>Ga0134125_10001976_pt1 | contig 24649 bp, 20 predicted proteins | sample KB31751_FD_96464 | JGI IMG/M metagenome (GOLD analysis project Ga0134125, IMG submission 96464) | Terrestrial soil microbial communities with excess Nitrogen fertilizer from Kellogg Biological Station, Michigan, USA - KB3-175-1 | ecosystem: Environmental > Terrestrial > Soil > Unclassified ...
AAACATCTCTTCGAGCGTGCTGCGCTTTAGAACCGCCTGATACCGGTTCTCTTCCGGGTTGCCCAGAAGAAAGCGAAGATACTTCTGCATGTCCGGAACGGGCGCGTTCAATCCGCCGTTAGAAACTGTGATCCCCGTATCGAAATTGAAAGACGCTTCCGTCAGCTTTCCTTCTTTAAGGAAGTAGCTATGCGACCGGTATTGCAAGAGATGATAAGGCGATCGATCGAAGTAACTTCGATGCATCTCGAGCGGCTCAAAAATATTCTTGGCTATATATACTTCGTAATCATCATCGGTTAACCGCTCGATAATTTGCCCGAGAAACACAATGCCCAGATTTGAGTAACTGTGGCGGCTGCCAGGACGAAACTCAACGTTGGTGTAGGGCAGCATCGCTACAATTTGCGACCATTTGGTTGGCTCGAAGGGCTGCCACGGCTGGGTGCGCCAAGGCCAGGTGGGGCTCCGGAATCCGGCGCTGTGCGTCAGCAGTTGGCGAATCGTGATCTCATCAACGGGCCCATATGGGTCGTAGATCTGGCGCAGCTCCGGAACATAGCGGCTGACCGCGTCATCCAGATTCAGCAGACCACGGTCGCGAAGCTGCATAACGGCAATAGCCGTGAAAGTTTTGGTGATCGAAGCCCAGTGGTAGCAGGTATCGTGGTCGACAGGCGCTCTCTTCGACAGGTTGGAATAGCCGTACACAATTTCAACGGGCGTCGCATTGGGGTGAGTTAGCAGAAAACTGCTGCCCACAATGCCGTTCTTCTGAAGACCGGCGGAATAGAAAGCGTGAAAATCTCTCGCACCAGTTCCCGCCAGGCTTGCGGAAGCAGCACCGGCCGTATACAGGAACTCTCTCCTGCTAGGACTATCCTTTGCCATTGCTACGATTCTCTCGCAGGTACTTCTACCTGCAATACGCTTTACAGCGGATCACGGCGCAGCGCATCCACCTATAATCGAAACATGAATCGCACGGACTGGCTTGCATCTCGTTCTAACGATCCCATCCGGACTCAGATACATTACGCCCGAAAAGGCACTATCACAAGCGAGATGCAATCCGTTGCACAGCGCGAAAATCTCGCACCCGAGCTCATTCGCGACGAAGTGGCGCGCGGGCGCATGATCATTCCCGCAAATGTCCATCACAGCCGGCTGGAGCCAATGTGCATCGGCGTGGCCTCTCAATGCAAAATCAACGCGAATATCGGGAACTCATCAACCACGTCCAACATCGACGAGGAATTGGAGAAGCTGCGGTACGCGGTTACGTTTGGCGCGGATACGGTTATGGACCTCTCCACCGGCGGCGACATTCCTCGCATCCGGCAGGCCATTATCGATGCTTCCCCGGTACCCATTGGCACGGTGCCAATTTACGAGGCCCTGAACCGCGTGCGCCGGGTGGAAGACCTCAACCTGAACGTCATGCTCGAGGTGATTGAGGAGCAGGCTGAGCAGGGGGTCGATTACATGACGATCCATGCCGGCGTTCTGGTGCAATACGTTCCGCTTACAAGAAATCGGATTACCGGGATCGTCAGCCGCGGCGGAGCAATCCTTGCCGAGTGGATGGTCAAAAAGCACAAGCAGAATTTCTTATACGAATACTTTGACGAGATCTGCAAGATTTTCCAAAAACACGACGTGAGCTTTTCGTTAGGCGATGGGCTTCGTCCCGGCTGTTTGGCCGATGCCAGCGACGCCGCTCAATTTGCGGAACTCAATACGCTTGGAGAGCTGACAAAGAAGGCCTGGGGATACGATGTGCAGGTCATGATAGAAGGCCCCGGCCACATTCCGCTCGACCAAATTGCGCTGCAGGTGGAGAAAGAGCGCGAGGTCTGCTTTGAAGCTCCGTTTTACACCCTTGGTCCGCTGGTTACGGACATTGCTCCGGGATACGATCACATCACTTCCGCGATAGGAGCCGCCATGATCGGATGGCATGGCGCATCCATGCTTTGCTATGTCACGCCAAAGGAGCACTTGGGACTTCCGAATCGCGAAGACGTTAAGCAAGGCATCATCGCTTACAAGATTGCCGCGCACGCCGCCGATGTTGCGCGTCACCGTAAAGGCGCCCGCGATCGCGACGACGAACTATCACGCGCCCGCTTCAACTTCGATTGGAAGCGCCAATTTGAGCTTTCGCTGGACCCCGAAACAGCGCAAGCCTATCACGATGAAACCTTACCCGAGGAGGGCTTTAAAGATGCGGCGTTCTGTTCCATGTGCGGCCCGAAATTCTGCTCTATGAATCATTCGGCGAAAACCCGGGAATTCACGGAGGCCGATGCCGAAGCGATTTTGGTCAAGATTCCGCATCCGTCTGGCCAAGGCTGAGCGAAGGCATTTCGCAGAGAGCCGTTCCTCAATCGAACACTGCCCGGACCTGCATATTATTCTTAATTTCAGCATCGCTGGGCGAAATGACGCGGTCGGCCACGCGATCGCCAAGCTGTAAGCCGGACAAGATCTGCACCGAGTTGATGTCGCTGATGCCCGCCTTCACCGGGGTCCAGATAATCGAATCCCGCTGCAGCTTGAACACGCCGTCCGTCCCGCCAATGGTGCGCAGGGCCGCTTTCGGGATACTCACCGCGTTCTCTTCTACTTTGGAAATGATGGTCGCGTTCACCGTAACTCCGGGCAGCAGATCGTGATTCGGGTTGCTGACCACGGTTGTTACTTCACCTACTGTGCGTGTGCCAAGCGCAACCACTTCGGTCGGCAGTTTATCCACCCGTCCCCACCACTTCTGTCCAGGCCGCGCATCCCAGGAGATGCTGACCGGCATATTTAAGCCTATCCGCCCCAGGTCGGGCTCATCCACGTACACGGTAACCTTGACTTCATCCAGATCCCCGACCTTCGCTACCAGGTCGCCGGTCTGCAGATACGCGCCCATCTTCAAATCGAATTGATAGACCGTCCCAGCGATTGGAGCCCGAACCTGCGCCAGCGCGATCTGATGCTTCGCAAGAGCAACCGCGGATTGAGCATCATGCAGCTTGGCTTCCGCCACTGTGCGGTCGGTGGCCGTTACCAAAGTTCGCTTTTGATCCTGGAAGGCGGAAAGCTGTAGTTTAGCGCGATCCAGGGCGTCTTTGGCTTCCTGCACTTGCAATTTCGTAGCGGCTTCCTTCGATTCAAGGCGTTGGAGCGCGTCGTAGCTTCTTTGTGCTACCGCCTCGGTGGCCTGGGCGGTTCGGATTGAATCGTTCAGACTTGCCAGTTGCGCGGCCTTTCCGCCTTGACTCAGGGTTGTGGTCTCCGCCTGCGCCTCCTGTTCGTGAGCGAGCGCGGCGGCCAGCTTCGCCTGCGCAGCCGTGGTATCCAGCGCAATCAATAACTGTCCGGCCTGAACGCGCTGACCTCGCTGTATCGAGATTGTCTTCACCACACCCGGGGTTTCCGCCCGTGCGGCCGCCCAATGCGCCGGTTCCACCTTCCCATTCGTTGAAACGGTGCTCTCGATGCGCGCACGGCGCACGGTTGCAAAATGAATCAGAGGCGCCGATCCGCCACGATCCAAACCCCACCAGATCAGAAGCGCAACGGGCAAGATCAAGAGCAGCCAGTATCTCTTCATTTCGCGCGTTTTCGAGTCAACTCCCCGTCAACATTGTGACAGACGTTCCATGCTTCACCCTTTTTTGCTTCCGCTTGGGCGCGCATTCGCGCTAGACTGTTTCGTTAGTGACGCGCTATCGTATTCACCGCATCAAGGATACGCCAAGGGAGAGCTTCCGCTGGGCCGCCCATACCGGAGGAATCGCTGTCGTAAAGCTCAAAGATTACGATTGTAACGAAGAAGTGGAATCAAGCACACCCTATGCGGCGTGGAAAACCTTAGCGTCTCAGGGACTGCCTCTTCGGCCCGGCGACGTGCTGGAGTCGCTTTCTGCCGAGGACGCACCGGCAGACCTCAAAATTGCCAAATATATTGGCTTTGAACCGGCTAAATGGTGGATTCCGGAGCCAAAACCGGTTGCCGAAGTAGCCGCTGTCGCCGAACCAGCCCTAGCGACTGCGCAAGTCCAGCGTTCCTGACCGGCTTTCCACGAGCAAGTTGATGGAAAGCTGTCATTCCGACGCACTGGGTTGGGGCTGCCTGGCGCTCGTCAGCTACATACCCGATCCGCTTGGGACGTTTCTGCATACGCTGCGCCGTTTTCTTCCAGGGGAGCACAGCACACCGCACATCACAATTCTGCCGCCGCGTCCTCTCAGGGGAAAGCTTGAAACCGCCTTCCTGGAGGCGCAAACCATGCTCCGGCAGTTCCCTTCTTTCGAGGTTGAGCTATCTCAGGTCAAGTGCTTCCCGCATACGAACATGCTGTACCTGGATGTCACCCATGGAAGCTCCCAGCTTCATCAGTTGCACAGTGCCTTGAATACCGGCGGATTAGCCCATACCGAGAAATTCGAGTTTCTTCCCCATCTGACTTTGGGCGGTCCCGTTCCAGAGTGCTCCCTGAGCGCGGCTCGGGATCAGGCGGATTCCGCTTGGCGCGCTACGCGCTGTTCTCCCCGCTTCCGTATCACGGAAGTGGTCTGCCTCTGGCTGAGTCCCACCGCTGCCTGGAGCGACTGGCAGCGGATCTCGTCGCAGTCGTTGGCCGTTGGATCGCGCGGCGCGAAGGAGGCGGCGATTGCGGCCGCCTACGGCTCGAACATACTGAGCTGATTTTCGGGACCGGCTGACTTTCTTTTTCGACTGGCAGACGCACCCATCGACGTGCCAACCACGCCGCGCAACTCCGTACCGGTGAGGGCAGCGCGCGGGATAAAAACGCGCTGGCGATTCGCCCCGGTGCGCGGCGGTGTAATGAAGAAGCCGGATTCTGGCCAGTCCAGCAAATTATGCGAAAGAATCCCGTCCAGCCGGTCTCCATCCCGAAAAACGAACCGGGTCCACAATCCAGGTACTTTTGGCCGCCTTTCAAACAGATTGTGGTCGGAGAACAGGTCTGGTTGTAGGGCCTCAGACACAAAACAAAGCGCTTTGAACTCGTTGTAGGGGATGTTTTGCAGCGTTCCGTCCAGTGTGATCAGTTCCACGCCGTTCTTTAGCAGGAACGCAGCGGGGTTGACGATCCCTTCCAGCGGCTGCCGGTCGAACCGGTACAGAACGACGCGTTTGGCGGTACTAGACGACAAGGTGTAATAAAATTAGTACTTTGTTTCAAACAATTTCGCGAATATTGTATCATTAGCAGCATGATGGGGACGGCCACATTCGAGGTCAGAATGCAGTCTTACCTGCACTTCTGCCGGGCCGAGAAAGGGTTAGCCAAGAATACCCTCGAGTCGTATCGCCGCGATTTGAGCCAATTCGGGACATTTCTAGGAGAAAAGCCCCTCATTTTGGTAAGCCTGGATACGCTTCGGTTATATTTAGATGGACTGCAATCGAATGGCTTATCAAACCGCTCCATTGCCCGCCAAGTGGCCACTCTACGCGGGTTCTTCGGTTTTCTGTTAGACGAAGGCGAAATCACGCTTAATCCCGCCGAACTTCTGATTGCGCCCCAGATCGGTTCTACTCTGCCGAAGTACCTTGATTCTCTTAACTTAGAGCATCTGCTGGAATCTCCCGACGAAAAATCGGCGACCGGTCTGCGCGATCGCGCCATGCTTGATCTTCTGTATGCGACCGGAGTACGAGTCAGTGAACTTATCAAGATTCGCGTTGCAGACCTGGATGAGCTGCAAGGGACGCTCCGAGTGATCGGAAAGGGCAATAAACAGCGCCTGGTACCGGTTGGGAGCCAGGCCCTCGCCTCGGTTGAACGCTACCGGGCGGGGCTAAGACCCCAGCTGCTGAAGGGCCGCGTAAGCCCCTATTTGTTTGTCACCGGCCGGGGCACGGCCATGACTCGCCAGGGTTTTTGGAAACTGCTGCGTGGTCACGGAAAAACCGCCGGCATTTTCCGGAATTTGAGCCCGCACGTGCTGCGGCACACCTTCGCGACGCACCTGTTGGAAGGCGGGGCAGATTTGCGAAGCGTGCAGGCGATGCTGGGACACGCCGACATTGGAACTACCCAGATTTACACTCACGTCATGCGTTCCCGGCTACGCCGGACCGTTGACCAGCACCATTCGCGGGCGGGGCGCAAAGCCGGAGCGGCACGCCAACCCGGGGTGCATCAAGGATCCAAACCGCTATGAGCGATTACATGTTCGTCCTCGAAAGCCACCTGAGCGCCGACCAGAGCCGGGCAGTGGCTGCCGTTCGGGAAGCCGCCGAACTGGCCAACCTGAATGTATTCCTCACCGGCGGCGCGATGCGCGACATGATGGGCGGATTTTCTATCCGCGACCTCGATTTCACGGTAGAGGGCGGCGCGACAAAATTCGCCAAATCGCTCGCCCTGAAAGTACCGGCGGAGATTCTGTCCATGGACGAAAATCGCCGGTCAGTGGAACTGCGCTTCCCCGGAAACGTTACGGTTTCGATTGGAATGGCGCGGCAGGAGCGTTACTCCAAGCCGGGCATCAAGCCGCATGTTCAGCCTGCAACCATTCATGAAGATCTGCGCGGCCGCGATTTCACCGTGAATGCGATTGCCCTGTCTCTGGGTAAAGCATCCCGGGGGCTGTTACTCGATCCATCCAATGGCCTTGGGGATCTCAGCCGTAAAGAACTCCGCGCGATCAGCAACTACAGTTTGTACGACGACCCGGCACGCATTCTGCGCATGATCCGCCTGCGCACACGACTCGGATTTGCCATTGACGAGAGGACACTTTCCCAATACGGCAACGTGCGCGAAGCCAAGCTCGAAACCAAAATTGCGGCCTCGGCTCTGGAGCATGAATTGCGCGAGATTGCCTCCGATCCCCTAGCTGGCGACATTTTGAAGGCTCTCGAAGAGGAAAATCTACTCTACATCTTCTCGCCTGCCCTCGCTGGGCCCAAGCTCAACCTGCAAGGCTTCCAAAAGCTCCAGAAGGCCCGGCAATCTCTTCCGTTCGGTACGGATATCGGAACCAATTCCTATTCGCTGTTCCTGTTTCTGCTCCTTGAAAAACTGAACGCGAAGGAACGCGGTCAGCTTGCAAAGGCAGTTGGTATCCCAAAATCCGATTTGGATTCGGCCGCCAAGCTGGAAAGTAAAGCTGGCAAGGTGGAAAAGGAATTGGCAGCAGCGAAAATCACCCGGCCTTCCGCGTTGTACACACTGCTTTCCAGGGTGCCTGGCGAAATTCTGCTTTTCCTGCTGATGCGATCTGGTCAGCGGCTCGTGCTTGACCGGATCAAGAACTACCTGCAGAAGTACCTTCCAGCCGCGCAGGAAATCACCGAAAAGGATGTCATTGAGCGCGGCGTCCAGCCTGGAACACCTAAATTCGCCAAAGTGCACCAGCAGATGATTGCCGCCCGCCTGGACGCGCGGCCCAAAAAGGCGCCCGTGGAAGAACCCGCTCCGACGCCGCCTGGCCCTGGGCGTCCCTCCTCCGGCCCCGGAAGACCACCTTCGGGTCCAGGACGCCGCTCCGCCAGCAGTTTCGGCCGTTAAACTTCGTTGTACCTATTCCCGATAGATTTACTTTCCGTTTTGCTCCAGCTGCGATACTCTAGTATCTAGATGGACAAAGCTCCCTCGCCCGCCGAAGGCGCAAAGGTTGCCAGCCACTATCTGCACGGCACGCTTGCGGAAGAACTTCGCAACTCCGAGCGCCTCTTTTCAAAGTCAGCGATAGGTGTCCTCAAATTCCATGGAGTTTACCAGCAGGATGATCGCGATCTGCGCAAATCCGGAGAAAAGCAGTATTCGGCCATGGTACGAGTCGGCGTTCCCGGCGGATTGCTAACCACCGACCAATACCTTACGCTGGACCGGCTGGCGGATATTGGCGACGGCACCCTTCGCATCACTACACGCCAGGATATTCAGTTCCATTACGTTCCCAAACTCCGCTTGCATGAGTTGATTCGGGGTGTCAACGACAGTTATCTCAGCACGCTGGCAGCGTGCGGGGACGTGGTGCGCAATGTGATCTCCTGCCCCGCGCCTTTCGAGAGCGATCAGCGCCAGGAACTCTTTCCCATCGTCAAATTCATCTCGCGCAGTCTGAAGCCGAAAACGACTGCATATTACGAGGTTTGGATCAACGGCGAGAAAGCCGTGAGCGCCGAGGATTCCACTGAAGTAGAACCCTTGTACGGCGCTGCCTATTTGCCCCGCAAGTTCAAAATTGGGTTTGCTTTTCCCGGCGATAACACCACCGATGTTTATGCCAACGATGTGGGCGTTGTACCGCATTTCGAAGCCGGAAAACTGGCCGGATTTACTATCCTGGCGGGTGGTGGCATGGGGCAGAGCGCCGGGGTTAAGGATTCACACCCTCGCCTTGCAGATCCCATCTGCTCGATTGGTCCCGATCCCGAAGAATTACTTGAGATTGCGAGCGCAATTGTAACCATTCACAGGGACTTCGGTAATCGCTCGAATCGCCGGCTCGCGCGCCTGAAGTATGTAATGGATGAATGGGGACCGGCTAAGTTCAAGCAGGAATTGGAGAACCGCGTCGGGCGCGAACTTGCCCCGCCCAGGACCCTCAGCTGGATCCGTTCGAACGATTACCTGGGATGGCATCGTCAGGGGGTCGATCCGGAGGGCCGCCCAATTTGGTTTGCCGGTGTCCGGATCATCAGTGGACGAATTAAGGATTTTGATGCCCAGCGCCGTATTCGAACCGGCCTGCGAACGGTGATCGAGAAATACCGCCTTGAGGTTCGCCTGACGTGCCAGCAGAATCTCTATCTGAGCGGCATCGCCGACGCAGACCGCGAAGCGATTGCGATGCTCTTGCGCGAATACGGAATCTGCGAACCCGAGGCGCTGCCCCCGGTCTTACGCCATGCTATCGCCTGCCCTGCCCTGCCCACCTGCGGCCAAGCAATTACAGAATCGGAGCGGATTATGCCCGAGGTAGTCGCCGAGATCCAAGCTGAGTTAAATGCCGTCGGACTCCGGAAAGACGTTGTGCACTTGCGAACCAGCGGCTGCCCGAACGGCTGCTCCCGGCCCTATACGGCTGAAATCGGCATCGTAGGAGCAAGCGTGGATATGTACTCTATTTACCTGGGAGCCTCCCCGCTTGGCACGCGTCTGGGCACGCTGTTCGCGAAGAATGTAAAACGCGAACAGATTCCGGAGCGCCTTCGACCGATAATTGAGTACTATCGGGATTCCCGCCGCCCAAGCGAGACGTTCGGGGACTTCTGCCACCGCATCGGGGTTGCAGCACTACAGGATTTGGCGACCTGCGCGGCAGCCTAAGCGCAGATCAGTGCGTGCCTGCTGAGCCAGTCCTATCCGGGCACCAAGAAGCGCTGCCCATTATCGAAAGATTTGGTAACCGCTTCAGCCGCCAAATATCCGCTGCGTACCGCGCCTTCCATGGTAGCGGGCCAGCCGGACTGGGTCCAATCTCCGGCAAGAAAGAGATTTCCAACCGGAGTCGCGCTGGATGGCCGCTGATTTTCCAGGCCGGGCGCAGCGGAAAACGTTGCGCGCATTTCCTTGATAACGTGAGCACGCTCCAGTTTTGCTTCCTGAACGCGTGGGAAAAACTCCTTGAGCTCGGCAAGCGCAAGCGCGATCACCTCGGCACGAGGCATCTCCGTTAGGCTGCGCGAAGCGCTCACTACCACCTGGATATGCTTTCCGTCCCGCTTATTAAACATCCACTGAATGGTGCGCCCCAGCAGCGTAGCGTGAGGCAAATCGGTAACGGGCCGGTCAAACCATAGGTGAATACCGGTGATGGGCGAGTGTCTGAAGCTCGAAAAATCCATTTCCAAACCGGGCGCAAGGACAGGGAGTCTTTCAAACGGCACCGCAAGGATATAGGCGTCCGCTTGCACCGCTTCCCCGTTCACCAGCAGGGCCGTCACACGGCTGTTTTCGATGGAGACCTGCTGTACAGGTGCGCGGCGCCGGATCGTAATTTCGGGATATTGCGACCACGCCTCTTCCGAATAGAGCTTCGCGAGCGGGACGGCGGGCACGCCCATTTCATAGGCATCGGCCTGGGCGAGGAAACCGCGGTAGAAAACCTGTAAGCCGTGCGCAGCCGCCATGCGGTCCAAATCTTCGTTTACGGCGCTCACCAGCACTTGACGCCAGAACCGCTCAATGGTTCGCGCTGTCTGCCCCTTCTCATAGAGCCAGTCAAGCATGCTGATCCGGTCCAGATCCGTTCGCTTGCCATATTCGTACTTCAAGGCGAGCAGCCCGCTGGCCAGACTCAGCTTGTCGGATATAGAAAGAAAACGTAGCTTTACGAACGATTCGGTGAAGTGCAGCGGAGCCGGAAGCAGCCCACGGCGCAGAACAGAGGTTCTGCCGCCCGGCTCAATCCAGTAGAACTCGCGATAGAACCGGATCCGGTCCCGCACGCCCAAACGTCCATAGAAGTTCAGAAGGTTAGTGCAGCAGCGAAGCAGCACATGCTGGCAGTTATCAATGGTTGTACTGCTATCGTCGCCTGTGTGCAGTGGATAGGACGTGGCGCGCCCACCCAGAAAGGGCCGCGCCTCGAAAACGGTGACGCGATGATTGGAAGAACCAAGGGCAACCGCGGCAGCCAGGCCCGCGAGTCCGCCGCCAACGATCGCAACCGTGCGGTTCTCAGGCAAGCGGCTAAGTGCGCTCCGCGACTAGTGGTTGATGAGCATACATCTCGATCATGTTTTCCATCAGCAGCAGGCCGCAGTCGCGGTCGAGAGTAAGGATCGATTCCGGATGGAACTGGACGGCTTCAATCGGCAGATCGCGATGACGGACGCCCATAATGATTCCATCTTCCGATTCGGCGGTAATCTCCAGGCAGGCGGGAAAGGTATCTCGGTTCGCAAATAGCGAGTGATAGCGGCCGACTCGAAAAGGCGAGGGTAAATTGTGGAATACACCACAACCGTGATGCGTGACAAGCGAACCTTTTCCGTGCATCGGGTAATCGAGCACATCCAGGCTGCCGCCGAAGGCTTCCACAATCCCCTGTAAGCCCAGGCAAACGCCGAAAACCGGAATGCCGCGTTTCGCGATTTCCGTAACCAGCGAGGGAAGGCCAAAATCCCCAGGACGCGCCGGACCCGGCGAGATCAGAATAATATCGGGCCTGGTGCGGTCAATCATCTCGAGCGCTACATTCGAGCGATAGGTAGAAACCGAAGCCCCGCTCTGGCGAGCGTAATTCGCCAGAGTATGGATGAAACAATCATCGTTATCAACCAGTAGCAGCCGGACTCCGGCGCCAACTCTTCGAATCTCGCGAGTCTCCACGCCCGACGCCTGGGCGGGATAGAGCGCGCGAAAAAAGGTGGTCGCCTTCAACCGGCACTCCTGGTCTTCCGAGCGCGGATCCGAGTCGTAAAGCAATGTCGCGCCGGCAGCATAGCGCGCCATCCCGTCTTTCAAGTGAACGGTCCGGATGGTAATACCGGTGTTGATATCGCCATTCAAGCTGAGCATACCGATAGCGCCTCCGTACCAGCCCCGGGCGGTTTTCTCCAGGTCCTCAATCGCCTGCGCCGCAGCCTTCTTGGGCGCGCCGATGATGGTCACGGCCCACATATGGGTTAGAAAAGCATCCAGCGAATCGAAGCCATCCATCAGCGTTCCGGTTACGTGATCGACCGTGTGAAACAGTCCGGCGTAGGATTCAATGAGTCTGCGCCCAATCACGCGCACCGAGCCGGGCACGCACACGCGAGACTTATCGTTCCGATCCACATCGCTGCACATGGTCAGCTCCGACTCTTCTTTGGCCGAATTTAGCAGCTCGCGGATACTCTCGGCATCACGCAGCGGATCGCCCGAGCGCCGCGCCGTTCCAGCAATCGGGCAGGTCTCGACGCGATCGCCCTCAACCCGGACGAACATCTCTGGCGAAGCCCCCACTAGCTGCTCGTCTCCCATTTGCAGAATGAACTCGTAGGGACTTGGACTCGATTTCTGAATGCGGCGGAAGAGTTCAGACGGGCTGCCGGTGAAGGGAGCGCCGAAGGTCTGACGCAGCACAACCTCGTAATAGTTGCCCTGGCGCATGCCTTCCCGAACGGTTTCCACCTTCGCCATGTACTCTTCGGGAATGTGATCGGAAACGATCTCGACCGGCTCAGATGCCCGTACGCGCGAACTTAACTTCTCCCCGCTGCGCGGCAGTCCGGCGGTGTCTCCCGCATCACCCGAAAAATCGTATTGAAACCGTTCAATGACTTCCTTTTTGCGATCCATGAAGTAGATTTCGTCGCAGAGGAAGAGGTGAAGATTTTTCTGATTTTCGCGGGGGAGGCGCAACCGGATCGGATCGAATTGAAGCAGCAAGTCGTAGCCGAATGCGCCGATCAGTGCGAGACGCGAATCACCGGTATGGTGAAACTCCTCGACGAGTGCTCGCACCAGTGAAAAGGGCGATGGCTGCTTGCTGCGTTCTTCTTCCGGAAATCTGTCTGCCAGCGGTTTCAGGTCGAGGAATAGCGCATCGGGCAGTTTGTCCTGGGCTTCCCAATGCGTATGCTGCATCAGGATCGGCGTCAGCAATTTCAACAATACCTGTCCACGCCCGTTTAGGGCTCTCAGCGTCAGCCTACGTCCCCGGCCTACAAGTTCGAGCGGAGGAGCGACAGTCGCGAAGTCCCAGCGCGAATAGCGCTCCGGGTACTCGTATCCGGACGAGAAATAAGCGCCGCGCCTGGTGTCGAGCTGGTTCAAAAGGTGCTGCAAACCACGCGTGTAGGAGACATTGGAGGTGCGACGACTGACGGTGATCCCGTGAGGGGTGACATAGCGCAACTGCGGCATGGAACGGAAGGATTTAACCTGTGATCTTTACAGATCAGGATAACAGCCGGAAGGCTCTGCCCCGCGTGCTGGAGTCACCATTCATCCGGCCAAGCGTCTCACAAGCGAGAGAGGTAGTAAGAATATGTCTCCAGATGAACCATTAACGTCCTTGGACGAACGTCCGAACAAAGCGGCATTCGGAGCCGTCAGAACGGCTAGTACCATTGTTTTGCTCGCGGGCATCTGGCTATTCGTTTCACCATGGGTTTATGGCGCGTATCACAATCCCGATGCCTGGAACAGTTGGATTATCGGCGCCATCATCATTGGCGTCGCCTGGGTTCGACTGGTATGGCCGTTGAGCATGCCAGGGTTGAGCTGGTTCAGCATGCTGCTTGGCATCTATGTTTTCATTTCGCCTTGGCTGTATAACTATACCGGCAATACGGGACGGTTTATTAACAGCCTCTGTGTCGGCGTAGTGGTTGTGGCAGCGGGAATTGCGAGCGCGGTCAATACGAAGAGGATGGTGACGCAAGGACCAGTCACGCGCCCGATGTAGCGACTGAGAAGAAGCTCTGAACACTGCCTGCTAGCGCGCGCGTCTCAGAAACGCATCCGCGTAATGCCACCGATCGTTTTGTGGGAAGCTGGAATTATGGCACGCGGCTGGGAAAGCAAGGCTGTCGAGTCACAGATCGAATCCGCCGAGGAACGTACGCATCACACACCGTTAGCTCGCGCGAATCCTGAACAAGTGCGGCTCGAACGAGAACGAGAAAGTATTGAATTATCCCGCAGCAGGGTTCGCCACGATATGGAAACAGCAGTCCACTCGAAATATAGAGAGATGCTCCAGCGATCGTTAGATCACCTGGATGGCAAGATTGCGGTAATTGACGATTGCCTTAGCAGATTAAATCGTCACGAGTGACTTGCACGCCGCCGAGCCGCCCTAGCATCGCAAGGGCGATGTTCTCGGTGCGGAAAAACTCGTGGGCAATGGCTTGTACCTGATCGCGAGTAACGGTTTCGATGCTTTCCAGCATTTCATCCAGAGACATGAAGCGGTTGAAATAGAGCTCTTGACGGGCCAGGTTCGACATGCGGCTGGAGGTCGATTCCAAACTGAGCATTAGCGAGCCCTTCAGATGATCCTTCGCCCGGCGCAGTTCCTCTTCCGCGATCAGTTCGCCTTTCAACTGCCGAAGCTCCTGAATGACCGACTCGACCACCTGTTTGGCGGTCTCGATTGCGGTACCCGCGTAGATGGTAAAGCAGCCCGTATCGCTAAACAGATTCAGTTCCGAGTACACCGCGTAAGCCAAGCCTTGCTTCTCGCGAATATTCTGGAACAGCCGCGAACTCATACCGCCGCCCAGAACCGTGTTCAGGACATACAACGGGAAACGGAGTTCGTGGGCCAGCGCATAAGACGGCACACCCAGCGCGATATGCACCTGCTCAAGCGATTCCTTTTTCTTCAGAATCAGCGGCGCATGCGGCTGCGGGATGGTGTCCTGCGGTAGCGCGCCGCGCTCCTGCAATCCTTCGAACTTGTCGCGCACCAGGCGCACAATGCTCTCGTGGTCCAAATTACCCGCGGCCGTCACGAGTATATTTCGCGGCGAGTAAACGCGGCTGTAGTAATCGCACAGCATCGCTTGCCCGAACTTCTTGACCGTTTCCTTCGTACCGAGAATCGGCTTTCCCAGGCCGTGGCCTTTCCAGAAATTGCTGATAAAGGTCTCGTGCAAAACGAATTCGGGTTGATCGGCCTCCATCTTGATTTCTTCGAGAATGACGCTCTTCTCTTTTTCGATGTCACCCTCACGAAAGAGCGGATTCAGCACCAGATCGGCCAGAATGTCCAGCGCCAGCGGCAAATGCTCATCCAGCACTTTAGTATTGAAACTGACCAGTTCCTTACTTGTGAAAGCGTCCAGGCCCCCGCCCACGGAATCGACCGAGCGCGCGATATCTTCGGCGGACCGATGTTTGGTTCCTTTGAAAACCATGTGCTCGATGAAATGCGAAATTCCGTTTTCCGGGCCGTGCTCAATCCGGGACCCACTTCCGATCCAGACCCCAAGTGAAACCGAGCGTACATAAGGCATGGCTTCCGTGACGATACGAATCCCATTCGGGAGAGTCGCCCGCTCAATCTCCCGAACCTGAGTGGCTGCAAGAACCATTTAGTATGCCTTTCCAAGTGTACGAAGGTACACTAAAACTTAAATGCTGCAAGTAGTTAAGGGCCGGACCCTGGTCGGAATGGAGCTTACCGACCTCCGGCAACTGCTCGGCCCAAAGCAGCCCACGTACCGCGCACGACAACTATTTGACGCGCTTTACCGGAAACAAGTGGCGGATTTGTCCGAAATTTCCACTCTACCACAAGCCCTTCGCAGTCAGCTACTTACGGTGCATACTATAGGTCTTCCCGAGGTGGAGCGGCGCTTCGATTCGAGCGATGGAACCCTGCGGTATCTGCTCCGCCTGCAAGACAACCGGACCGTGGAGGCGGTCCTGATGCCGGAGGCCGGGCGGGACACGATTTGCATTTCGAGCCAAGTGGGCTGTCCGGTCGATTGCAAGTTTTGCCTGACCGCGCTGATGGGACTGGAACGGAACCTGACGGCGGGTGAAATTGTGGGTCAGGTTCTGCACATCTCCCGTGAGAACCGCCTGAGTCCTACGGGTTCGCGGCTGAACGTCGTCATGATGGGCATGGGCGAGCCTCTGCTGAATCTGGACCATGTTTTGAAAGCGACCCGGCTCCTGGTCGATCCGGCCGGCATCGGCATGTCACAGCGCAGGATTACCGTTTCTACTTCCGGGATCGTGCCGCAAATGTCGGAGTTGGGTCGTGCTGAAATTCGACCGAAGCTGGCCATCTCGCTCAACGCCTCCACCGAGGAACAGCGGCGTGAACTGATGCCGATCACCCGCAAGTACCATCTTGCGGATTTGATGGCGGCTTGCAGGGCTTATCCGCTGCGGCCTTGGGAGAAGTTGACCTTTGAGTACGTCTTGCTAAAAGGAGTAAATGACACCGATGCAGATGCCCGACGCGTGGTTCGTCTGCTCGCGCATCTGGATTGCAAAGTGAACCTGATTGCTCTGAATCCGGGCCCCGGCATTCCCTTTGAAACGCCCGAGCCGGAGCGCGTAATTGCGTTCCAGAGCATCCTCCGCAAATCGGTTCCCTGCTTCATCCGCAAACCGCGCGGCCGCGACATTTTCGCGGCTTGCGGACAACTGAAGAGGATTGCTTCCGACCTGGTGAACATGAGCTGACGCGTCGCTCCTCAGCTTCAGCCTATTGGATTGCTTGCAAGTCCAGAAAGCGCGCCCCGAGCAGGCGACCGCTATTATCGAATTCGAAACTGTAGCGAACCCGTGCGAGGCGCGCGCAAGCATGGCAGCCTTCCAATACCAGGTATCCGGCAACGAAGCGCTGGCCGCCGCCTGGCAGGGGCGTTTCACTCACTCCCGTCATGCCGCTTCGATCATCGGGCCACAGCATCGCTTTAGGATGGCTGGCCAGGAGGGCTTTCCAGACCGGATCGGATTTCAGCTTGGCGCGCGGCAACCGCGAGAGATCGTCAATATCGACCACCGCAGGCAGTCCGTTGACAAGCAGGCAAGCGGTATTCGAATTTGCGCGGAAAGGGTAAATTACCCAAGCGATGCTCACGCGGCCGGTGTCCTGGAACTTTGCTAAATAGGCGTCATCGTGCAGAAGATGGGCGAAGGCGATGGCCTGCTGTGAAGCTCCGTTGTCTTGCATCTGCCGAACGAAGCATTTGCTCACGGATTGGGGTGGCGCGCTGAGGCAAGCGGTTCTGGCTCTTTCGAGCATCTTCGCGTCCGGATGCCAGACGGCGCGAGAGGTCACAGCAGAATACTGCACGGTTTCCGCCTGAAGCCACAGAGGAGCAGCGGTTGCGATAAAGCTCAGCACCAGCGCGATGGAGCATGAACAGTTGGGCATAGGATGCGGCTTTTAGTATCTGCCGAAACCCGCAACTCCGCAATCGCTGACAGGCCTTACTTGTTCGCTTCAAAAAAGCTTCAAAAAAACCTGGTATTCTTCCGCAACCCATGTTAGTCTTTCCTCATACCAATTGCTAATAGAAGTATTAAGCGCAACCGCGCTGATACTTTTCGCTAATCATTGGACGGCCCTCCGCGCCTCGGACGCGGCGGTTGTGCGCACGCACACTTCGTCGAAGCGAAGCTGAGATCGATTGCTTTTCCGGTCTCATTCCGGAAGCCAACGCTTCCCAAAACTGGTTTAAAATCTTTCACTCTTTAGGAGGCAGTTATTCGCCCTTATATCACGCTTGCGCTCGCAGCCGTGAGTTCGTTCACGCTGCATGCGCAACTACCAAAGATTCAGAACTGTACTGTATTTCCAGCCAATAACGTCTGGAACGCGAGAGTGGATTCTTTACCCGTCCACCGGAATTCTGCAGCATACGTGCAGACCATTGGGCCCAGCAACCCGGCTCATCCCGACTTCGGAAAGGATGCCGGGAACGGCATTCCCTTCAATCTTGTGCCCGGAAGCCAACCCAAAGTCAGCGTTTCGTTCTATTACAACGGCGATCCAGGCCCGTACCCGATTCCGTCGAACCCATTGATTGAACAAGGCCCGCAAAGCACAGGAGACCGCCACATTCTGCTTATTGATACGGATAACTGCGTTCTCTATGAGTTGTTTAACGCCTGGCCGATAGCGGGCGGAACATGGTCGGCTGGTTCCGGCGCTATCTTTCCGCTGAACTCAAACAACTTGAGGCCTAGCGGTTGGACCTCCGCCGACGCGGCCGGTCTGCCGATTTTTCCAGGCTTGGTTCGCTACGACGAAGTAGCTTCGGGACACATCAATCATGCCCTTCGATTCACCGCGCCTGCAACCAACGACACATTTGTCTGGCCAGCGCGTCATTACGCATCAAGCCTTAACGGAAGCCAATATCCGCCCATGGGCACTCGCTTCCGGTTGCGCAAGGATTTTGATATCAGCTCCTTTCCTCTCCACGTTCAGGTGGTCCTCCAGGCTCTCAAAACATATGGCATGATCTTGGCCGACAATGGAGCTTCCTGGTTCATTTCCGGTGTGCCTGATTCGCGCTGGAATGACGATGAGATGCATCAGTTGACCCGCGTCATCGGGGCCGATTTCGAAGCCGTGGATGAATCCTCCCTGATGGTCGACCCAAATTCGGCGGCCGTAACATCCGGTTCATCTGCCGCTCCTCAACCCCCGCCTCCTACCGCTTGGGTGAATGTCATTTCGAAAAACAGCGGCAAATGTCTCGACATGGCCGGCGGCCAAACCGCAACTTGGGCGAAAGATCCGGCTCAGCAATGGACCTGCTGGGGCGGCGACAACCAGAAGTTCAAATTCACACCCGTTTCAGGCGGCTATGAGATCACCGTGATGAGCAGTAAGTTACAGCTTGATGTATTGGGCGGTCCAACTGTTATCCAAAATGGAGCGCGCGTAATTCAATATCCGTACTGGGGCGGCTCAAATGAGATTTGGAAACTTGTCCCCACCTCGGACGGGTACTTCAAGATCGTTGTGAACAGCAGCGGTTCGTGTATGGACGTGAGCGGCATTTCCAAAGACAACGGCGCGGCCATCCAGCAATGGACATGCTGGGGCGGCGATAACCAGAAATGGAGGCTTGTCCAGACCCAGTAGAGCAGGCGCAGGGCTGGCGCATCCAGCCCTGCATCCCTCACCGTAACGGAAAACATGAAACATCCATGATGCCGGGGCGAGTCCCCTGAGTGTCATGCCGCCAAACGATCCAGTTGATCCTGTCGATCCAGTAGTTGACCCAGTAACTCCCCGCCGGCCTTTTTATCGACGCCATTGGGACACTTATAACCGTCCATATTCAGGATGCGGCTGTCTCTGGGCAATCCTCATCATTCTCTTAATTTGGTGGATTCTCTCCTGGGGCTTCGGCTGGGGCGGCGGCTGGTGGGGCTATGGCCACGGCGCCGGCGTGCCCAGATAATATTCGCGCACCCGCATCGCCGCGGCGGCTGGAACTCGCAATTGCGTGGGCCGTCTTCGTGGCTCTTGCCTATCTCCCGAATCTGGCACCGGAGCGCAGCATAGGATTGGTGGGCTTAATGATCTTCTGGTCATTTTTTTCGATGACCCTGATCATTTTGTGCGACCAGATAACGATTGTGCTCCAGCACGGCTCGCTGCTGCAGCAGGCGACCGCCAGCGGTAAAGCGTGGCTTTCGTTTCTCGGAGTCGGAGCATTGAGCGGACTCCTGTTAGATGGCATCGCACAATGGCTCGGCAAGCTATGGATTTATCCGTATTGGAATGAGGCCGTGTATGCCGCCACGTTTGTAGTCGGGTTTTGTGCCTATTGGCTGGCAACCGCGGAAAGTTATCTGGCAGTTCGCGCCATTCTGGGCCGCAATCACCACCCTCCCGTTCCGTCCGCCACTCGGCCATATGAGGCGGTGCTGTTCCGCGCGCTCGGAATCCTGGGCGCGGTGCTGACATTATCGGGAGTTATCTTGCTGGTTTACGATTACCAGCGCTCCGGCGGCTACGTGTTCGATACGCGAACTGTTCTGCCTGTAAAGAATCATTTCAGCTACTTTTTTATTACCTTTGCCGGAGTGTGGCTTGTATTGGAATGGGTGCAGTTCGCGCGCGGCAGATTATCACTGCTAAGAACCATTCTGAACGGCGACCGCCTGCCGCTCTACGCGCTTCTGCTTGCGTCGGCTGTCTTCGCGCTCTTCTGGGAGACCGTGAATGCCGCGCATCATTTTTGGATCTACACGAATTGGCCCTTTCCTCACCTGCAGATCATGGACATTCCCGTAGCAGTCCTGCTTACATGGCCGCTCCAATATGTTGTGTTTCTCTCGCTTGGTTTCCTGATTGGCCGCGACCTCTGGGCGTGATCAGCGGAAATTTTCAAGTTCAGCGTGGCATGCTCACAAGAAGGAGATTTTGTGACCTGTTCCCGTAGAGACCTGAGCTTGCTCTTTCCCGCCCTTCTGGCCGCAGCAGCGAATGCGGACACTCCCGCCCTGCCGTCGAAGTGCTACAACTTCGATGACCTGCCAGTGAAAACGAACGCAAAGACCGGCATGGCGATTCGCGATGTATTTCGAGGCAGAACACAGACTGGATGCCCCCTTGCCATGCATATCAGCACATTGCCACCTGGACAGATGCCGCATCCGGCGCATCATCACGTTCACGAAGAAATGATGCTGATCAAGGAAGGCACTCTGCAAGCGACCATCTCCGGCAAAAGCGCGCGCGTCGGCCCGGGCTCCGTGATTTATATTAATTCCAACGAGGAGCATGGATTGAAGAACGTGGGCAAGGTGCCGGCTCAGTATTTCGTAATTGAGATTGGATCGGACAAATAAGGCTGAAGCGGCTACGGCCGCACGGCGCTTCAAGCCTGCGCAGGCAGCTTGGAATCAGAGATTGCCGTTCCCGGCTGCGACCAACGATCGCGCACGTTCAAGAACGGCAACTCTATCCAGGCAAAGGTCAAAAAAGCCAGTGCAGAAGTAATAGTCAATGTCACGCACCAGCAAATAGCGAATCCTATTGGACTTTTTCCGACAAGCAGTTGAAGCGGTGAAACCACGTGCTCAACCACGCCGAAGTGATTGAGATACATACCATACGATAACCTCGACAAGACGTAAAACCCGGGCCAATTAAGAAGCTGTGGATGTCGCTTGGTGCGCAAGAGCACGAACGCCACTCCTCCGTAGCTCAACGCCAGCGCAGTGAATGCGAAAAGATTCCGGCTGATACAGTTTCGGATTGTAAACGCTAAGGCGAGCATCAAAACTAGCACCACTAGATTGGACCGAGTGCTAGCTCTCATCGTGGAAGGCCGCATAATCGCAATCCAGGCAATGATCACGCCGATAGCCAGCCCATCTGAATGTGTGTGCAGTGGAGTATAGGTGAGCTTGTGGATCACTTCCTCGCTTGTGGTCGCAGCGGTTAATATGGTGAGCCATCGGAGCAAGGGAAGCGCAATAAGCCACGCTATCGGGATCAGGACCAAACGCTCAGCACGGAAAAAACGCCAAGCGACGTAGAGAATAGTTGGAAACAGCAAATAGAACTGCTCTTCCGTCGATAGAGACCAGCCACCGCCAACCTTGCAGCGGAAATAGTTCGATAGAAAGAAAATGTCCGACGAGAAGCCCCGAAGCGGAACCTTCAGTACCAGGTCTCGAAGCATTAGGCCAATAACCACGCTGAAGTACAGTGGCCAGATCCGGAATCCACGCCGCACGATAAATCGCCGGACGTTAATGGTACCGGATCGATCCAGTTCCTTCCATAACTGTCCGCCAATCAGGAAGCCGCTAAGCACAAAGAACAAGTCCACTCCGGTCCAACCGAATAAGACAAATGGCAATTTCTGAATGTGGGGATCAGGAAAGGATCCGCCCACATGGCCGGTGATAACCAGCAGAATAGCGATTGATCTCAGGAAGTCCAGACAGGGAATATTATTGGCGGGTCTGTTGCGTAAGTTCGCTCTAGCCGCACGCAAGGATTTCATGTTCCAAATCGGGTATGCTGCGCTCCATCGGAACTCCAAGGCCTTAGCCAGTTCGCGACTTAGACTCTCATCGGCTAAGGCGGGCCAAACCTTAACGCGTTGTAACCGAAAAAGGACAACACAGATGAATGCCAGTTGGGGGCGAGAAGCTGCGCGCGATGCTACTCAGCCGCTCCCCAGCAGAGATACATCAGCTTGCGGGCTCGATAGAATAACAGGAATCCAAGATGATGCGAAGACGCGACCTGCTGAAAGCGATGGCCTCTGCACCTCTGGGAGTAGCGGCGGCCCGCCAATCATCAAACTCCCGGCGCTATGAACCCAATTGGGATTCGCTCGACAAACGGCCTATTCCGCAGTGGTACACCGACGCGAAATTTGGCATTTTCATTCACTGGGGCGTGTATTCGGTCCCGGCGTTCGCGGCCGTGAATGTGAAGGATGAGAACCCGTATGCCGAGTGGTATTGGAATTCGCTCACCAACGGAATGGATGCCAAGGGTCCGGTTGGTAATGGCGCGCTCACCTGGAAATTTCACAAACGCGTGTACGGCGCGGATTTCCCCTACTTTAACTTCGCGCCCATGTTTCGCGCCGAACTCTTCGATCCGGACCATTGGGCCGATCTGTTCGTCCGATCCGGCGCAAAATACGTCGCGCCTACTTCCAAGCATCATGAAGGCTTCACCCTCTGGCGCAGTGCGGAAGCGAACCGCTCCTGGAAGCGCCCATGGAACAGCGTGGATGTCGGCCCCAAGCGGGATCTTCTATTGGATTTGACCGAAGCGGGCCGCAGAAAAGGTCTGCAGATGGGAATTTATTATTCGCTTTACGAGTGGTACAACCCCTTGTGGCTTTCGGATAAACCGCGCTACGTGACGCAGCACTTGTTCCCGCAATTCAAAGATGTCGTTAACCACGTAAAGCCCGCCATCATTTTTTCCGACGGCGAATGGGAACTGACCAGCGCGGAATGGCATTCTCCAGAGCTTCTGGCTTGGCTTTACAACGATTCACCGGTTGCCGATACAGTCGTGGTTGACGATCGCTGGGGGAAAGACACACGCCACAAACACGGCGGATATTACACAACCGAATACACCTCCGGCATGCAGCAGTCCGGCCATCCATGGGAAGAGAGCCGTGGGATGGGCTATTCGTACGGGTACAACCGGATGGAAACCCTGCGCGACTATCACACCGACCGGCAGCTCATATTGATGTTGATCGATATAGTCAGCCGTGGCGGAAACCTGCTGCTCGATATCGGCCCTCGTGCGGACGGCCATATCCCGGTCGTGATGGAAGAGCGCCTGGTCCAGATTGGAGACTGGCTCCGGCCCAACGGCGAAGCTATCTATGGCACGCACGCCTGGAAGCAGCCTTCCCAGTGGAGCAGCGGGACCAGGCCACACATGGAAGATAAAGAATTTCGCGCCGAATACGACATCACGAAGATGGTGGATCAGCCCCCGGCCGGATACGCGCGCATAGAGGCGTTCTTCACCGCAAAGAACGATTCGGTTTATGCGATACTCCCGCGTTGGCCGAACGGCGAGGCCATCCTAAACAACGTTGCCGCAGGGTCCGGGGCGAAAATCAGCCTACTAGAAACCGGCGATGAATTAAAGTGGCGAACGCAGGGCCAACAGCTCATCGTGGAAATTCCAGCCGCGCTGCGGTCGAAGCTTGGCTTCCGGCAGGCGTATGTTCTAAAGATGACGGGCGTGGCAGATCACGCATAACTCCAACCCGGCAAGAGCAGCGCGGCCCGGCATCACCACACCATAGACAGGCTGATAATCGGTATTCGTTACATTCGTTACCCGCAAATAGGGATGGAACCGCGAGCGTGTCCACGCCGCGTAGGCGTCCACCAGCATGTATGCATTCCGTTTATATTGATCGGTGATGCCGACGCGCACCCTCGCGATCCATCCCGTTGGAGATGTCCGCTGCCAGCCGATAACCGCCTGTTGAGTCGGATAATTGAAAACGTACTTTGATTGATAGCCATTCAGAGCAGCCTTCGCGCCGTATAATCCGGTGTACTCGAACTGCACGGTCTGTGAATGCGGCAGCGACCCGAAGAGTGACGCTTCCCATCCGGTGAAGGTCACACGTCCGAAGTTCATCGCCTGCCAGATGTCTGATGAGTTTGCCCGCGTGTAATCGATATCGTCTGTTTCATGACGCGAAAAAACAGTAAGCGAGCTTCGCCAGTGACTCGCCGGATAGAGATCCACACCTGCTTCATAATTCATGGCCCTCTCCGGTTTCAGATTCGGATTTCCGATGTTCGCCGGGTCGTGATAAAAGAGGTCCGTATAATTCGGCAGGCGGAATGCCCGGCTGGCTGAGGCGCGCAGCTTCGCTTTCGAACCGATCCAATAGCCACCGCTAAACGACGGTACTGAGATGGTTTGAGCCCGGCCGTAGAATTCCTGCCGCGTTCCGGCGCTGAACGAAAAACGATGCCACGAACGCACATCCAGGTCGCCATAAACCGCGCCTCTCCGGCGCGAATGAACTCCCAGATTGTTACTATCCACGTGATCCGCCAGGAATTCTGCCCCGTAATAAACGTGAAAAACTTCGCGAACCGTGTCATGGCGGCGCAACGCAACATCCCAAGTTTCGTCCTCGTGCCGGTTTGTGTAAAAGCCCGGATCATCCCGCAGCAGCTCATAAAGGTCCGTATGCCGCCGGTACCCAAGCGAGAACAGTGTGTTCTTTCCCAAATCCTGCGATATGGTCGCAAGCCAGGTTTTCGTGCGCTCCCACGAGTTGAAATTCCCGTAGAACTGGTCCGCTCCAAAGGGCCGGTCAAGCAACGAAAGATAGACACGGGTCAGCCCGAGTTTTGTGCGCAGCCAGGTCTGTGAGCCAAGGACCAGGTTCCGGTACTCGCGATCGTCACGGAAGCCGTCGGAAAGCTCGCGCTCGAACGAGAATCGCTGCGACAAGAAATCTCTGCCGAACGAGGCAGTGCCGCTCTCTTCGTTCGTGCCGAAGCTGCCATATCCGCCGCGAAGAATTAATTCCGGAGTATCAGTGGTAGTCAGCGGGCGGGTAACAACATTGATTACGCCCGCTACCGCATCGGATCCATAAAGGGTTGATCCCGAGCCGCGAAGAATTTCGATTCGATCCACTGCGTCCAGAGGAACTGGAATATCGAGATTGTGGTGGGCTGATTGCGCGTCGCTCAACCGGATGCCGTCC
>Ga0134125_10001978_pt1 | contig 24632 bp, 25 predicted proteins | sample KB31751_FD_96464 | JGI IMG/M metagenome (GOLD analysis project Ga0134125, IMG submission 96464) | Terrestrial soil microbial communities with excess Nitrogen fertilizer from Kellogg Biological Station, Michigan, USA - KB3-175-1 | ecosystem: Environmental > Terrestrial > Soil > Unclassified ...
GCTGGTGTAATCGGGGCCAGTATTCTCGGGGTGCGCGGATATCCGGCGGCGTCTACATTGATCGCCGCTTTTGCTTTTCTAATCTATGCGTCATTCCTTCTGCGGATACGGAAAGCACATTTCTCCTGGGACGCAAACTTCTGTGCTTTCATTGGGTTGCCGCTATTTTCGTATCTTTTGGTTCGCTCGCTGCTCTTTCGTAAAAGAGGCAGTATAGAGTGGAAGGGCAGGACTTACGGACCGGATGGAAGAGATGCGCGTCCGGCGGCCAAATCGAATCGCATGATTGCTGCGGCCGTGGCCAGACACAAGTCAAACTTTTAGCTTCTAAGGGAAAGAATGGTTTATCTCACGCGTAAAGCCGAATTTGCCGCCTCGCACTATTACCACAACCCGGACTTATCTCCGGAAGAGAATCAGCGCATCTTCGGCAAATCCGGCAATCCCAATGGGCACGGGCACAACTACACGCTCGAAGTCACCGTAAAGGGCCAGGTAGATCCGCGCTCCGGCTTTGTGGTGGACTTAAAAAAGCTGAAAGAAATCCTGAATCGCGAAGTGCTTGACGCCCTTGACCATCGCTTCCTGAACAAAGAAGTCCCGGAATTTGCGAAGCAGGTGCCGACCACGGAAAACCTGGCTATTGCCATCTGGCAGCGCATCCAGCCGAAGCTGCAAAATGCGCAATTGCATCGCGTGCGCGTGTATGAGACCCCTAATCTATTCGTCGATTTTTACGGTGAAGCATGAAAGCGTACCTTACTCGCCGGTACATGTTTTCCGCGTCGCACCGGTTACACAGCAAAGGTATGTCAGACGCCGAGAACCGCGAAACCTACGGCAAATGCAACAATCCGCACGGCCACGGGCATAATTACGCACTGGAGGTCACGGTGAGCGGCGAAGTGCAATCTGCCACCGGCATGGTATGCAATCGCAAGGATTTAGACGGATTCGTGGACAGAGAAATATTGCAAAATTTTGATATTCAAAATCTTAGTTTGTTGCCGGAATTCGCTGATGAAGTACCGACCACCGAGAACCTTTGCATCGCGCTCTACGATATTTTGCAGCGTGGCTTCACCAGCGCTCATCTGGAAAGGGTGCGGTTGGAAGAGACCATGATGAATTCTTTTGAATACGCCGGCGGCGCGGAAATTCGTCCCTGACTTGCCCGCGACTGGGAGCGCTACAACTTTTATGAGAACACCCGCGGAAACAAACACTTTAACCAGCGCCAGCTTTGAAGATCTGGTGCGCGAAATGATCGTGCGCCTCAGTGAGGACCCGGAACGCGAAGGCCTGCAACGCACGCCGGAGCGCGTTCACCGCGCTTATGAATTTCTCACCAAGGGCTACCACGAAGATCCGGAAGCCATGCTGAAGAAGGCATTGTTCACCGTCACTTACGACGAAATGGTGATCGTGAAAGACATTGAAATGTTCAGCCTCTGCGAACACCACATGCTGCCGTTTTTCGGCAAGGTGCACGTGGCCTACATTCCCAATGGCAAGGTGATCGGTCTCAGCAAGATTCCGAGGTTGATCGAAATATTTTCCCGGCGCCTACAGATACAGGAGCGCCTGACTACGCAGATCGCGGAAACCATCCAAAATGCGATTCACCCGCAGGGCGTAGGCGTGGTGATTGAAGCGCGGCATCTCTGCATGATGATGCGCGGGGTGGAAAAGCAGCATTCCGCTGCGGTTACGTCTTCCATGCACGGCTGCTTTCGTAATGAGGAAGAGACACGCAGCGAATTTCTCTCGCTGATCCGCCAGCGCACGAATGGGGTTTAGGTTCCGGCATTACAGGAATAACGGCGCTGGTCCATTACTGATATCCGTAGCGATACCTTCCTGGTCGCTGAGGGAAAACCTTAATCAACACGATTCCTGCGACGAAGCCTCCTACGTGCGCCCAAAAGGCGATGCCTCCCGTATCGTGCCCCATGGCAGCTGCGCGAGTAAGAGTACCGCTGAAAAACTGAATCAGGAACCAGTAACCAAGGACAATCCAGGCGGGAAGCCACCAGAAAGTGAAGAATATAATGAGCGGAACCAACGTCAAGACTTTTGCTCGTGGATAAAGCAGAAAATATGCACCCATGATTCCAGCAATGGCTCCGCTCGCCCCCGCTGTGGGAATGTTGGATCCTGCGTTGAGAAGAATGTGCGTGATTCCTGCGGCAAGACCGCAGAACAAATAAAAAATCAGGTACGCAAAGTGGCCGAGCTGGTCTTCAATGTTGTCACCGAAAATCCAAAGCACCCACATATTCCCAATAATGTGCCACCATCCGCCGTGCAAAAACATGGATGTTAAAATCGTCAGGAACGTTCCCAGATTTGCGTGATATGCAAAGCCGTTGGTGAAGTGCGACGGAATAATTCCGAATTCATAGAACAATGCATTGTAGGCGCGCGGACTCTGCGCCTTGACGGATAGCTCGAAAAAGAAGACCACCACATTCAGCACAATCAAAAAATAATTCACGTAAGGCGTGCTGTAGCGGGGCTGGTCGTCGCGTAGGGGAATCATAAGAAATTTGGTAACTTAGTATTTTGGCGGACTATCCAAATTACTAAATCACCCGATTACAAATTACCAAATTATCAACCTCCCATGAATGCCGTTCTTGTTGTAGATAAACCCTCGGGCCTCACCTCGCATGACGTCGTCAATCGTGTGCGGCGCATTCTGGGGGAGCGCTCCGTTGGCCACCTGGGCACGCTCGATCCCATGGCCACCGGAGTTCTGGCGCTGGTCGCCGGAAGCTTTACGCGGCTTGCGCAGTTTTATACGTCGTCGGAAAAGCACTACGAAGGCGTCATTCGCTTTGGCTATGCGACAGATACTTATGACGCCGAAGGCGAAGCGACCGGTTCGCCAAGGGAAGTTGAACTTTCCAAAGAAAAAATCGCCGAACTTGCCGCAAGATTTTCAGGTGTTGTGGAACAGCTTCCGCCTCCGTTTTCAGCGAAGAAAATCCACGGCGTCCCCGCCTATAAACTGGCCCGTAAGCGCCAGGAAGTTGAGCTGAAGCCTGTAAAGGTGGAAATCAAAGAGTTTACGATTACCAGCGTTGAGGGCGACCGCGCGCATTTTCGCGCTCACGTAAGCTCCGGTACCTATCTTCGCTCCATTGCGCACGACATGGGAAAGCTTATGGGATGCGGGGCGCACCTTGCGTCTCTCCGTCGCACGGTATTAGGGGAATTTAATATCGCGCAAGCTCATACCCTCGAAGCGCTCCAGGATGCTGCCAATAGCGGCCAGCTCGACGCTGCGCTGATTCACCCGCGAAAGCTTCTTCCGCAGTTCCCATGCGTGACTGCGGATGAGGGCGGGATTGCCTGCATTCGCAATGGGCGGGCGCTCAACCTTCCCGAATTTTCGCAGGCGCCGATGGTGAAGGTGTTTGCCAATCAAAAGGACCTAGTTGCTCTGGCCACGCGCATTGCCGGGACTCTGTTCCATCCCAAGATCGTTCTGGCCGCAGTGCAGCAAGCGGAATACGCGTCAAATCGCTAAAGGCGAGCGTGCGGTAACTTCAGGGATCAGCCCTTGGTGCGCCAAACTCGCATGCAAATCCGCTGTTTCTGCGCGTTCTACTGCTAGAATTGCTCTTGTATCCCAAAGAAATCCTACGGTGAAACGCCTCCTCATTTTCGTTGCGGTGTGCAGTAGTTTGCTTCTTTTGCATTTTCCCGCCTATGCCAAAGAAATTCCCACGGTCCGCCACGTGGATGTGCTGAGCAGCGGAAGCCATCTGGAAATTGAAATCACAACGTCGGAGCCGTTGGCCCCGCAGACTCAAGTCATTACTGGCCCCGACCGCCTCATCGTGGATTTTCCCGGCGCACTGCCAGATGCGCGGTTGCACAACTTTGCGGTGAATCGCGGGGACATGAAAGGCGTCCGCGTTGGATTGTTTACCCGGAATCCACCTACGACGCGTTTGGTGTTTGATATGAAAAGCGCGCCGCAGTATCAGATCTTTCCTTCAGGAAGAACTTTGATTGTGAAGATTGGGGCATCGCTCCCGGGTGGTGTTTCTTCCGACGCCCATGTCAGCAGCGGATCTCGGGCGGTGTTGAAGCAGGTAAGCGCCAAAGGGATTGGCGTGGTCACCGGAGGCACGGTCGCGCCACTTCCCGCGGTTGCTTCGGCCCCGGCCCCGGCGGCTCCTGCTCCTGACGTGCGCGTGCAATTTGAGGGCGGCAAACTCAGCATTTGGGCGGACAAAGCGACGCTGGCCAGCGTACTCTACGAAATCCAGCGCCGCACCGGCGCGGAAGTTTCCATTCCGCCTTCGGCTTCGCAGGAAAAGATTGTCGCCGACATTCCACCGTCGCCCGCGCGAGAGGCGATTGCCGCGCTGCTTGATGGCTCCAACTTCGATTTCATCCTCATCGGGTCCGACAAGAACCCGCAGGCGCTGCACAGCATTATCCTGACCACGCGTGGACAGGACAGCGCACCGGACCAGGCATTTTTCCCCGCCGTTCAGTCTCCGCCGGATTCTCAACCTCTGGCCCAACCCGACGTGCAGGACACGCCGCCCTCTGATGTGCAATCTACCCCCGAACCGCAGCCCGACATGGTTCCGGAACGGCAACCCGAAAATCCGGATCCGCAAAACTGACGTTGGACTGAGATCCGTAACGATGTACCTCAGCGGCTAAAGCCGCGATATTTGCGGGTTGGCGGCCCGAATGAAGTCGGGCCCTTCCCGAAGCAATCAAGAGCGTTCAGCCGAGAAACGGCAAGGTGCGCCCTTCCAGAGGTTGAAAAGGCGTATTCAGTTCAGGATCACGAGCGTCAGATCCAATCAAAAGCCAATAGTCACTTGGTCTCTAGTTGTGAATAAGGCGCACAGGCACAGGAGTGGTACCGCTGCCGACAACTGGCGTTGCGCTGCCGTAAGCTGCAATGCTTGCCGGGCTGCAGCCTGAGGCGTTCAGGATGACGGCTTGTAATTGAGGTGGCCCCCCCGCGCCGGGTGGAAAGGTTTGCGTAATCGCCAACTGAAGAAATCCAGTCACAACGGTGTGTCCGCTGTTGCAATTGCCTCCCGAACACAAAGGGGTACCCGGAGTATTTTCGTTGTATAGCGGCACGGTGACAATGGAATCGCTACGGCTGATGTTTTCCACCCCGATCAAGAATGGATCCGGGTTGGCTGTACCGCCCTGAATCGTTGGCATTCTTGCGGGCGGCGTGGCTGGAACAACTACGTCCTGTCCAAGGTTAGGACCATCGCTTGATGCATGAATCAAGCAGCGCGCACCGAGTCGGGTATTGAAAGTGCTGCCGCTGAATCCTGGTTGTATTTTGACTTGATCTGCATTGCCAATGGGCTCACCGCAACTCATACGAAATTGTGATGTGCAGGCAATGTTCTCGCGGTATCCAAAGCCGAAGGCTCCGCACGGAGGGCACAGCGGTGGTTGCGTAGGCGAGGTGGTAGGAATTCTCAGAGGATAAAAGGTCAGTCCCGGCGCATTTTGGCTGCTTCCATGCCCGGTCGAAATCTGAGTGAGATTGATAGTGGTGCCGATAAAGGAAGCGTTATTCAGCAAATTACCGCTTGTGGGATCCACGAAAAATGGTCCAGAGCATCCGGCGACGCCGGGATTGCAATCGGGAACTAACCAAGGTTTGACAGACGTTGCTATGGGCGTTGAGTTCGCAGGGTGCGCCGAATCGCTGGAAGGATTATAGGCTTCGGCTACCGCGGTTGCGCTGACGGTAGTTGCGGTATCTCCCCATATTTTGGCGAAAAATGTCGGCACGGCAGTGTTTCTGACGCTGACGGTGATCTGCGGGTTTTCAGGGTTCGTAGAGGTGTCGCAAGTGATCGACGTCACGCCGGCGGGCTGACCTGCGATGGTGTTTTGCCGGGCGGCAGCTTCGGCCTGAACATTCGCAGCTTGCGGAAGTCCGGGGCCTCCATTCTGGCAAACATTCGTAGGATCGGCTTCAGGCGCACCTGCGGGTTGCAGCGAAGTGAAACCGGAAGTGACAAACATTTTGGCTCCCGCCAATGCCGCCGCATCTGCGGCACGCTGTGCTTCACCTCGCGCTACGTAGAGTTCAGCAAGGTCCACCGAAATAGCGGCCATACTGATTATGCCGAGCAACGCGAATGCCACTACTAGAATCGTGACACCGCGTTCGTTTTTTCGATTGTGGTTCATCTGGCTGAAAACCCTTCGTCAATTTAAATTCTGCATCGTCGCCACAGACTGAACCAGCCCGCTTGCATAGTTGGCGCCGGGCGCGATCAAACTTATAGCTCTATTGAATTGCCATTGATGCGGATATTTAAGGGTAACGCTGGTTGCCTCAATCGTATAACCCGTTTGAAAGGGACTGGCTAATGTCGCGCCGTAAGTTACGCCGCGATTGACGATCAGTATCAATCCCGAACAATTCCCATTTGACGTTGTAAATGTCCATGCAAGGGCCGCTTTGGTTGGTGTCGCAGTACTCAGACCACAATCATTAACACCGCTACTGATGAGCGCTTCAGCGACGACGTTACGAATGGCGCAAATCGAAGAAGGGCACGGGCTTGAAGACAAAAGATCGCTGGTAGGCTGATTGGCTGCCACCCTGGCTGCTTCTTCCGTGATATGCGTGATCTTCTGCTTCAATATAAAGGCAGAGCTGAAATCGTAGATACCCACCGCGAAGACGATCAGCAGAGGCAGGGAAACAGCGAGTTCAATGATCTCCGAACCCGAAGTGTCGCTCAGGAGACTGCACGCTCGAATTTGTTTTAACAACGCGCGAAACATAAAAAGCTAATTCTCCTGCAAGGCTCTTCCTTCGGCCTTAATTGTGAGGCCTCCCGGTAACAATCCATTCAGATTGAACCCAAATTGATAGGACAAATTGACAACCACGCCATGTGGAGTTGGCGACGGAGGGTTCGCGCACGGCAGGGGGCAATTCAGGGGAGTGTCTAACGGCGACATGTTAAAAGAGACACCTGTTGGATCGAGGTGCGCGGCGCTTAAAATCGGATCGACAATTGTGCTTTGCACATTAATAACTGTAGCGGAGCAAGTTGCGCAGTTTGATTGGACACCCGCGAGCGCCGCTGCATTCGCGGCGCGTTCGAGTGTGGAATAAATGCTGTAGGCACGCGCGAACCAAAGAATGCCGAAAATCAGCAGAAACAAAATAGGCAGCACGACCGCGGCCTCGGCGATTTCCTGGCCTGCGGTTTCTTTGCATAATCGTTTTGACCAACCAAGTCTCATCGCGAAACCTAATGAATTATCCACCAGCCTGCCATCCCTACGTAAAAAATCACGGCCAGGGCCACGGCCACTCCGAATGGTACTTTGGTGGAGTCGGGATTATCCAGTGAAAGTTCCGGCCCCGGCAGATGCAGCGTAAACAGGGACGCCAGCATGTGCCCGATATTGCGCAGCGTCTGCCTTACGCGCTTTTTCCAGATCACGGTCATAACCGCCAGAATGCCTGCGGCAAAAATCGCCAGAATCAGCACGGCCACTAGCCGCGATGGGCCAAGCCAGGCTCCCAAAGCACCCACCAGCTTCCAATCGCCTGCGCCCAACGCCCTTAATAAGACAAAGGGAAGCAGCACCCCCAGACCCAGCGCAGCGCCCAGCAGGGCCGCCTTGGCGCCCTGCCAGCGCCCTGCGTAGGCGTTTACAACGATCCCCAGCAGAAATGCGGGCACCGTTAAACAGTTGGGAATGCGGCGCGTCCGCCAATCCGTCCAGCCGGCAGCCAGGGCCAGAACGATGCAAAGCATCCAAAGCTGGCCTTCGGCGTTATGGCGCAGAGGGTGGTCGTCGAGAATCTGAAGTTGCTGAAGTACCGCCAATGGAATGATTTAAGACCCCAATTTGTGGGCCCTATGCGTACTCCTCTGGCCCGAGAAACCGCCGACTAATACAGGCGGATTTTCACATACGAGCAAGGGGGAGTCAATGCGGGGAAGAGGGTCGCAACGCTGGTAGTCGAATCCGGAGACGGCGTTTTGGGGACTTTCAGGCGTTCGCCGGGTCTTAGACCCGGCGCTACGCGAGTAAGTGACTACTGATTGGAAGCGTGGCCAGCTGTGCGCTCGGCAAGTATCTTTCTCGCATTGTCAGCCAGTTGTTTCGCCTGGGGCATCAATTCGAGAGCTTTAAGCACCTGGGGGTCACTCTGCGCCCGAACTTGCAGACCTTTTTCTTCCCCGAAGGCGTCCACAAAAATTTCGCTCTTGATGGACGACTTCAGCCAATCGGCGTTCTGTACCAGGTCGGCCGGTGTGTATTGAATTTTTTGGGTATCCAAGGATTTGCGGAATTCCTGCATAACCTGGTCATCCACCTCGAACGCATCCGTCACGTGATGCGTGTCCGTGTAATGCTGTGCGAAGTTGAAGAACGCGTAGTGAATGAGCAGTGTGTCCTGGAAGGCATTGGTCTTGACTGGGGTCAGTTTAACGTCCGGAGTAATTCCACCGCCGCCGTACACGGTGCGACCGCTGTCGGTGAGCTTAACTTCATGGTTGGAAGTTCCGTTCTCATCGGTGTCGCGGTCGAAGTAGTAATCGTAGAGCGAGATGTTGGAGTAATCGCGCTGAATCAAGCGTCCGCTGGGGGTGTAGTACTTGGCGGTTGTAAGCGCGAGCCCAGTGTTCTCAGAGAGCGGAAAAACCGTCTGCACCAGTCCCTTGCCAAAGGTGACTTCGCCCGCGATCAAGCCGCGGTCGTGGTCCTGAATGGCGCCGGCCAGAATTTCCGCGGCGGAAGCTGATCCGCGATTGACCAGCACTACGATCGGATAATCTTTGCCTCCATTGCCATGGACCGCAACGTAACGCTTTTCCGGTGAGGAGCGCCCGTGGTGAGAAACAATCAACGCGCCCTTGTGCAGGAACTTGTCGGCCACGCCCACGGCTTCATTCAACAATCCGCCGGGATTCTGGCGAAGATCGAGCACCAGGCCTTTTAATCCGCCTTGCTGGTCGAACTGATCAAGTGCGTTCGCGACTTCATGCTCGGTGGTTTCGTTGAAGCCGGTAATGTGCATGTAGCCAATGCCCGGGCGAATCATGAAATGCAGATCCACGCTGTAGCGGGGAATTTCCGCGCGGGTCACGGAGAAATCTAAAGGCTTTTCCGAATCTTCGCGCAGCATTGTGATGTGCACGGTGGTTCCTTTGGGCCCTTTGAGCAGATCAGCCACGTCGCCGGTGTTCATGTTGTCAGTGGGCTTGCCGTCCACTGCGGCGATGATGTCGCCGGGGCGAATGCCCGCCTTATATGCCGGACTTCCCGCGAAGGGAGCAATCACGATCACGCGGTTGTTGCGCGCGCCGACCTTCATGCCTACGCCGTAGTAATTGCCGCGCTGGTCTTCCTTCAATAATCCGTAAGCTTTGGGATCAAAAAAATTGGAGTGCGGATCAAGCACGTGCAGCATTCCGGGGATCGCGCCGTCGTAAATTGCTTTGTCGGGATTCACTGGGTCGGCATAATTCTGCTCGACGACGCTGTACACGTCGGTGAATTCCTTCATGCTTTCGCGAATGTCGGCGTCACTGCTGGAGGCCGATGCGGGATTGATTTTTTGACCAAAGACAAGTCCCAGAAAACCGCAAAGAAGTAGGACGAGGACTACCAGGAAGAGATTGCGACCAGTACTACGGGCCATCTAGATTTTCCTTAGGCTTGATGCATTGCCTGCCCAAGCCGCATATAGTGAAGTATAGCACTCAAAACAAACGCAAAAAACGCGTTAAAGGCGGGCAAGTTACTCAAAAGTACCCGCCTTTTGCTGTTAGATGTCGGCACCCTTTTGACCGATGCAAAGCTGGTTTTCGGCGCATGAAAATCCTCGTGGCTGCCGTAAGGGGGAAAGGTAAGGTATAGAGCAAAAAGCCTAATTCTTTAGATCCGTGGAAGGATTGCTCAAAGCGATCAATTTTCCCACGGGGTATTCTTCTTCCGTCAAGGGATGGGAGACGTCGGCGTTCTTGATTTTGAGCACTTCTCCGCTGCGAACCCCTTGCAGGATCAGGCTTTGTTCCTCAACCCCAATGACCCGGTATTTTTCGCTGAAGATTTCGCTCTCGGACATACCTCATTAGATGCCGATTCGACGAATCTTCCATCATTATTTGCATGTGAATTTCTTCGGGATGTGTTTTTGTTATGCGTGACAGCCTTCGCAAAAAATGGGGAAACTATGGAAAATCGATATCCTTGGCCTGGACCCAGGGAAGGCGCACGAAAGACAGGGAAACCCTGCCCCTGTTACTTAACAGGTTCATCGGGGCAGGTGTTCACCTTACGTACTTCCTCTGAGTTAGGCGGCCGACTCAGCGACATCCGATTCTGGAAGCTTGGACGCGACGACGTCAATTTTTTCAATCGCGGGCGGGCGCGCCAGAAGATCGGGGGCCTTTGCCATGAGGGCTTCGGCGACGCGTCCCGCTAGATGTGCCTGGCGTCCCTGCTCGGTCTGAAAAACGTCGAAGATACCGAATGTGCTCTGGTTCATTCGGATGGCGAACCATGCAATCGTTTCCGGTTCATCTTCGACGAGCGCCTGGCCGCTCTTCAGAAAACTTTCCACTTCGGTTTCTTTTCCGGCTTTTGCTTCCAGGCGTACCCATAGTGCGAGTTTCATGTTGGACATAAGAACTCCTAAATTGAAGATTGCTTGTAAGATGCGGCAAATATTCCAGCGGTTAAGAATTCTGCAGCTGAGACGAATTATTTACAGAAGAATAGGGGGCTAGTTGGCCAGCTGAAAAATTATGTCAAATGAGGTTTCAACTTCGACGGGTTCACCCTGGGCAAGATATGGCTGATACCTCCACTGAGAAACAGCAGCGATGGCTGGGCGACACAACAGCGGCGGACCGGACAACAGGTAAAGATTTTCGATTTTTCCATCCTTGCCAATATGACCAAGCAGTTTTACTACGCCTTGGACCCCTCCCTCCCTGGCTTGCAATGGGTATTCCGGAGCGACGCTGCGTTTTAATTTGGACGCGTTCGCTTTCTTGCCCGATATTTGAACCGTTTTTGGTGTCTGATCCGACGACTGAAGATGGCCGGCGATTGGGGGCGCATTTTCTGGCCAGTCTGGCTGAATCTTCATCTCGACTAGAACATGGATGATTTCTTCTAGATTGCTGGCTGAGTTTGCGAGAATGACGAAATCAACGCCATAACCTTTCCGCGGCCCGGAAAGGAAAGTCAGATAGCGCACTGGGTCCTGTAATGACTTGAAATCGTAACGGTGCACTGGCAGGCCATTCCCGAGCGTGAGATCGCTGAGTTCGGGATCGTTATTTTGCTTTGGAAGAGGAAGCCACGCTTTTCCGCTGACTGGAGGCGGCGAGGCTTCGTTAAAGTGGTCGTGATCGAGTCCAATTATTGCGACCGACTCTCCCGATTGCGCTCCTCCCGGAAGGACTTCCAACAGGAATTGGGTGTGTGCGGGCGCTGGCCCGGCATTATTTTGTATCTGCCAGCCCGTAGGGATATACCACGTCAGCCCGAGTGACTTGTTTGTGTAAAGATTGCCCGTGACCGTCCCTTTGTCAGGAAGGGATTGGCCGTGACTCAAAACGGACCCGGCCACCAATGCCAGCAACAAGATATTCAACGATCGCATGTTATGCAGTTCGTCAGCCGTCACGCGGTAGGCATCTTGTCATTTTGCGCAAGGGTTCACTTCACATCCGCCGAACGGTCGCCCTCGTAGTGCATGATGTGGTAGTACGCTTCCCATCCGTCCCACAAGATGGGCGGTTGCGCGTGGGTTAAGGGATCGTTCAAGAAATTTGAGAAGGTCCTGGTCATCTCGTTCGTTCGATAGACTCCCGTGAGCCAGTCGCCGCGATACCAATTTTTCCATTTGCCGTATTCGGCGGCGGCTTGCGATTTCTGGATCGCGTCCAGCGACTTCAATGCTTCTTCGGCTTCCTCGTGGGCCTCGGTGTTTTTTCCAGCTTCGGCATTCTGAATCGCTTGAGAAACCTGATACAAAACACGGTTACTCTCGCGATTGATGGTGATCATGGTCAAGACGGCGGCCTGATAGAAAGGCCGGCGTGAGGGATCCACCAGTGGTTCGGCGGCGAGGGCTTCCTTCCAAACTGCGTCCCAGCGCGGCTGCGCGTCTCTACACTGCTGGATTTCCCGAGCCGCGGTTTCGGTGAGCCATTCTTTGCCGGTAGAGCGCCGTGCGTTGGGCCCGTCGAATCCGCCGACGCCAAAGGCCCGCACTGGCGACCACTTCGGTGACTGGCTGGGTATTCCGTAGAGAGGCCAGTTTGTCATATAGCTCAGCATCATGCGCCGCGATTCGGTGTGATAGAGCTGATCGCCGTATTCGTGGATTGGATCGCCAAAATGCGCCGGTGCGGTGGAGTAATCTTTGTAAACTTTGGCGACCTTGGCAGCGGCCTTCGCTCCAAATTCTTCGGCGGACCATCGTTGAAGGAATTTATCGCTGGCGGAGTCATCGTCAGCCGGAAGGCCCTTCCAAACCGCATCCATCACCGCGCGAATGGACATGGTGACAGGGCGAATGTCGCTGGTGTTGACCAAATAATATTCGGTCGCCCCGGCCTTGATGTAACGGCGAAGTTCGGAAAAGCTGCGTTCAATCGGCACCATTTCCGTGAGCTGATTGGCGCGGCCGTTCATCATGGCGACATGCTCATAAATACCTTGTCCGCGGGTGACCTCGCCTTTGTCTTCAATGTAGCCGTATCCGCTGTCAGCCCAGACGGTTGTCACCTCGGGAGGAATCTTCAGGTATCCCTCCTGAACTAGACGCGCTCCCTCCTGCCACAGGCTGGTAATGAATTTTGCATCGGGATGCACGGCGCGAACAATGCTCATTTGGTCAGCGATGGCCTTGGTGATGAGCGCTCCCAGCGCTTTGTCATTGTTGCGGACACTTTCATCGCGCGAAGCGTAACTCGCGTCTGACAAACCACGCAGGCCGACCGTCCACAGAACTTCCTGGTTCGGCAGGTAGGAATTTACAGCGTCTTTCCAGGCGCGCTCCAGAATTTCTGGATGCGTGGTGTAGTTGTATTCCACATTTTCTGGCCAGCGCGCGACGTTCAGGCCGAGAGGAATGGCATGGTGCTGGCTGATAATCAGGCCGCGCGTGACTGCCAGCTTGACTTGCGGGTCGTCAGGGAAAATCCACGTTCCCGGCGTGACGATATTTCCTTTCAGGCGCAGAGTGGTTTCGTAAATCTTGTCCCACACCGCGAGAGAGATTCCGGTTTTGTCTTTCTTCTCTCCCGGCGCCCATCCGGTTAAAAGATCTTCGTCGTTGATAAAGAAGCCGCGATATTTGAACAATGGAGTAGGGAACTGTTTATTCAGCGAGGCCGGAATTTCAATGGATGCGCGATGCGCCGGTTCGTGATCGGTCCAGTAATACATGGGATCGATTCCCAGATATTCCTGAGAAAATTCATAGATGGCATACATGGTTCCGCGCATGTCCGGGCCGGTAAGCAATACGACTTCGGAAGGCTTGTCCCCGAAGTTTGCCGTGGTCAATGAAATCGAAAATGATTCAGGCGCTTTCAGGTCTGGGTTGCGCATAGCCTCGGGAATATTTGCCTGCTCGCCAATCAAAATGGTCGTTGGCCCGGCTTCGGCATGGCTGGTGACGATGCGTGGTTTCTTTCCCATTACTTTTTGAAAATCGCTGGCCAAGTCTTGTGCGGCTTTCTGGATTGGTTCGGGCGCATTGGCGCTTTCCAGAATGGTGACCGTAGGGCCGAGAATGACGGACCCCTTAGGGGTTGTCTTCGCAGGAGTTTTCGCCGTGGTGGCAGTTGGTGATGAAGATTGTGCCTGCGCCAGGGCGATCGCTGCCGAGGCTGAAATCATGGCCACGAGCGCCAGAGCGCTCATTATGATTTGCTTACCGCGCGAGTTTGTTTTTTCCTGCATTGCTTCGTGTCCCTCCCAGGGATGGTTGTTCTTGGGATAAGCCTGCTCGGACGACCGCTAGAAAAAGTTTGGATAGTAGTGGGGCAAAAAATTTTATCGGGAGCAGTATAACGCTGAGAGCCATGAATAGTTCAGCTCTCAAACTTAATAATCTGGTAATTATTTGAGGCAAAATCTGCAACGAGGATGGGATTCTCCGGGAAGAGGAGCAGTAAATGTACGATTGATATTGTATATCGTGACACGATATACTTAACCTAGCGTCGTGGCAGGGAGGGTCGTCGAATGATCGCAGTTCGTCTTGTACGCCTCATTGAAGTTCATTCCGAGGAACTTACAGAAGAGCTGCTTGCTAAGTTCCAGACATCTCCCCGCACTGCCGACTTGCAAAAAGTTCCTCTCCACGAGTTGCGGTCACGGAGTTCTGAAATTCTGCGGCACCTGAGCGAATGGCTGCTTTCCAAAGCGGAAGCGGACATCGAAGGACGTTATCGCGAAATTGGCGCGTTGCGGGCTTCGCAGAATGTTTCTTTTTCTGATTTCTGCTGGGCCATTGTGCTGACCAAAGAGCACATTTGGGATTTCATCCAGCAACACGGTTTTCTGCAAGGCCCATTGGAAGTGTACGGAGCGATGGAATTCCTTCGTCTCCTCGACCAATTCTTTGAGCGGGCCATTTGCTATGCGGCAGAGGGATACGAACGCTCAAAAACAGAAACTTTGAGTTACGTACGAGTTTCCGGCTCTGCCGCCTCCCTCAGGCGCCTGTAAAGCCTAGTCAAGATCGGCATTTTTCCGTCTTCCGTTCCAAAAATTGAAATCCGCTCAAGAAGGTCTGAAGTTGAGGGAAAGCCTGCGGTCGTCCTTTTCTGGCTTGTGATCACCTTCCCGGCCTAAGATCGTCTATCCCAAAGAAAGCTTGGGGCTGCCTGTGCACGACTTAAAATTCGCGGTGCGGCAACTGCTGAAATTTCCTGGCTTCACAGTGACCGTCATTCTGACGCTGGCCTTGGGGATAGGTGCGAACACCGCGATTTTCACTCTCGTCCACGCCGTGCTGCTGAGGTCGCTGCCAGTTGCCGATCCTTCAAGTCTTTATCGCATTGGAGACCGCGATGATTGTTGCGTGGAGGGCGGCTTCCTGAACGATGACGGCGACTTCGACATATTCTCCTACGAGTTGTACCTCCGTTTCCGTGATGCCGCACCCGAGTTCGAACAACTAGCCGTCTTTCAGGCTGGCCTTCCCGACATGAATGTGCGCCAGCAGGGAAGGCAGGCCAAGACAGAGCCGGTGGAATTCGTTTCCGGCAATTATTTTTCGACTTTTGGCGTAAGCCCCTTCGCGGGCCGCGCGCTTGTGCCCTCGGATGATGTGGCTGGTGCAACGCCCGCCGCCATGCTGAGCTATGACGCGTGGCAGGCAGACTATGCAGGCGATCCATCCATCGTTGGGGGCACCGTCTATGTGCAGAGCAGGCCGGTGACAATCGTTGGTATCGCGCCTCGGCATTTTTTCGGAGACCGCATTCGGAGCGATCCGCCGGCTTTTTGGGTTCCTCTCGCGGACGAACCTGTGTTGGAGGGTGAGAACTCGATCCTGAACCATCCGAGCACGAATTGGTTGTACATAATCGGACGCGTGAAGCCGGGGACAAATCCACTCGCATTGCAATCCAAATTGTCCGCTACGCTTCGGCAGTGGATGCCTTCCCAGCCCACCTATACCGAAGGTGGTTACAGTTCGCAGATTCCCAAGCAACATGTGGTGCTCGTGCCGGCCGGCGCGGGTGTGCAGAACATGCAAGACGAGCAGGGCAGCGGCCTGAAATTGCTGATGATTATTTCCGGCCTGGTTCTGCTGGTGGCCTGCGCGAATGTGGCCAACCTCATGCTTGCCCGGGCTACCACGCGCCGTTCTGAGATTTCGGTGCGTATGGCGTTGGGAGCGGCCCGCTCGCGCCTGATCCGCCAGATGCTTACTGAGAGCGTAGTGCTGGGGAGTTTGGGAGGAGTCGCTGGGCTGGCATTTGCCTATGCGGGAACACGCATGATTGTGTCGCTGGCGTTTCCGGACGCAAGACATTTGGGAATTGACATCCATCCTTCAATGATCGTGCTGGGTTTTACCTTCCTGGTTTCGCTGCTCACCGGAGTTGTATTTGGGGTTGTGCCGGCATGGATCACATCCCGCTCGAACCCGTTAGAGGCGCTGCGCGGCGCGAACCGTTCTACCCGCGACCGTTCTTCGCTGCCGCAGAAAAGCTTGATCGTTTGCCAGGCGGCGCTTTCGCTCGTGCTTCTTATGGCCGCTGGTTTGCTGACTCAGACGCTGCGGAACCTTGAACATCAGAATTACGGAATCGCCACCGCAAACCGTTACGTTCTTCATCTTTATCCCGAGGGCGCTGGTTACACGACAGAGACAAACACCGCGCTCAACGAACGCCTGGAGCGCGATTTTTCGTCTGCGCCGGGGGTGCAAAATGTAGGGCTGGCGCTCTACAGCCCTTTGGAAGAGGACAACTGGGGCGACACCCTCCATTTTGAAGGTCGGTCTGCGCCGGGACCGGGATCAGACAGCAATGCATCGTGGGACCGGGTTAGCCGGAATCTTTTTGCGGCGGTTGGTCAGCATATTGTTCTCGGTCGCGGCTTCAGCGAGCAGGACACTCCGACCTCGCGCCTGGTTGTGGTGGTGAACCAGACTTTCGTAAAAAAGTTCTTTCCCAAGCAGGACCCTCTCGGGCAGCACTTTGGAACTTACGATCAAAAATATGCAGGAAACTACGAAATCATCGGTGTGGCGAGCGACGCAAAATACGTTGCACCTCGTGAGCCTGCGCGGCCCATGTTTTTCCGGGCGCTGAACCAGCGGGACACGGCGTTCACGGAGCCACCGGCCGTGACCGGAGAATCGCGGTCGTTGTTCATCGATTCGATTGTTGTGCAATATGCGGGAAGCGCTGAGAGCATGGAGGCACTCGCCCGCCGCATATTGGCCAATATCAATCCCGATCTCACCATAAGTGATTTTCACTCGCTCGAGTACCAAGTGGCGGACAACTTCAACCAGGAGCGGCTGATTGCGCGGCTCACAATACTTTTTGGATTCGTGGCGCTGGCCCTGGCGTCGGTCGGGCTCTATGGGTTGACGGCGTATTCGGTCGCGCGGCGTACTAGCGAAATTGGGGTCCGCATGGCCATGGGAGCGACGCGCAATAATGTGGTCGGTTTAGTCATGCGCGGCGCGATGCTGCAAATCGCGATTGGCGTATTGATCGGAATTCCGGTCGCTTTGCTCGGCGGCCGGGTGATGGCAAGCCAGTTGTATGCTGTGCGCGTGTATGATCCAGTTACTTTGGTGTTTGCAGTGGTGGTGCTCTCTGCGAGCGCCGCGCTGGCCGGTTTCCTTCCTGCAAAACGGGCTTCCGGAATCGAACCCATGAGGGCTCTGCGCACCGAATAGGCTACTGGCTGGCCACATGCGCTGCTTCCAAGTTTCACCCTTTCGGTTCAGGCGTGGCTGCACCAAAGTGGCCACAACGGCCGCGCATGCCCTGGCGGAATTTCTCACGCTCTTCCGGAGTCATCTGTTCCCATCGCTCCATCATGCGATGCCGCCAGTGGCCGCCAAAATGGGGCCGGCCGCGAAATCCGCCGAACAAAATTTTGCTCAGGACTAAAACACCCAATGCCTGCCAATAGGTGATGACGTGCAACCCAAACATGCCGGGCATGAGCCAGTTCCACAGGCGCATGACTATAAAACTGAACACGGCTATGGCGATCAACACGAGCGTAATGATCCTGATAATTTTTCCAAGTTTTCTCATTTGCTTTTCTGTCCTTTTATGAAGTCGGCATGGATGTTTTCCAGCCGCCGCTGCAGATGCAGCATTGCGTATCGCTTGCGCGAAAGCAGCGTGTTGATGCTTACGCCAGTTTCAGCTGCCAGTTCTTTAAAGCTGCGACCTTCGAATTCATGCGCGATAAAGACTTCCCGTTGCTCATCTGGAAGTTCGTCCAAGGCGTCTTCAATCGCATCCATCAATAAGGCGCGGGTGTAAGCGGCGTCGGGGCCAAGTTCCGGCGAGGGCAGCAGTTCTTCGAGGGAAATTTCGTCGCCACTTTCTGTGACCGCGGCCATGTCCTGAAGTCTCTCTGGTTTTTTCTTTCGAAACCGGTCTATGATCCGGTTCCGCGCCGCACGAAACAACCATGCGCCGGCGTGCTCAATGGGTTTCATGAGCCGGTAGGCTTCCACCAGCTCAAAAAACACTTCCTGCAGGATGTCGTCGGCATCGTCGGGGTCAGTCACTCGCCGCCGGATGAAATTGCGCAAGCGCGCTTGTTCCTCTTTGACAACCTGCGAAATCTTGTGGTCTTGCTCGCTCGCCATCGCTTCGATGATAAGCGTGGAGTTCATCTAAGGGTGAAGACGGATCAGGCGGCGAAATATTGTGGGGAACTTCAGAGAATCTTGGAGAGTGAACCCACGCCGAAGTCTATTCCGAGCCAGAAAACTTTGGCTTAGGAGCCACATAGCCCGGCGGCGTGCCTTTTTCTATAAAAGGCAGAGCGTCGGGATTGCTGACTTCCACATGGCCGTCGGGCATGATTTTGTAGGGACGTCCGCTGGGATCGCGCGGAATTGCGGCAAGCGCGCCAGCCTGTACCAAGTCCACAAAATTGGAAGGAACGCGGCCGGTAGCCTTTCTGTATTTGTCCACAATTGATTCAAGCACAGGGACGGTCTCATCTACATCGAGCGCCCGAAGATGGGCCGCTGCGTTGGCCTTGACTTGTTTATCGGAGCTGGTTTGGTAGGCCGCACTCCACATCATGCGCGCGGTTTCTAGATCTCCGGCATGTTCAGACATGCGGGCGGCCAAAATCTTTAGCCAGGGATGCGCGTGCGGAAGTTGCGACCCCTGCCGGAAGGCGTCGGCTGCACTCTTGTAGTCTTTCAGTTCCAGATAGTAAATGAATCCCAGGTTGTAATAGAGGTGCCAGTCGTCTGGGTTGTTCTTGATTCCATATTCCACGAGTTTTACAGCTTTTTCAGGCTCCCCCGCGCCGTTAGGAGGTTTTGTGGAAAGAAAAGTTGATCCAAACTCGTAGGCCACGGTCAAATGAGGATCGAGCGCAGTCGTGATATCGAGCAGGGGTGCGAGCAGTTTGTATTCCTGTGCGCCCTGAGCATGGTGGCTGCCAAAATATTGCACGGCTCGCGTCCAATAGATATCGGCCATCAGTCCGTTGTAACCGAGGCTTAGTCGTTTGGCCGCTTGCGGCGAGGAGATGAAAAGAACTTCGTGAAGAGTTGCGCCGGACCGAATTCTCTCTACCCGGCGAAGCATGAATACTGATCCCGCCAGGCACAGTAAGAGCAGGAGCGTCGCGCCCGACGCGACTTGCCGCGAGCCTTTCATTTGAGGTTCCGCCGCTCAAAGACCAATGTCGCGCCGCAAACGGCCATCGCGGAATAGAGGAGTGCATATCCCGTGTTGTAGAGGACCAGTGCGCCAGCGATGGGCTGGCTGTGGGCTACTGAAGAGATCACATTTAAAGCCGCGATATTGGGCACGATGTATGAAGCCCCTGTTGCCAACCAGCCGGTAAGGCCGTGGGCCACGGAGGCAAAACCGCGCAAGTCCTCAGAAAATGTCCCGATCACGAACAGCGAAAATGCAAACACCGCCGATAGCAGAGGCGATGAAAAAGAGGAAAAGAAAAGCGTCAACGCAGTCACAATGATGAACTGCAGGACGATGAGGTAAATCGCGACCAGCACCCAGGCATCTGATTTTTCGAAGTGATGAGCAACGTACAGCAGGGCGGCAAAGATTCCGAGGCCCATAAAGAATGTATTCACCACAAGTGTTCCGCTGAGTCCGAAAAACTTTCCCGTAACGAATTCCCACCTGCGCACCGGGCGGGAAAGGATGGTGTACAGGGTGCGTTTCTCGATCTCTTTGGAGACCAGTCCGATACCGATGAAGATGGCGATGACGATTCCAAATAAAGAAATCGCCGTCAGGCCCAGGTTAATGACTACAAGCCGTTCGATGCCGATGGAAACCTGGCCGACCAGGACTGCTCCTCCAGTCATGAGCAGGGCGAAGGCAACAAGATTGTAGAGTACGCGGTCGCGAACGGCTTCCCGAAAGGTGTTGCGCGCGATGTAAAAAATTCGTGATGTCATGCGCCTGCTCCACTGGTAGCACCGGGCTTGACCTGCTGCATGAAGTAGTCTTCAAGCGATTTGCGCAACGGAACGATTGAAATGAGCCGCAATTTATCCCGGCGCAGAAGATCTATGGCGTTGTCCTGGAACTCTTCGGAAATAATCGCGCGAACCGTGTCGCCCGTCACGTGGCACTCAGCTCCGAGCGATTGCATGGACGCGGGGATATTGCTCCCCTGCCAAAAGACCTCCACCTTGCCCTTGATGCCAGCGGTGAGAGTTGCAATGGAACCCACGCCCTTCAACTCGCCTTGATGAAGAATAGCAACGCGGTCGCAAAGTGCTTCGGCATCGAGAAGAATGTGTGTGGAGAAGAAAATTGTTTTGCCTTCCTGTTTCAATTGCTCCATCAGATCGCGGACTTCGCGACGCCCCATGGGATCGAGGCCCGACATGGGTTCATCTAGAAACACGACTTTGGGATCATGAAGGATTGCCTGGGCGATTCCGACGCGCTGCAGCATGCCTTTTGAGAATTTGCGCAGTTGAACGTCGCCGGCCTGTTGAAGCCCCACTTTCCCCAGCAGTTCGCGGATCCTGAGTGAGCGATCTTTGCCGCCAAGGCCGGAAAGCTGTCCGTAGTAGTCCAGTAGTTCGCGAGCTGTTAAATAGTCGTAGAAGTAGGGTTGCTCCGGAAGAAAACCGATCTGGGCTTTAACAGCTGGATTCCTGAAATCCATTTGAAGAATGCGAGCGGATCCCGCCGAAGGTGACACCAGTCCCATCAGCATCTTAAGGGTGGTAGTTTTGCCTGCACCATTGGGACCGAGAAAGCCGAAAATCTCTCCATCCCCAATCGCTAGATGCAGAGGGTGGAGGGCGCGTTTTTCTTGCTTGCGCAAAAATCCCACGGCGTAAGTTTTTTCAAGGCCTAATATTTCGATCGCAGACATTTGGGTATACAGAATTTAAAATTTACAAACGGAAGACTATAAAATTACCGACGCTTTGTTGCAATGGGTTCCCATATCAGTGCTTTTCTTGGAGCACAGCGTTCGTCTCCTGTAGTGCGGCTTCCAAATCGGGAGACATCATCTTCGCTTTCGCGAATGCGCTCTGGGCCTTTTCTTCTTGTCCTATTTTGTGAAAAGCCTGAGCCAAAAGCAAATACTCAACGTCGGAAGGTGCTACCTCCACAGCGTGGGAATAATAGTCAATGGCGTGCGCTACATCGCCAGAACTCTGCGTAATCAGCCCCATACCTATAAGGGCAAATTGATTCTCGGGATGCAAGCTCAGCGCTGCTTCATAATTTTCCCGGGCGCGCGCGAGATCTCCATCCGCGTGATAGATTGCTCCTAAGTTGCCGAATGTGGTGGACCGCAGCATCGGATCCGTTGCGAGCCGTAATGCTGATTCATAATGGGCGATTGCTACCTTGATGTGTCCCATCTGTTTTTCACAAACCCCAATATTCAGCTGACTAAATGGGTCCTCAGGATTAATGTCGGCAGCAGCCTGAAAATGTTTAGCAGCTTCTTCAATTCTTCCTTCTTGCAATAAGACAGTGCCCATGTTGTCATGGGCGACGAAATTGCGGTGCGTAACCTCAAGCGTGTGCGACCAGAGCGTGCTGCTATCACGCCAGTACCCGATCTGGATACGAGTAACGATCGCTAATCCAGCGATTGCAATCAAGACCACGGTTGTCACGTACAGAGGATAAATTTTCCGTGCATGCGCCCAATCCGCAAATCCCCAGACAGCAGCAATAAATAAACCGATAAAGGGCAGATATGCATACCGGTCCGCCAAGGCTTGTTGACCAACCTGTACCAAACCAATCACAGGTATCAGAGTTCCCAGAAACCAAAACCATCCAACGACAAGGTACCGGTGCTGCCGAAACTTCAGCACCGTGTACGTGATCGTGACCAGGAATAGGCTCGATGCAATCACTTCCCAAAGAGAAATCATGTTCCCTGGATGTGGATATAGGACCGCAAGATGCGATGGCCAGATCGCTTTTTCGATATATAGCGAGTACGAAACAACCGCATTCATTAACCGAACCGGGAGAGGAAACTCAGTCCTAACAGCGCCGCCCCCCTTTTGCGCCACCATGGTGACCACGACACTTCCTATCGTGAGAACGAAAAAGGGAACCTTTTCCAGCAGTAACCTCCACGGAGATGTTTGGGAAAGCGCACCATCATTTGGTGAAATTTGTGCTGTTGCCGCGTCGCTCCCAAATCTCGTCCGTTCCAAAGGCCAATAATCTAAAAGCAATAAGACAAAAGGAAACGTAACGATCATGGGCTTCGACATAAGTCCCAGGGCAAACCACAGGACTATAGTTAGATACCGTCTCAGACCGGGATTTCGCACATAGGCTCGGTATGAACCAACTGCCAGGAGGAAAAATACCATGCACAGGATACTTTTCCGTTCTGAGATCCAGGCCACAGTTTCGACGTTAATAGGATGAACGGCAAAGAGCGCCGCGACTACCACGCTGCGCCAAATGAAACCTGTCGCCTCTACGAAGAATAAGAACAGTAGCGCGACGCATATTGCATGAAGCAGAACATTCACATAGTGATGTCCGGCTGCTCGCGATCCAAAGAGTTGCCAATCAAGAGCATGTGACAACCAGGTGACTGGATGCCAGTTCGCCTGCTCCGTGCTGCGCAGGGCCCATCTAACGGTTTCCCATGTCAACCCCGCGTGAACGTGCGGATTGGTCACAATGTACCCTGGATCATCGAAGTTGACGAAGCTATTGTGAACAGCCGGGTTGTAAATTATGAGCGTGACTAATCCGAGCAGAAGAGAGCCGATGATTTTACGATGCTTGAGGGAACCGAAGAGTGTCCCACTGGTACGAGATCTGGATGTGAGGTCACTTACGACAGTCGCCATGCTTGAATTTAAGCACACATGGCAAAAATCACCATAGTCATACAGGGCTCTTATTGTTTCTAAAGTAATGAGGGAATGGCGTTTAGGCGAATCCTACCCTCCATCCGCGGTGCCAGGTGATGTTGCTTTAGTTCATGCCGGGCAGAACTTTGCAAGCCGCTTTTGAGGCAATCGCTCCGCCATTCGACTGAACTCTTACCGTTGCATCCTCGAATGAGCAAAAGCTGCGAATTCCAGTCACATTTTGAACGGTCGGTTTAGCCGACGCAAAATAGGTGTTAACTGCGCCATCGCCAGAGTAGATATACCCGCTCTTGCCCGGAACAGAGGTTGCCGTTGCCAGCGTGTCGTCAATCAGGCACGCGGTGTCAGAGGATGCAACACAAGGTTGAGCTCCCCCCGAACCCAGAGCCGCCAAGTTCGCATACCCAGAATTTGGATAGCTATTAAGATAAGAAAGTTCAGCTGTGTTAATGGTTCGTATCGAACTGACAGCGGCTGACTCGTTGGCGGACATCTTTGCCTTCAAGAAGTTAGGAATCGCAATGGCTGCGATCACCAAAATAATCGCCACTACGATTAGCAACTCGATCAATGAGAAACCCTCGCGATTGTCCACCCGATCCCCCAAGCTTGCTCGTATAAAACGACAAACCGCCTACACAATACTCGTAGCAGTTAATATGCCATCCTGTGCCCGATGGACCTACAATGTGACATTCGAGAGGGCGAATAATCACCACTTTAGGAGTTGTGTGTAGCCTTTGTTGCGTAAATGCGTGGGTGGAAGCTTCCGATATGAAACAGCTGGCAAGATTGTGCCAGAAAGCTGACAAAATGCGTCATCGGTGAAAGAGAGAAGGACGATCTTTGGCAGGTAAACGGATTCAAGGAGTCAATGGATAAAAAAATAAGGAGCAGAGAATTACTCTGCTCCTCGTTTGCTTCTATACCAATGACTAACTAGTTGGCGATTCCAGGCAGTTTTTGGCAACCACCGTAACCAGGATCGGATGCGGTGCCAGCTGTGTCAACGCGAACCACGGCATCCTCCACCGAGCAGAAGGTCTTGGTTCCGCTAGATCCGGTAGAAACCGGGTATGCTCCAGCTTCGTACTGGTTAGGACTTGCTCCAACCGTCTCAGCATAGACGTAACCGCTTTTGCCGGTCGCTGCGGCTCCGGCGACAGCCAGGTTGTTGTCGATCAAACACGCAGTAGTAGACGACGCCGTGCATGGTGAAGCGCCGCCCAGGTTAGCCAGAGCAGCCGAATACCCGACTGTCGGATAAGCGGTGACGTAGCTGACTTCCGCTGTGTTGATAGTACGAATTGAGCTAGCGGCAGCAGACTCATTGGCAGCCATACGTGCGCGCAGCAAGTTAGGAATTGCAATCGCGGCGATGATCAGGATGATCGCGACCACGATCAGAAGTTCGATTAATGAAAAGCCCTTTTGTTTCCGCATCTCGTTTGTCCTCTTCTCCGTAGTACAGCTATGGTCTGGATGACCACTCGCCCGGTATATTCGCATTTTAGCGGCC
>Ga0134125_10001980_pt1 | contig 24611 bp, 26 predicted proteins | sample KB31751_FD_96464 | JGI IMG/M metagenome (GOLD analysis project Ga0134125, IMG submission 96464) | Terrestrial soil microbial communities with excess Nitrogen fertilizer from Kellogg Biological Station, Michigan, USA - KB3-175-1 | ecosystem: Environmental > Terrestrial > Soil > Unclassified ...
AAACAGACTCTTTAACAAGCCATGGCGTAGTGTTCGCCGTATTTCCCGGTTGTACCGTCCAAGTTCCATTCTGGCCAGCAGCGACAAGGTTCGTCGTCCCCGGAGTGGTTTGATCGATCCCGACTTTGCCGATGATCGCAGATCCAGCGTCATTGATCACATGACCGATAACATTTGTTCCTGCTGGCAAAGCTGCATTAACTTGTACGCCGTTTGTCGTTCCAGGCGTAGTTTGGTCAATTGAAACTTTTCCAATGATCGAAGAACCAGCGACAATGCCAACATTTCCGATGGTATTAGAGCCCGCAGGAAGAGCCGCGTTGACCTGAACTCCGTTCGTGGTTCCAGGGGTAGTTTGATCGATGCCGACCTTGCCAAGCAGATTAGTTCCAGCTGGCAAAGCCGAGTTGATCTGTCCAATATTTCCAATTGTATTCGTGCCCGTCGGGATCGGGTTATCAAGCATAACACTTGAGACGGCTTGATTCCCGCGAATCGTGACGACGGCGGTCCCCGTTGCGACACTTGAGCCAGTTACGGCAATTTTTTGCATGCCTGTGCACTGGATTGTCCAGACCCCGTTACCCGTTACGGCTCCAACAATCGCGCCCGTGCTGAGGACCAAGGCGCTTGTTGCCGTAAAATTCGTTCCATCCACCGATGCAGAGAATGAGATAAAGCCAGTCCAAGTACCAGTAATTTGAATACCGGCGCTACCAAGACCATTACAAGTTAGAACTATGGCCTGTGTATTTGTGATGTTCCCCGTCGCGATAACGTCGGGCTGAATGACGAGTGGATGGCCGCTTGAATCAGTTAAAACAGCGCGAAGATTCGTTCCATCCGTTCCTCCGACTTGAATCGCAGTCGTGGGAGATGCAGAGCCGACCGTTCCGTCGGCCGCGTCTTTTGTATTAAATGGATTGAGTGGCTCAGCGGCTAAGCTAACGAGAAGATTTCCCGAAGCATCTGTCTGAAGCGGTTCCAGATTTCCGCTCGGATTTTCACCTGCAACCTGAGTGCTTTGCACGGGCGCAGTTGATCCATTCGTACCAACTGAAGGATTAGATGCGACGTTTCCAGGATAAGAAAATGTTCCGTAATTGGTGGCCATTAGTTCAAATCCCGCGACTGAGCGTTAATCGTTAAAACTCCAGAACCCGAGGCATTTGCATATTGGAACATTAAATATTTATACTTGAACTGCGTGATTTCAATTCCCATGAACCCCGCCGAACCTGATGGTTGCGCGAGCGCAGGGTTGAAAGTAAGAGCGGGCCATACTTGACCATCAGCGTTTGCAGCGAACAAAGTCAAAGTTCCCGTAGGCGTTCCCGTCCAGTTAACCGTGAAGCCTTCGTTATCCATGCGCGAGAGCTCGATAATATTTGAATAGATTGTATTGGTCCCTGACATGGTCCCGGTCGTGACCTGAGAAGGAACAGACCCGTTTTGTGATGGTTGAGAGCTTGGGTTAAAACCGGTGCGGGGATCTGAAGATTGCCAATTGAGCGTGGCGGGAAACTGGTTCTTGCCTGACAAAGAGAGCCTCCAAAAAATGGTTTACAGGGTCCTAATCCCTGAGCTTCACTAGTGTCTGGCTGGGGCGTATTTTAGCGTCGGTCGGCCTGTCGGCGCTCTAGCTTCGTCTCGCCCATTTCATCGGCTTTGTCGATGGCCTCTAATTCTGTAGACGATACGCCTCCATTACCTGGACCTTTGGCTTTGCCTTGGCTCTGGTTTTCGGCTTGCTGTGGCGCCGCGGATTTCAAAATGGCCTGCGCCGCCATGGGCGTCATGGTCGTGTCGAGTGGTTGGCCGAGAAGAATCGATAGCGAAACTTTTTGAGAATAGGGAACAAGTTTACCTTCAGTTTCCGCTTCAATCAGCTTCTCACTTGCCTTCTCACACATCGATTCGTAGAGCGCGGGAAAGATGGTCTTAATAGTGGTCACGTCTTGCGGAACAATCGTGCCCGTTTTTACATGCTCAAGAAGAAGCCTAGGATCTTGAGCAATGTCAATTTGGCGATTGTATGCCGATTCTTCAAAGCGACCGACGGGCATGGGCTTGTCGAGCGGATTCATTTTAGGTTGAACTGGCTTAATCGACTGGAAGTAGTTAACGGCTTTTGCGGCCGTCGCACCGATTGTTCCCGCTTGATTGGGAAGATAGTGGCCAATGTTGCCGCCTACGTCTAAAAGCGTTTGCGGATTGGCGTGCGCTTCGTCTATGAATTTCTTCAACTGCTCTCTGGCCTCACGGTTGGGCTTTAGTGACTCGGACGCCTTTGGTTTTCCAAGCAAAGTTCCCATGTGGGCCTCTAAAGCCGAATGCCCGCGGATTGCGCTGCCTAAGTATTCGGCGGAACTTTTTAAAGCGTCGGGATGTGGTTCTTGTGCAAGAATGGCTGGAGCCATGTGGGCCAAAATGTCGGGCAAGTGGCTTTTTGCTGTAGAGCCCATTGTCGCGTGGCCGTGAATCAAGTCTGCGGCCTCCTCGTGCCGACCGCTTTGTAAATGATCGCCAAATTTGTGACCCATAGTCTTCTGTGTAGGCATGTCGGATGGAGTCGTGTGCTCCCTTGCTTCTTGAATCATGCGCGCGGCTTTTTCTGGATCAGAGACCTTTGCGCGACCTACGTTTTTTAATAAGCCAAGAAGTCCATGCGAAACCGCAGCATGACCCATGGTCGAAGGTGGGTCCGGCATTTCAGGAATGTCGAGACTTGTCGGCACGGGAGTGACAGGGCCACCCAGAGCGAAATACTCGCAAGACGGCAAGTGAGGGATGTTGTAGCCACAGAAATGGTCAACCTCACCACCATGAGCCATGTATTTAACTTTGCGACCCGCACGACGCGCACGACCTAAGTCACCGCCACGGACTCCGCGCAAACGCAATCCTTTTGTGGTTCCAGGCAATTCATAGCCCGCGCGCTCTGCATCTACCCGGTCCTTGCCTGTAAGGTATTGATAACACTGGCAATTTGGGTGTGGTTTACCTTTGCTTGAACACTGAGGGTTTTGACAAGGTAAGTACGCCACTAAACACCACCTGTTTTGTTGCCTTTTGCATAGTTTATAGAAGCGGGTAATAAGCGAAGGTTCCAGGGGACGTGTAGACCAGAAACATTTGCTCCCTGCAATGGAACGATGTGATCAACCGTGAGCCCTAGGGCATTAGCCGAAAGATAGATTTCTTTTATCTGTTCATAGTGTTGATTGGTTAACCATTTCGGCGTTCTTTGCATTTTTGCAGCATGACGTTTCGCCGTTTTAGCGTTCATCTTTCCGAGATTGGCCTTGCACCAGGCGCGCTGTTTCGCGTTGTATTTATCTGGATTGGCTCTCTGCCATGCTATCGTTTTCGCAATTCTTTCTTTTCGATTGGAGGCATAATCCGAGGCAACCTTAGCAAGATGGCGTTCGCGATTGTTCTCAACCCATTTTTTTGATCTAGCCCGGTGTCGTTCCTTGTTCGAGGCGTTCCATGCGCGGGCCCTGACGCGATTGCATTCAGGACATTCTTTTAATTTTCCTTTGGCATTAAGAACAGGAAAGTAACTATGACCCTTTTTGCATAACTTTGGTTCCACTAGGAGGCGCTCCTAAAATGAACCAAGCTATACGACGAAAAATGCGAATGCAAAAAGTTATAACAAGAATGTAAAAACCGACAATAAGGAGCATGCCTATTGCGCTTCCCAAGTAAGATAGAGCAAGCATAAAACACCTCATTTATATTGTATCTAAATATAAACAATATGTCAATCATTTGACTCTATTTTCGGGTTTAGGAGCCCATGCTTTTTCAAATAACCCTTGTTTAAATGATCCACAACAGTTTTACGGAGCGTCCTTAGTTGTTCTGCCCTGGTCTTATTTTCGTCGCCATACATCGGCGTATTCTCATTCACTAAATGATTCAAGTCCCCAGAGCCTAAATTGGTTCCTTTCGTGGCGGCCGATAGCGCCGTCAATAGATTGCTTTTGGCTGCTGCATGCCTTCGCATTAGGTCCGTAGATACGCCATTTAGGGCAGCATCTGCGGCTTCTCCCGCCTCCGGGTGCCCGAAGATGCCACCAGCAACTCCGGCTAACCCGCTAACTGTTCCTTTTGCCTGGAGGAAGCCCCTCAGAGGCGCGCCACCCTCGTCTGTGATTTTCATTAAATCTTGATAAGCCTTATTGATATTTTTGAGACTCGCATCTGCGTTCACGGCTTGCGTATATTCCGCATTTAGCGGCCCATAATCTTCCGGCTGTTTCCTCGCCTGCAACGTAAACTGAATGTTTCTCAATTTCTGATCAGCATCTGGAGCTAGAATAGATTCCTGCAAAGGATGCTTTTGCTGCGGCTGTGTAGCATTAGCTCCCGTTCCCGTTGGCAACTGACCTTGGGGCTTCGCGCCGGGCATGACTTCCTGACCATTTAGCAATTTTTGTGTGGCCATAGACGAAGCCGCGTTTCGGGCGTCCATTGATTTAGCGGCGAAATCGGCGGACAGCTTCTGATAATTGGCCCACGCCTGCGGGGTTCCCAGACTCAAAGCGACTTGCTTGGCCTTCCTGTCATAGATCTCAGCCATAGACGCGCGCGCAAGTTCCGAGGAAATTTTATCGTCTTGGAATAACTTGTCATATGCTCCGTAAACGGTTTTTTGATTCTCGAATCTTTGTTTCTGAGCATCAATGTTGCGGTCGATCTGCTTGTTAAGAAAATCAAAAGCGTAATTGTGTCCGCCGAAGGCAGAGGCCATGCCGCCGAGAGCGAGACCTATGGCCGTTCCAACCTTACGCTCAGTGGACATGTTCTCTCGGTAGGCGTCCTCGTTTAGAGGATTTTTATCATTGTACGCCCTAAAGTCATTTGTGGCGTCATTGATCATTTGATTAGATCGCGCCTGATGCTGGCTTATGGCGTTGGCCCTATCAACGGCTTCTTGTTCAATCGGCTGCATTAGCTGGGCTTGTTTAGCGTCTACATTTCGCTGAGTTTCCAACCCAGCTTGGCCCTGCTGAATCCCTTGCAGAGTTGCATTGGCCTGATTGCCCAATCCAGCTTGGGCGTAATTCGGTTCAGGAGCCTTCACTATCGGAACATCAGGAGTTGGGGCCGGGGCTGGTTGCGCTGCGGGCTGAGCATCGTCCTGAGAAATCGTTCCATTCGGCGGCCCTTCGTCGTAATGTGCAACCGCACCGCCCTTAGCTAAGCCCTTCATTTTGGGCTTAACTGTCTTTTCAATCTCGGCCCGCCCCTTAGCCTCTGCCTTGGCGTTTCGCATGTGTGCGTCGTGTCCGCGCTGAGTCGGTTGCTTATTGGCTGTGCGGACATCGGAACCTTGTTCCGAAATACCATACTCATTCATGCCGTCATTGCCAGAATCGAGAACGTCGTCTGTTCGCGCGCCTACCTTACCGCCTCTCGCAAACTTCAATCGCTTGAGCTGTTCGCGCTGAATCTTCGGCAAAGCATAGGAGTAGATTGTCATCTTATGGCCCTTGGGGTGGATCAGGGTCACCGTTTTTTCATCTTCCTCTAGTTTCATCCAATCTTTGAGATTCATGACTATCTCCTTGCCTTGGCTTTTGCCATAGACTTATGGACGAAGAGTTGACGTTTTTCTTTTGAGCCCATGTTCTGTCGATCAATCACCACGCCACCTTCTTCAAGCGTTGCAGGGATTGTGTCGTTTTTCAAACTATCGCCTTTTACCTTGGCTTTGCCTTTGAACTTCACGCCGATCTTTGCGGGATCTGCATCTTCATGCAGGACTTTGTGAACTTTGTCGGGAGATAAATATATCTCGCCCGGCGAAACCATTGCCGGAACTTTGCCACCACCAGAGAAATACTCATGGAAGTGGTTACCCATCACTCCGCCTTGAGCCGCCATTTGCGTATGGTCTTGCGGATTATCTAAGTTATTTGCATCAAGTTGACCTTCGGCATTGTTGGATCCTAGCATCGCCCCGGCGTCGAGATAGCCTTCGCGAGCTTCGTCATCCGTTTGGTTGTGCGATGACTGCGGCTTGTTCGGATCTGAAGCCATGGCGTCTTTAGTGGATTTTGCCAGATCTGTCGTTTTCCCCGAAGGTAGAGCCCCGCCGCCGCCAATACTTGGGCCATTCGATGCGGAGCCAGGATTAAAATAGGCTTGCGTCCACGCACCTGTCCCGTTGATCTGCCCTTGGCCCAAAAGCGGGTTTGGCTGAATGGGTCCACCGTCCGCCATCATTGCAGCAAGGCCCATCATACTCGACATTCCGCTGCTTCCACCGCCACCGCCGGATCCGCCACCACCTGACGAAGTATGCCAATCGGCGCCGAAATTAGCGTTGTCGGTGGGAAGTGAAGCTGTGCTCGCGACGTTAGGGGCGCTGGAGCTATCGTCTCCGGCTTTGAATGAACCAAGGTTTGGCTCGTCTACCGCGCCACCATCGTCAAAATTCTTGCGCAAATGCATCATGCTCTGTGCATTCATTTCGGCAATCTTATGGTGGACTTCTCCACCCTTCGCGAACATGCTTCCAATACTGGAGGCTGCGGACTCAATCCCGCCGAGAGTATTCGCCGCCATGTTCTGGTTAGCGGCTGAAGTCTGGGCGTTGTTGTTGTTGATGTTCGACTGCATCCCAACGTTGGCATTGTTGGCGCTCGTGTTGGCGTTCTGGAGAATCGCCTGCTCATTCTGAGCGGCTGAGTTGAGACCCGTGGTGGCCTGCCCTGCCTGAGAAATTTGGTTATTGGCAAGGTTCGCAACGTTCTGTCCCGCTGCAATTTGTTGTTGGGCTCCTAGCGTCGCGCCCTGACCTGCGGACTGCTGCTGAGTCGCCGCTCCCTGCTGAGCCGCTTGTCTCGCGATCAGGCCAGGATTGAACGAAGCTCCGCGCTGCCCAGCCATCATTGCGGCTTGGTTTGCCGTGTTCGTCGCGGTGGCTTGGTTAAGCTCATTCATCGCCGGGTTAGGGCCAGTTCCGTTCATGATACCGAGCTGCTGATTTTGAACCGCGTTTTGATTCGCCACCGCGTTGCCGACTGCGGGATTGAGTTGGTTTGCTAGATTCTGCTGGGCGCCTAAGGCTCCGGTTGCCGACGTATACGCATTATTGAGTTGGTTCGCGTTCGTGCCGTTTTGGATATTGGCGCTAGTCGCTTGGAAGTTATTGTTAATGCCAAGGCCCTGATTGATGGTTCCCATCAGCCCAGAGTTCGGGTTTGTCGCGTTCTGATCGGTCCCGCTAGTGCCAGGCCCAGATAAAGCCGTATCGCCGCCGGCCGCGAAGTACTTCCGGCCCGCAAGCTTCCTCACGGCGCCACCCTTGGCGAACTTCTGCCTGCCCATTGCTTGAGTAAATGCGATTTTCTTTTTTAGGTCCATACTTACCCCTAGCCCGCAGTTTGAGCGGCTTTGATCGGACGCGTACCACGTTTCACAGATGCGACAATATTCAAACCAGACAATGTAAGCCCAGCGCCCGGAGGTACGCCAAGGCTCGGGTCAAAAAGCTCATTCACTTGGATTTTGAAAGATTGGCATTTCTGAATCTTAGCGTGGATCTTCCACTGTTCAAGGTCAACCGGGCTCCCGAATGGAGCCGGCTGGTCTCCGAAGGGGCTCGCGGTTGCCGAGCTGAAATTCTGGGGGTCTAGGATGCTCTGATGTAGAGGCGAATCGACATAGTTGTAAGAGACGAGCACTTGCAATTTGTGCGGGCTGAAATACTGGCCAAGGAGATAGAACCAGTAAAACCGCTCAAAGCCCTGAAGGGCCGCAATGTTAATCCAGCCCGTTGCAAAGGACTGGAGAACTGCATTTCCGTTGTCGGTGTAAGATCCAGGGGTTTCCTTAAACGCGCCACCGTAAGACGAGATATATGCCTGCACGTCTTGGTAGATTGTCGAGGAAACCGCTGGGAGGTTAGAGAACTGCGACCACTGCCCGAAGAAATAATCATAGTGGTTTGCGGTCTTGTTATCGAGGGTCATACGAATCTGTGTCGTTTGCGGAATAGTAAGGGCCGAGGTGGTGGTTGCCGTATTGGAATTTTCCACTGGCGCGCCGATGTATTGAGTCGAGAGGTCACGACCCAAAAGCCACACGCCCTTGTCAGACTGGAACATCAGACCATTGAGCATCAAGACGATGCTGTTTTGATTCACAGAACCGACTGTCGAGGTGATAAATATCGGCTGAGAGTACTGCGAGTTTGCACCGGTATTGTCTGGACCAGAGCCGTTGATGTAATAGATCGCGTCTTTTTTGAAAATGATTAGCTTATCGTCCATGGGAGCTAAGCACTGCATGGGCCCCGTGCTCGCAGTCGCCCCAGCATTAGGCGCCACGTAGAACGTAAATAGGTCTGACATTTCAACGGGCGTTCCTTCAATGATCTGCTTTGAGTACCAGAGAAGATTTCTATCTTCGGCGTCGATCAGCCAAAGACGCGTGTCAAAGAGAGTGGTTGCCGTGCAGGCAGGGCCGCCCACATCTTCGACAGTTCCGCCAGCGGTGTAGATCTCACCGTTGCCGGTGATATCGCCATCAACCGCTTTGTCAGTGTAGCTCCATGAGTCCGACGTTTTCGAGTTTAGAATTGGAGCCGTTATAGACGTTACTTGATAATAGAGAGGCTGGCCTGTTGACCATCTATAAAGAATGATCTTTACGTTTGATTTACCAGTTAATCGTAAATATGGGCCCGTGACGATTACAGAATCATTGCCGCCCGATAAGGTGATTGCAACCGGTATACTTGGAGCCGAATTAAAAATGTTCCCCTTGGCATCGGTCCATTGATAAATGGCCTGGTAGAAATATTGCTGGAGGGTCATTGACCCGCCGGTAGTAGGGCTTAGCTCGATGCTATCAGGATAAATGTGAAAGTTCTGCTCGGCAATTGTCTGCCCGTCGTAAGCGTAGAGATAGCCACCGCTCAGATTTAGGTTATTCCCGATCTCTGAAGTCGATATAGCAGAAGAAGAATAATTAAAAACCCCGAGATTAACACCAGTTTGCGAATATACGCCTCCGGCATTGGCGACCCCCTGAGTCTTGTTTACTGAAGTAATAAGATCTTTAAACAGATACGCAATGTGAACCGCAGTCCCGATCACTTGCGCGGTTGGGAGGCCCACTGTCAAATAGCCTCCACCGTTTTGGTAGGCGAGTTTCGCAATGATATTCCCGCTTATGTCTACGAGGAAATATGTGGGCTGAAATGCAGCAGCACCTCCGGTTTTCTTGCCATCGTAAGCCGTAAGAAAATAAATAGTACTGTTAATCACGAAGGCTTTTGAGGCAAGGCCCACAGAGCGAACGACGTTCCCAGCAGTGCCAACCGTTCCCGTGGTGAGAGTTACTGGGGCTGTGATGGTGTTTTGTGAAATGAAGTTTGAGCCAATGTTCGAGTCATAGGAATAGGCGTTGATATTCTCATAGACAATTGTAAGGACGCCATTTGCAGCGCTCGTCGTGACGTTGGCAATGCTTCCCGACCCAAGCCAAGACGTCAGGCTCATGGTCTTAGAGAGACTCTGGTCCACCGCAACCGCGTGACCAGTTGACCCAGCCGAATCCCAGAAGGTCGCATAAATATTGTGTGCGTCCGCGGTGACGGACATGATAGTTGCAATTGCACTCGCATTTATGAACGTGGTCGGCGTCGCCACCACAAAGGAAGAACTCAAGTAGGTGAGACTGATGTTCTGTCCACCGCTCGTCGAGTTGTAGGCAAGGTAAAGATTCTGTCCAACTACAATGCCATCCCAAGACAAGGTGGTTGCAGAAACGTAAGCCGCGGCGATGTCCGCAGCAGCGGTGACCACGGTCGGATTTACCGAAGAAACCGCGATGTATTGAAGGTGTGAGACCGCAGAAATGACATTCGTGAAAACGATAATGTAGTAGGCTCCGAGAATGAAAACCCGAGGACTTCCCGTAACCGCGCCGCTCCCGTTCGGAATCAGAGTAGGACCTGAAATGTTCTGCTGAGTGGTGGAGTCCTGGACCACATATTTATAGCTCGCGGTCCCGTTGTTGATTTCAGTGTAGACCGTGCAGATATTTCCGTTAGGAGCAATCACGGAATCACATTGCGTCTGGTTCAGTGCTGATCTCGCAAGTTGAGAAACCGAAAGATCAATAGGCTGGTAAGAGCCTTTGTTGAGCCAGGTTTGCGAGCCTTCCGAGAACGCCTCTAGAGTCGAGCCAATAGCAGTAAGATTAGAATTAAAAGTAGTAAGGTACGTGCTGCTTCCGTTTGGGAGAGCAGGAAGAGCAGCAAAACCATTACGCTTAGTAAGTAATCCGGCTTTTGTGAAAACAGAGTTTTCAAGCTTCGAGAACCTCCCGAAAGGGATTTGTTTTGGATCTGATTTTTGATCCAAGCCTTCCGCAAAGTTTATATTGAACGATTGCTTCGGCATTAGTAAGCTGCTGCCACCGTTAAATTAGTTACTGTCATGTTCGATCCAGAACCTGAGGACACTGTAGCAGTCAATATGTGCGTTGCCCCGACGTTATTTCCATTCAAGATGGTATTGAACATCGAAAACGGATAAACCGTCGTGCTATTTGGCGTGAATGAAAGGTTTGCGATAGTGACTAGTCCAGATGTAATGGCGAGATTGAACGTTGTCGCACTAGCGCCCGTCAGTGCGAAATATCCGCCGAAGGTAATGAACAAGGGTCTATTTACTGTGGGGGTGTAACCGGAAATAACTGAAGAAACCGTCGCACCGCCCGCAACCACAGTACCGGAAGAGGTGGAGCCAGTGAGAGAAGTCAGAGCGACTAGGTTACTATTTGCAACCGTTGTCGCGGCGATATTCGTACCCGTTACAACCCCGCTTCCTATTTGGCTCGAACTGGTGATAGGAGTTGCAACTAACTGAGTGGGTCCAATGGAAGCAGCGCCAACGCCTAACACGTTCGCCGTGTTCACAATCGTTGACCCATCAACCGTCATTGCGGCGCTCATGTTCCCACTAGTGTCCATTTGCATGATCGACGTGACGCTTGCGGGGGGCGTGGGCAGCGTCTCTGCAATGCTGCCAGAGAGTGACGGGGCCTGGAGAGTCAACTGGTTGGTTAGGTTTCCAGAGTTCGCGAGAACAATGCTTTGAACGTCAACGTTTGCATAGGAAGTCGAGGAACTCTTAACGACGAGAGTTGTTCCAGAAAAAGCGGCTGTAGCTGAGCCTGAAGAAATACCGCTAGAGGTGGCGTTAACCGTTCCGGCGCTTGTAAGCTGAACCTGATGGCCACCGCTTACGTCATTGTAGTAAAGCTCATTACCCGCGACGTAGAGCTCTCCAATGTCGGCACCAGAGTTAGGTATTGCTGCCACCTGTGGAGAGAATCTCAAAGCCCGAACCAGAGTCGCGTTGTTCCCCTGGAAGGGAAGGTCCGCTGAAATGTTAAGTCCATTGGGCTGGATTGGAACACCACTTCCAGGAGAGTGATTATGGCCATCGAGCGTGTTCATTGAAGCGTTTAAGTTTTCTTCCCACTGGAGCCCAGAGTCAGCGCCGATTGTCGAAATGGTCAGGCCCATATTGGGAGAAATCGTAGACATTAAAAAACTCCAATCGAAACGGTTACCGCTGCATTCGAGGTTAGCGTCAAAGTTTTGTCATTGAAGGGAGCGGACCTATAGATTGTGGCGGCGCCAGTGATGTCCACAATGAACCAGCCCTGCATGGTTTGGCCTAGCAGGTGGTTGATAGTCGTAGAGCCGTTGACGAGAGGGATGTCTTTTAGGACAGAGGCGCCATTGAGCGGATTGGCTACCACCGGATCAAGGATTGACTTCCAGCGCGTGACCAGCTGAGCGAAGTTCGAGAGAATTGGAAGCTGCATTCATCCACCCCCCCATGATCCGCTACCGAAACCACCATTCCCGAAGTTACCGAAATTTCCAAAATTAGGGTCACCGACGCGCGCCCGGGTATTGCTCACGGTATTGGGTTGGCCAACGTCTCTGTTCGCCGCAGTCGTTTCGATTCGCTGAATGAGTTCCGACCGTTCTCCAATCAAAGCGCCGGCCTGGTCGAAGGATTCTTCCTTCATCAGGGCCTTGATCGCAGCGTCTACGATAACGAGTTCACTCCAGCCGCTGATCGAGTAACTGAGCATGTCGGTGTCTTTGAGTAAGTCCGCTACAACCGGAACATACCAGAATTGCACGTAGAGATTGGCCTGTGGTTGCGGAATGAACCAGCAGTTAGAACCATTGTCACAGTACGCAAGCCCGTAAGTGCTTTGTGTAGTGCCCGAGAGCTGAAGGGTTGCGTATTTATAGCGATCGATCCAATTGAACTTTGGGAGTGGAAACCACTGGCCATTTCCAGGGTTGATTGAAACATCAACGCCAGAAAGTTTGTAAAAGGCTGGGGCCCCGTTGTAGAGGTTCCCGTCGGGGAGCGGAGCAAAGGCCAAGCCTTGGGCCTGAGTGAGATTGAATTGAGAAGTGGGAACCTGAAGCGGCGGAGCAAAGAAATACTTTTCCCCATACTTCTGCACAAGTAAATCATAGAGCCGCTTTGCGCTCTGATTGATATTGAAGTTCCATTCATCGTCAGTCAGAAACTGAGAGTAAAGCTTATCCGCCTTGAGCTTTGACATGTACCGGATGTAACCGAGATTTATCTGACCAGGGAGACAGGGAACTATCGAGAGCGGGAGGCCATTTGTTCCAACGTTTGTGAAGGAACTCGTCCCGCCCGAATTGTTCGAAGCAACTTGATACCAGTACTGAGTGCCCGCAGTCACTGCGGTGTCGAGGTAAGAATTTACAGCTACAGAAGTCGAAAGGTTAGTGAAGCTCCCCACTAACCCCGTCGTAGATCTTTGGATTGTGTAGCCTGTGGCCCCGACCACCTCAGACCACGTTAGGTAATTCTGTCCGTTACCGGTCGTTATTACCGCATTCTGTGGTGGCGATGTGAGGCCATTGACTGACAATCAAAACCCCTTATTCGTTATTCCCACCTACGCGCGCGGCTTGCTCTAACAGCAACGTCATTTTGACAATCGACGTATCGGCCGGCGCCGTCGGAATCATGGGCGTATCGTATGCCGAGCCGCTCACTGTGGGCGCCAGGAACTGAGCCATGAGCCAACCGCCAACGTTCGGGCTTCCGCCTTGCGCGACAGGGAACATGCTCAAGTTTTCATCGCCAATAACTTCGAGTGCCGTAATACCAGAGACGCCGATTGCTTTGACGGTCCCGGTAGATCCGCCGCCCGTGCTGTAACCAGTTGCGGTAGCAATGAAGCTCTGACCCACGGTCGGTACTAAACCTTTCGGAAGGCCAACGCCTTGCCAGTCTTGCAGGTTTGTCGTGTATTCAGTAAGTGCGAATGTGAAGCCCGTCGGGATCACGCCATCAGACGGAACGCCTGCCAATTGAAGGCCCGTTCCTGTGCTCGTAACCGTGACGGTTGTCGTACCGGTTGCGGTGAACGAGAACACGCCAGAGATACCAGAGGGGAGAGCCGCGATTGTTGTCGCAAGATCAGTTCCGATAGTCGCCGCAGTGTCACCGGTCGAAATGCTTTGCTGAACATAGTGAAGGCCTTGAGTTCCAAACACTGCTGCGGGGCCAAGACTCGGCGGCGATCCCACTCCAGCAACTGAAAACCAAATGATAAAGGTGTTTCCATATGCATCGTAAAGGCTGAACCAAGTGCTTGCGAGAGAGCCGGAAACATCGGCAACCGGGGCTATGGTCGCAGCGCCGGCCGTAGCATGACCTACTGCTGTGATCTGGTAGGGCTGGTGTGCGGTGAGTGCCGATGCGTTGATTGCTAGATTAGAGCCGGTTACCGGTGCAGTGATTCGGTAGTTCGTGCAGTATGCGCGTGTGTAGCTGTATGCGAGCTGGACCAGCACAATGCCGGTTGCGGGATTCGGGTTCAGGTAACCGTTAGGACCCTTGCCGGCGGTTTGCGAAGTGTGCATGAAAACGTTTGAGACGCCTTGGCCTTTAACAGCCGTGACGCCAAGACCACCAGTGTCCGCAGCATTGACCTGAAATTGCAGATCAAGCCACACGGGCTTGGATTGAAAACCGTAGAATTTACCGTAGTTATTGCCTAGGGCGTGACCCATGAAGGGCTCCGTTTCATAGCGTTCAAAGATTTAGCTACCGCTTGGCCAGTGACGCTAAAAACCAGGCTTACGGCTTCTCGTTTGTAAGAACAGAGTCCTACATATATGTCTGATTGGGGCGTAAAAGGTGGGGGCCGGCTTTACCCGGTTTAATCCCCCAGAATCTGGATATTACTGGCTGAGCGGAACGACTGCGTTAGCCCCAGGCGCGTTGCACGTGAGCTGTGCATAGTATCCAACGCGGAGTTCCACAGCATCGGATCCCGGCACCGGGAAGCCCAACTGATCATAGAAGCCAGGGAAGGTCAGGAACTGAGGGACTTTACCCAAAGAACGGAGCTTCCAAGTTTTCAATGTCAGGATGTAGGCCGTTTGTGCGGGACAGTTGCGGTCCTGCATGATTGCAATCTCGCCGTTAGCCGTGGGAAGAACCAGGGCCTTAAAGCTGATGTCAATCTCGTCGTGCTTGATCGAGACGTAGTTCGCTTGGCTGGTGAGTTGCTTCACGAGGGTCTGATAAGAGACCGGGTTCATGAAGATGTAATCCGGGTCACCGGCTTCCGAGCTTTGCGCCGCGAGCTGGTTCACAGCATCGATCAAACTGTCTTGGATCGACTCGCCAGTTCCACCGACAAAGCGGAGACCTGCAAGTTTGGTCGGGCTCACCGAGCGGTTAACACCGAAGAAGTTGTCAGAACCACCGGGAGCAGTCGAGGGAATCCATGCTCCAAGACCTGCGACTTTGAGCATGTTCGACGAGTTGAGACCGTTCGCGATAAAGTTCACGTCTCCGGCTTGAGCCAGATACGGGAACGAAGTTGACCAGTTTGTGGGCGTTCCGGCCGCACCACCTTGGGTTGCCGAGACGGTGACGGTTCCAAGACCAGTATCCACCGCGATGACATAGCCTAATGCTGCACTTGTCGATTGCGTGGGGGTCTGGGCCGAAACCGAGTAGCTCACGAGAGCCATACCGACTGCGAATTGATAGACCATGCCCAAGTTATCGAGCGTGATCACGCCTGTCGAAATGGAGCCCGAGCCAAGACCATAAGAACCGCGGCTTCCAGAGCCATCGTTATAGATGTCATGGGCCAAGTCGTTCGAGATATTGCGGAATGCCGACTTCACGTTCAGCTCAGCGGCGGGCATGAACGCACCGACCGAAGAAGCCGAAGCGCGCAAGAAGTCGTTCGTCAGTGTGGCAACCGAGTAGTTAGATACGCGGGTACACTGAAACTCGACCGTTTGCGGAGCCGTTTGGTAGGTCTGTGCGGTACCAAGCGCGGCGCTGCGGCCGGCGCCAGTATCGTACATGACCGGCACGGGGAAGGACTTACCGCCCATGCCCATTTCGGTTTCATCCTTCGGCAAGATCGCGAGCAGCGGGTTCTTGTCAAAGACGAGGTCTTTCATGACCCATGCGTCATCACTGTAAAGCTCTTTCAACGTCGCGATGTTATCCGTCGCGTTTGAATATGCGATTGCTGTATTTGCGGGAGTTCCCATTTTTTATCTTCCTTGTTGTTCCTGAGCACGTCTTGCAAGCACTCGTCTCCGAGCTTCTGCATAACGTTCCTCATCCGACATGTACTGAAGTGGTTTCTTTTTCACTTCGCCCGAAGGCTGCATGTCATTGGTTAATGTTTTGCTTCCAACCTTTGGCGGCGGGAGAATCTTCTGCGCTGGTGCCTCAGGCTTATCAATGAACGACGCCCATTTGTTCGCCGTCTCTTCAATGTGCTTTTTTGTGAGCTTCAGCGCATCTTCGACTGTAACCTCGGTGCCATCTTCCTCGAACGAATCGAGAATGAACTGCATGGCAACGTCAATCCCAGTGAAGTCCTTGCCATCGGCGCCCGTGTCCTTAAAGCTTTTGACTTTCAGGTACTCCGGGTTAGTTTCAGCAAGTTGCGTAAGCTCTTTTCTGTACGCCGCAACTGTTTCTTCATATTGCTTCGTCGCATTTTCTTCTTGTTCCTTTTTCAGATTCGAAATCTCGTCTTCCAATTGCTTGAATTTTTGAGAGTTCGGATCTTCGCCGGCCTGCTGTTCGAGAAGATACTTTGTATGATTCTCGTAGTTCAGGCCAAATTCTTGCTCAATGCCCGAGTAGTCGTTCTTGGAGGCGCGTTCTTTTAACTGCCTGTACTTCTCAGCTTCAGCAGCACGTTCCTCAAATTCCTTCTCGCGGGCCTTTAGAGCCTGCTCTCTCTGGCGAAAGGCTTGCTCTTTCCGGGCAAGTGCTGAGAGCTGTGGAGACAGTTTGACTGATTCTTCAGGTGCCGAAACTGCGGCGCTGCTTCCGTTAGTGCTGGATTGGGGCGTATTTTGTGCTTCTGGGGCTAGTCTTTGTGCGACCCTTGTCGAAACGGTCCTTGTGGGGAGCGGCTTTTCAACGGGAGCCGGAACAATAGAATCTGTGATCGCTTCTCTCGTAGGCATATGTTTTCTCCTTGGTTTTTCTTCTTAAACTCATACTTGTACATTCGAAGTCGGAGCCACACTGGGAGCCGGTGGTTGAACCGGAATCTCTGGACCTTGAGCCTGGGGCTGGGGGCCCTGCATGGGCGCTGGTGCCGGCGGGGGTTGAGCCTTCTGCTTTTCCACCTGGACCTGGATAAACCAATCGCGGAGCAACTGAAGCTTTTCTTCCTCAATGTCCGTCACTGCATATTTATTGATATATTGAACGGCTAACGTCGTCGCGAGATCTGTCGGATCAAGAATGAATGGGTCAGGGGGGCGGTAGCCTTTCTTACCCTTTTCGACGATTTCATCGAGACTTTTAAGTATGCGCTCTTCAAGAGCAATGGCGAGAGCGTCGGATTGCTGGAGGTCTGGGAAGGCTGAGAGCCGTCTGAACTCTTGCTTTGAGATTTCGCCGGCCGCGAGCATTTCTGATAATTTAGCTTGGCGCCCAGCCGGATCGCGCGGGAGCGCAGATTCTTCAAAGCACTGGATAACATACGTGTCGCGCAAGACCACGGCTTCAGGAAGATCGACTTCACGCGTACCGTCCTTGTTCGGGTAGACCGTGAGATACTCGCCGGTCTCTTTTGCAATCTCTGACGCTTCTTCGATCATGAGATAGGCAAGATCTGTGTACATGTTCTGATAGCGTTTTTGGAGTGCTGCAAACCTGTCGGTCTGAAGGTCATCGTATGAGCGGATTGCTTCACCAGAGTTGAGGCCCGCAGGCTTTTGCGAAGCTGCTGCCATCGCACTGATCCCGCTCATTTGATAAGCGTTCTCAATCAGCCACTTGATCCACTCGTAAATCTCAGGCGGATTCGAGACGGCGTTAATGAAGTCAGGCGGCGTCCCTTTGTACTTAATGATTGAACCGATATTGTTGTTGAACGCCGTCTCTAAGATCGACGCAAACTCGTCAATCAAGATGCGCGGTACGCCCATGAGCTCAATGGCCTGTGATGCAATGATAAGCATCTTGTAGATTTCCATTTGAGTAGGCATCAGGATTTCACAAAGACCTTGAGAGAACCATCCGACGATGTTCGGGTTGTAGCCGATCTTCACAAAGGGAAAGTGGTCCTTCTCCCATGGCTCGTCGAGTAGGATTCCAGCCGAGCACACAATTACGTGACGCCCGTCCTTCGTGTCCTTGCCAGAGGGGAGTCGCCAAGCTTCTGAGACAATGAACTGATCGGAAACGGTTTCAGTAGATAGCGGAGTATTGTCAACGTTCCCGCCCTGAGCCTTATCTAAGATCTTTGCATTCTCAGGATTGAGCGCCATGGCTTCACTGCGGTCCACGAGCTTCATTTGAATCAGAGAGCGCGGGCTCCCATAGTACGAGTCATTGAAATCAACCAGCAGCTCAGTGCCGAGCACTCGGTCTAAGCAAACCTTGTGCTCTTTCGAGTAGACCTTGATGAATCCATCGCCGATCACGCACGAGTCTTTAAGCGCAGTGGTGCCTAGCTCATAAGCTTTTGTGCGATAGAACTCTCCCATGATAAAATTGTTCATCTGCTGGGAGATGTGGCGTTCTTTGTAATGTCCGTTGTCAGTCAAGAAAACCGGTCGAGGTCTGTCCTGTGAAATCCTTGAAACCAAAGTATCGGTGCAAGAATAACAAACATTTGCCGTGGGCCGCCCTATGGGAAGTTGTTGTGAGTTGTCCAGGCTTCCGACGTTGGCAAGATAGTTGTAGAGAGGCTTACCAGAAAAAAGTCTTGCGTAGATTGACGCCTGACGAATTCGTATTTGTGAAGTTTTCTTTAAAAAAGCAGTTGTTGATAACACCTGAGCCATCAAGTCCCGGTCGTTATCAGCGAGCCACCACTTGTATGACTTACCTTCTTCGTCAACTCTTCCGCGGTCTTTGGTTCGGACCACAATCTCTTTTGTCTGTTTCTTTTCTTCTATCTTCTCTCGTCTTGGCATTATTCAGCCCTCAGGTGTGCGGGTAGCGGGCCTTCAGGGAAAATCTTATCGACAAGGTCATTGTCATTGAGCTTCAAAAGACTGCGCACTTCAGTCATATGGTGAGGGATTGGAAGATCTTTCGGAGTCAAAGAAGAAGCCGCCCCAGCAGGTGATGGTGGTTGGGCTGAAGCGGCTTGAGATTTTGACGGTTTTGAAATGCTTTTACGCATTCCTGAGGTGGAAGTTGGAGAATTACCAAACTCCAGCTCCAGGTCAACCGACTTAAACTTCGTGACGCCGCTCGCCTTTAATAACTGAATCAGCTTCGCAGTCTGCTTCAGGTTCATTACTTACTCATTGATAGCTTAGCGAATACCTTTGCGATCTTGCCCATTTGGCGCTTGAGTTCCGCCACATCCTGGCTTGTTCCCGATACCGATGCATCAGCCGGATCACTAGGCGCCATGGACTTGCTCGGAGTATCGAGGGTCTCGTCCATTTGCGCTTGCTGCTTCAGGAACAAAACGTCTTGCGGATTCATTTGCGGGCCTGGCGCGGTATCCACCATGTTATCCACACCGTCGTCTTTAAGCTTCTTTCGCTTCATACGAATCGCGTCAGAAAGTGCTTTGGCTGAATACGCCATATTTACCCCTTACAACTTAAAATAATTGCTTTGAGAGATTCCAAAATTTCTTTTTTGTTCTTCGATTCGATGGCATCGAGCAGTTCCCCGCAGGCCATGTCCATGAGTTCATCGTCTACGCCGGCCATGTCGTCCATCGGTTCGCCGTCCTCACCCGCAACTCCGCCTTCGGCTAGGCCTTTGAGCTTGGGGGCGGGCATTGATTTAAGTTCGCCCAATTTCTCGCGATGCTCCGAGCGAGCACTTTCCAATTTAGCTTCACGCATCTTAGGAGATCCGCGCTTCATGCGGCTTGCATCGCGGACCTGATCACCAGACTCACTGGCCCCGAGGTCATTGCCATGCGAATAAGACGGCTGGTGTACGCCACCACCATGCGCATAACAATTCATCTTCCCGCAGGTACTACATGCTGCCATCGTCCATCCCCTCGTTCCGAATGTTTTCAATTAGTGCTTTGAGCGCGTCCCTGAGCCCCGGCGAATCCTTCTTCTCTAAGCACACAAGAATCTCGTCCACTAAGTGGTCTTGTAACTGCTTGTCTGGACTAGGATTGACTACGCGCTCCTCTGGCTCCCTGGAAATGGGCCAATTGGAGTGCTGCATAAATGGGAGTTTTGAACTGCTCACGAATGTGCTCAGTTGGGGCGCAAATCACCATTGCCCTATGCTTTATTCGATTTTCTCTTGTTCTCAGATTTACTTAAAAGCTGAAGATTCCACGGGACATGAAGTCCAGAAACATTTCTGCCCCGAAGTGGAATAATATGGTCAACATGAAATTCGACCTTAGTCAGGCGAGTTAAATAGTCGGCATCTATGTGAAATTGATCCATTTGTGCACGCTGTTCTTTGGTAAGCCACGAAGGCATGCATTTACTTTTTTGACCACGCCAAGCGGACTTTCTAATTCGAGAATAGGCTGTGTGCCTTTTGTGAAATCTCAAAGTTGCAGCGTTGGTGCTAGCAATATGGCATTGGGCGCATTGAGATTGGAGACCGTCACGCGCCCTTTTGTTTTTGTAGAACCGCCCTTTGAATTCTCCACACGTACTGCATAATTTCATTTCGGTGAAACTATCACCACTTGGACCATTCTGGAATTCCGCGCTTATCTTTACTCCACGCTCCAAAGTCAGATTTCCCGTCCCGCAGGTCCTTTTCACGCTTTACCTGTTCCATGGCGCTTTGAAGATGCTGTTCTTCCTGCTCTTTTAGGTACTCAGGAGTTCCGGGCTTTGGTTTGGTTGGGGGCGGAACGTATGCATAGGCTGGCGAGAGTTTGAATGCATAAAGGCATGAATCTACTGCATCAGAGTGCCCCTTGACCACAATCTTGTCGGGGGTGGACTTGTCGTCGTCCCGTTCCAAAATGTTGCAGTCTTGAGCAAAGCGGGAAGTCTTGCGCGCGCGAAAGATCCCAGTGCGAAGAGCATTGTTCAGGTGCTTATAGTTCGCCATCTTTTCGCGCTTGTCTGCGGCTTCGATCGGAAGACCGTACCTAGACTTTAAATCTTCGGCGATCTTTAAGCCCAAACCACCCGTATCTGTCGGCATCTTAGCAATCGGGTATTTCTTCATAAGATCTTTGATTAGCTTTGCGAGGTCGTCGGTTAATTGGTTTGGAATAACGATTTCTTCAACCAGCCAGGTAACGGGAGACGAGTCTGAGAATGCGAGTAGCGATAGAGAGTCCGCGTCCCTAACCCCCAAGTCGATACCAAGTATGTATGTGAGCTTGCCTGTAGGAAGCTCCAGGAAATCATTAATTGCAGCATCGTAGAGCAAAAGGAGAGCGTTCGGATCGAGCTTCCACCGACCGAAGCACTCTCTTTGGATAGACGGATCTTCAAGCGTGACACCCTTTCTTAAACAATCCTGGGCTATCAATTCGTCCGGAGTTTTTCCCGACTTCTTCTGTAACCATGGATTCTGGTGCATAGTCCAATGATGGTGGCTCCACTGTGCGGAATGACAACAGTCATAGTAGTACCCGCCGAGTACTGGACCAGGCGTGCCGATCATGCGACAACGCCCGTTCGTGTCGTAGAGTCGTTTCACGACAATATCCTCGACAAGCTCTTTAATGTGGGCGCGCATGGCCTGCGACTCGTCGAGATAGACCAGTGCTACATTCGAAAGGCCCCGGATCTTTTCTATCTCCGCTTCGTCATTGGCCCCAAAGAGGTAGATGGTGCTCCCGTTGGGAAGGTGGATTGAGAGCTTTACTTCATTGAACTTCGCGGGGATTGCATATTCTCTGCATATTTTTTTTAGTTCAGGCCAGACAATGCGCTCTGCACTTGTTCGGGCCAGAGTAATATAGCAACCGACAGTGCCAGGAAGAGAAAGAGCAGTATCGATAAGATCAGCCGCGCAGGCCGTCGTTTTTCCCGCTCTAACCGAACAGCATGCAGTGGCGTATCGCTCAGGGTCCCTGACAAATGCCAGCTGCTCGGCAAATAAGAACTTTTCGATCTCGAACTTCGGCGCCGTCTTTTGAACAAGCGACAGGGCATTCTTAACCCTTTGCCGTCTTTCGAGTATGCGAGCAGCTAGCTTTGCGTTCATTCATTACAATGCAATTGTATCTGAAACATTCGCCTGGGGAATGAGTTTGTAAACACCATTCTGCTCTACAACTAGGCATTGCGGTGTAAGCCACATGTTCGCGGTGCGTGACTTCTTCGTCCCTTGGTTTTCTGGGGAGTATAGGGCACTTTCCGGCTCGCCGGGCTTACCGTTACCCAGTGAGAGAATAGTGCGATGAAAAACAGCCATGCGAATAGGAATACCAATTTCAATGAGTCCTTGGATTTTCTCAGAGGGCTTCGGGGCTTCTTGCTTCTTCGGGGTTGCCATTTGTTTTCTCCTTAGTTTTTAGATTCTTCTTTTGCGCAATCACTCTACCAATCTTAGTAAAGTGGTCCGTTACGGTTTCAATGTTCTTCGGGAATAACATCTTGCCTATTCCCATGTGTCTGTAATCCACCTTCACATAGATCCACTCTAAGTGTGTTCCGGTGGCCACAGAGTAACCAATTATTGTGGCTGGATCTTCTTTGAGGCATGCAACTTTGACTGAAGCCGCCGGAAGGATTTCTTTAATCTTCTGTGTAAGATCGCTAAAGAATCCCTTTGGGCACTCTGTTCCACGTGGAACACCATAGTAGGCCGAGTTCCTCCACGTTGCATAGATGCACGCGGAATCAAGGTCAGGGTAGAAGTCACGGGTAACGATGCTTACGCTATTTTCATCCATTCCTTGGCCTTCGCTAATGCACGCTTCACTCGGTCGGGGCAGGTGTGCATTTTTACTGCTATCTTTCTACGAGAAAAACCGTCCCTGTGAAACTCTAGAATCATTCTAACCTCAATCGCCGAGAGTTTCGAGTTCCCGTGCCTCACTATCAGTGCGCAGATTTCCTCGACAGAGCCAGAGTTTAAGAACTGATCTATCTGTTTCAAGTACTCTTCACGTTCTGCGCGGCGCCTCTGAGTCTCCTGACTCTTAAACCAATGCGAATCCCACCTTTTCAGTGGACGGTCGGGGTACGTCGGATCCTCTATATCCTGAAACCCCGATTCCTCTAACTTCTGATACCAGTATATTTCAAGTTCGGTTCGCGCCATTAATTAGAGAGACTTTGCGGGCGGACTTCCTTTCTTGCTTTGCCGCCTTCTTGGCCAATGCATTCTGTTTAGCTTGTTCATCGGCAATCGCTTGGGCCTTCTTGACCCGCTCATTGTGTTCTCTCTGGAGCTTCGCTTTAACTTCCTGATCCATGGTCCAGGTCATTGCATTGGCAATCGACTTGTAAAGCACCTTGCTAATCTGGCGGACCGTAATGGTGTTCACTTCATTTTCAAGGTGGTGGATGTAGCCGGCGAAAACCTTCCTGATCGAGTCATCAAAGGGAAGGGGCGGGACGAACTCATTGACGCAACGTTCAATAAAAGCCTCAAAGCCTTCACGGGTCACGGGCATCAGCACTTCGTCGTCGATTCCGCAGGTTTTGTACTTGTCCACCTCACCGCGGGGCTTGTCGAAGAAGCTCACTTGATCTTGAGCCAAGACCTCATCGATTTTGATCACTTCAGGCTGTTTTTCCATTTGGTTGTTCTCCTTGTTTTGCAATTGCTTCTAATTTGTCGGTGTCGAGTTTGTCTAAGGCCTTGAGTTCATCGTCTTTGATTTTCTTCAATAAACTCATATAGGTAGAAAGGTCTTTGGCTTCTTCTTCGCAGAGTTTTCCGCGGAAAGATTTATCCAGGAGCCAGTTGGCCTCACGCTTGAGAACTGTGAAAAACTTCTGTTCCAGGAGGTCAAAATCGACCGCAGCGAGCCGTCTAGAGCGGTCTCTTGGGCGCTTTTTGGCTGTTTCGGAGCTGTTCACACCGCTATTTAGTCACCAAAAGCGTGCTGAAGTGAACAATTTTCTACCTGGAATGTAAGATTTTGGACGAAAGAACCCCGGGGCGCTGAGGTGCCAGAGAAGTTGCGAGTCCTCGCCGGCCGTAGATAACCCCAGCACACCCCGGGTGAGTGAGAACCTTCATGGTGAAAGGCTAATATTGTGTCGGAAAGGACGCGAATTATCTTGAGTCGGGGAATGTTTCTAGATTCTCAATAGGAATGTAAAAAGTCTCCCGTGGTAACACTTCGGCTTCCGCCAGTATCCGAGGACTACCATCGCGCGATGGCCCTCAACCCCCCACGGGAAACAACAAAATCAATCTTTAGGCTCTGCCTGAGAGCCTGCCACGATTGGGCCCGGCTGTTCTAAGCCATTCAAAACTGCGGCCGCATAAAGTTTAGCGGAAAACTCTGTCGCGCCTTGATCGCGGATTGTCTCCAAAGCGCTCTTGTATCTTTTGGCCTCAGAGTTTAGCGCCTCATAGGCCGCGTACTCGATGACGTGGACGTGCTTATCATAGAACTCTTTTCGGCTCTCTTCTGCATAACCAGCATGATAGTCCATTTGCTCTTTATCGTATGCCCATTGTCCGCGATTCTGTGGAAGCATATTGTTCTGGTTATAACAAATGATCCACCATTCTTTCACGCCCTTCATGCGAATCTACTCCTTCTCGCGTTCAAACTCAGCATTGGCGATGTCCTGGATCAAGCGGACCTTTAGCTCTGAAATAGCAAGACGTTCCTGATCCAACTCAGCCATTCTGTCGTTAGGCTTCAATAACACCGAATAAACCATGGTTGGGTAGGATGCATAGATAGCAAAGACTTGTGTCCTTGTGTCGCATTCAGGCGCTCTCCATGGCATCTTGACGATGAATTTGAACTCCTTGTCTTTCACTCTCCACGCTCCCTGTTAGAATCTACATAACAATGCCTGTCGCACCCGTGGTGCCAAATCGCATTGCCATCCCAATTTCCCATGACCGATTCATTCCACGCAAAACCCTTTTTGCAAAATGAGCATCGCTCAAAGG
>Ga0134125_10001982_pt1 | contig 24603 bp, 23 predicted proteins | sample KB31751_FD_96464 | JGI IMG/M metagenome (GOLD analysis project Ga0134125, IMG submission 96464) | Terrestrial soil microbial communities with excess Nitrogen fertilizer from Kellogg Biological Station, Michigan, USA - KB3-175-1 | ecosystem: Environmental > Terrestrial > Soil > Unclassified ...
ATCTGGATGCCGGACGATCTGGATGCCGGACGCCCGGATCGCAGTTTAATTCGCCGGCCGATCGGCAGGCGGTTGGGCGGCGGATGCGTGACCATATTCCACAGACGCTACCTGGCTGGTCGGAATCACGCGGGATTCTCCGTTCGCACCTCGCAGTGAAATGGAGGAAGTCGAACTGCTCGTTATCGTTCCGCTGAAGGTTGATCCGTCGTTTAGTGTCACGGTTGCGTTCTGGCCCGATCCAGGTCCGTGGAGTCTGGCGCAACCACACATGGAAATCGCGAGCATTGTAACGATTGCGACGGCAGCTGCTTTCAAGGCCTCTTGCCCCTGATACGAGCATAGCGCCAGACGAATGGTGCGGACCCGGCTCCATCCTCGTTCCAGTTCGAGCCGCCGGCATAAAAAGCCATCCGTCGAGCTTACCTTGCAGCAGCCCAGGCCCGATTCCATCGGCCGTCCGCGCTCTGATCATGATGCTGGAACGCTGATGATATTTTCTCGATTTCCAGGCGCGGCCCGCCGCTTCCGGTAGTGGGCTACTGTCGAGAGGAGGCGTGAAGCTACTCCGCGTCTCCGAAGGGGTTCAATTCGAATGACAGACAGTCTGGCCACCGCGCCCGTAGATCGGGCACTTTTCACTCCGCTCACCATTCGGGACGTAACCCTTCCCAACCGGATCGCCGTATCGCCCATGTGCGAGTATTCCAGCGACGACGGCTTCGCCAACGACTGGCATCTCGTGCATCTGGGCAGCCGCGCCGTCGGCGGCGCCGGACTCGTGATGACAGAGGCCGCCGCGGTGGAGGCCGATGGCCGAATCACCTGGCGTGACCTGGGCATCTGGAAGCCAGAGCATATTGAACCGCTGAAGCGGATCACTTCGTTTATAAAGAGCCAGGGTTCAGTGCCCGGAATCCAACTCGCGCACGCCGGACGCAAGGCAAGCACTCACGTACCCTGGGATGGTGGCGCTCCCATTGCGCCGGGGCAACCGAATGGCTGGCAGGTTGTCGGCCCGAGTGCGATTCCCTTCCAGAATGGCGGTCCGGTTCCCGAGGAGTTGACCGTTGACGATATTCGTCGTCTCATCGACGCTTTCGCTGCCGCGGCACACCGCGCTCTCGCTGCAGGGTTCGAGGTGATTGAGATCCACGCCGCCCATGGATATTTGATTCATCAGTTTCTTTCGCCGCTTTCAAATTTCCGCACCGACAGCTATGGCGGCCGTCTTGAAAATCGAATCCGGATCGCGCTTGAGATCGCCAGCGCGGTGCGGCACGAGATAGGGCCGAGCCCGCCCCTGTTCATGCGGATTTCGGCGACGGACTGGACTGAAGGCGGATGGGCTCCTGTCGATTCAGTGGAGCTGGCGCGGCATGTGGGATCGTCCGGCGTGGATCTGATAGATGTTTCTTCCGGGGGCAACATCGCCGGTGTCACTATTCCGGTGGAGCCGGGTTACCAGGTTCAGTTTGCAGAGCACATCCGCAAGGAAACCGGACTGCTGACCGGCGCGGTGGGGTTGATCACCACACCGGAACAGGCCGAGTCCATTATCAAGTCGGGCCAGGCTGACCTTGTCCTGCTGGCGCGCGGATTCCTGCGCGACCCTTACTTTCCTGTACATGCCGCGCAAAGTCTCGGTGTGCCTGCTTCCTTTCCGAAGCAATATCTTCGAGCGATTCCGAATAGTGTGAGACGCGGATGAGCGGAAAGAGGATGCGTTTGACGGCGCAAGCGGCAAAAAACGCGAACCAATAGCTGGCACGCTTCGCACCTCAACGAACAGGGCCGCCGCCACAGCACAACAGTTGCCGCGAAGTCTGTTTTGGACAAGCTGAAACCCATTTACAACGAGCCGCGGCCGAATCAAAAATCGACTATGCTGGACCCGTATGTCCAGCCAATCCGGTATGAAACCACGCCAGCGAGAAAGCTCTACTGACAAGAAGGCCGCGGAAACGATTGGAAAGCGACGATTGCATCAAGACGAGGATGCCGAATCGGAAGCGATGTCAGAAAGCGAAAAGGATCACGCCGAATGGCAAGCCGCGAAAGCCCACCTTGAGTGCTATACACTGTGCCATCAAAAACTCGTAAGCGAAAATGAACTTACAAATCATCGTTTAACGTGGAATTTTGCTATCCAGGGATTTCTCTTTGCCGCCTATGCTATTTGCCTGCAATCGATATCTTACTTAAAGATTAAGCTCACCGAGAACAACCTGAATTCCAGCGCTGATCAGTTAAGTTCCGCCATAAAGACGTTAGGGAACACAATATTCTGGTTAAAAATTGCGGGAGCTTCGGCAAGTGTCTTCATACTCGCTGGTGCAATTGCGGCACATATAGCGATCTGGAGCATCCACAAGCATTTTCGATCCAGGCATTCTGAATATACGGGAAGGGGCAAATGGTACTCTTTCACTACTCATGGCAATCATTACCCCGGCTTAACTGGTGGAGGGAGTCGTCTGGCGCATGTACTGGGGACGGCGCCGCTTCTCATTCCGGTTGCGTTCATCGTGGTCTGGTGGCGCCTGGGCACTATTCTTTAGGCTGTGCGTTCCAGGTTGGCAGCCGGGTGTCTGAATCCCGGAAACACCGCGCCTTGAAAAGAGACGAAAAGGCGAATCCAACCCACGGCGGCCTCAAGCGCGCGCCTGCGCGGGCGGGAGAATCGGCGCGGGCGGAAATTGCTCAGAGAACTGCCGGCGTCGCGCATCCAACCGCGTCGTTAACAACAACTGGAGGTGCTTGTTGTGTCCGTCCGCAAGACTTAAGGTTTGGTTGCCCGTTCCGGGTGGAGTTGTCGGGCGCGGCGAAGCCGCAGCGCCATATCAGGCGGAAATCCTCACGCGGTAACGCCCGGTTGGTGGCTATTTCGGAGCGACCATGTGACCGAGATCTTTCTCGTTCTCGTTGCAGTACATCTCGAAGATGTCGTTGTCCGGCACGAGATTGTAGTTGATCTTTACAGTGATGGGCCGGACGTAATACTTCGGATCGTCCCAGGTGATCTCGGTTTCAAGATGGCCGAAGTCGCGCCTGCGATAGCGCTCGGTCACGTGCATGTCTTCGCTTCGGGGATGGCCCATGCCATCAATCGGAGTGTCATCGTTGAAGCCGCGTGTTTCAACCACGAAGGCGTCGCCTTCCCAGCGCCCGATCGAGTAACCGAGGCGTGCGGGGAATTCAAACTTCGCGGGAAACTTGCGGCCATCGGTGAAGACCTGGCGGTGCTGGTTGTCGATCTCGTAAACGATCATCGTCTCTTTTGGCGCCTGAACGATCTTGAACGGCTCCGACAGCAGGGAAAGCACGGGCCAGCCGTAGCGGTTGTGGCAAACATCTTTGACGTCCCGGGTCTGCTGCCGCTGCTTGAACGCCGTCTGGCCCGCGGCTGTCATAACCTGCTCACCCGGTTTGGCGTCGAGCAGGGCGTTCAGTCCGTATTTGTGGACTGTGAAGATCTCCATGCCGATGTTGGCCTCTTCATCGGCGGCTGGCCCATAAAATTTCTTCATTTGTTCGAGGCTGAAGGTCTCGTGCATCCAGACGCCGGTGAGATCGGGCTTGCCATTGGTGGCGTGCGGCGCAGGCGCGGAAAGGTTGGGCTTGCCGTCTTTCATCGGTGTGCCCGCGGGGATGTGGTTGAGCCACTGCGCCGGGAGAGGAAGCGTGGGGAACGCGAGGAGAATGCAAAATCGCAAAGACATCGGTTGACCCGCCATTCTATCGAAACCATCCCGCTGCTTACGCTGCATGCTGCGCGGTTCGTACTCCGCTCGGGCATGTACCTAGCGCCAGCAGCAGCAAGTGCCCGACGCAACACACCGACGCGCCGCCACGCCGGCCAGCAGAAAGCCTTTTACGCTGCTGCGCAACGAAACAAGAAGAAGCCATAAAATGTGACCGCGGGGCAATTGGTGGCCCAAGGCGACCAACAGCACTTTTACGAAGCCATTCCGCTTGATGGATCGAACCTGACAGGTACGTGCTAAGACTTCACGAGATCCACAACAACTCTATAGCGACAATCACCATCAATCTTGCCTGACGTCAAAGAACCCTTCAAATCACTGGCTTACAGGAACAAACGGTTTCGGTCCGCCAATTGAACGCACGAAAAGCTGTGGAATCCAGCATGACGGTTCATCAATTCCAGTGCGATCAGCGCTGGTACAACGGTAATCTGTGGGTGTGCCATCCGCCCTCCCGGTCTACCATGTCAGCGCTGAAGACGATCCAACCGCCGATCCCGTCGGGATCATGCCAATCCGTCCTGCGCGCCTCGATCAGTAAACAGTGATGCAGCATCGTGTCAGCCAGACGCACAGACCAGAACCCCTGCGTTTTGACGGTTCGCAGAAATTCTTCTACAGCCCATAGTTCGGATTCGCTGAGACTGTCCAGTTGAAGGCGCCAAAATGGGAACAGAGCCGTTCTTGGAATCGTCCGCATGGGAAAAACGGCAAAACGGCCGGTTAAGGCGAGAGGATCAAGGCGCATCCGGCCAATGGAAATCAGAGGGAAGGTCATAGATTATTCGACGGCGCTAAGTCTTTCGTCCTTCCATGCTGAGGGAATCGGCGGAGAGCCTGCCCGGGGCAGCGATCGGTTTACATGACACGGCAAGCCTACTTCACGATTAAGACGTAATAAGCGAAAATCAGCGCGAGTACGCCAATCACGAGTCCCGCGCATACTTTCATTTTCCGGGCGACCCCTTTGTCGTGTATCCTGCCTTTTTCTTCCCAGGCACGCCACAGTTCGTCTGTGGTTTTGTTGTTGTCTGTCAGAAGATCTTCCATTGGCTTTCCTCGTTTCGAATTTGACCTGCCATCCGAGTCGGCTTTCCGGGTTGGCGCGCTGTTTGAGACGACGCCGATCGCTTATGAGCACCGGATGCTGTGGCTCTACCGCGAATGCGGCAAAGAGCCATACGCACTTAGCGCTGCGCGATTCGATTACGGCGGCGGATCAGCATTTCTCAGGAAGACTCACCTTCCCCGGGTCCTTGATCCCCGCGGCCTGTCTCATCCGCTGAACCAAATGCTTGCCGGCATTCAATTCGGCGGCACTCGAACGGCAGCCGGGCATCTTTGAATCGATGAATTCTTTGCGAAACAACTGGTCTGTCGCGAGTTGGAGAAGTGTCTGGAGTTCCGCTACGGTGAATCGCAGCATAATGAGTGTCAATTCAGATCTCACCTTTCATTAAAGGATTCGTCACAACCGGGACGCGAACGTCCGGTAGAAAAGCCCCGCCTGAGAGCCGACGCGCACGGCCCGAGACACTGGCATATCCGATCGTCATAAACGAGTGGATCTTAACCTCGGCAATTTCCAGGCAATCGCAGCCTCGCAATCCTGCCCCCGCAAGCACCCGTTCCAGAGCGGCTTTGATCATCTCCCGATTGCCGATCCCGGTCGCTGCTCTCTGGATTGCATCGACCGTATGAAACGAATCTCCTTGCGCTGCGACAAGCTGCCCATCGAGGATCTGCAGCGCGGAGTTGTCTGTCAGGAATGACCAGTGGACAGAGAACGAGCACATCCCACGAGCCGGCCCTTCGGGAAAGCGTCCTTCATGCCGAATCAGAAGCGCGCCGGGCGCGATCATCGACTGTGGGCTCGCTGTGCAAGTCATGGCTTCGCGCGCAAGACGGACTCCGTCATGCTGTAGGAGCCCGTACCCGGAAAAACATGGACACTGTTCTGACCCGCGCTCGTAAGAGGCCGGCGTGGAGGTTTTCTTCTCGGCGCCGCATCACGTTCCGCGCTGCAGAGGTTCATGTGCTGCCGCATCTCTTCCTCCGCGTAAATCAGCGTGTGCTGCTGTTCCCCGAACTCCTGTCGCTCGAGCAGTCGAAGGCACAACAGCGGGAGTTCCTGCACGCGAATTCCATACCTTCGAATCAGCATCAGGTCCGCGCTGACGAAAAATTCTGACCGTGTCTTGTCGGCTGCAATTCCCTGAAATTCGAATACGCGCAAGCCTCCGTTATGTTTGAACCCTGTGAGTACAAACTGCATTTGGTCACCTCCCGACCGTACTGGTCGATTCAATCTTTTCCTTCGCTCGGAGCCGCTTCCCCTGTAGCTCGTCGACGCGCTTCCCTGGTCGCCTTAATCGCCTGAAAGCGAGGATCGCGAGCGATTGTCTCTCGTACCCTGCCATTCAATTCCTGCCACTCCCGGATGAAGTAACCGGCCCGACCGTTAGCCATCACTTCACTGCGTTTTTCTTCGAGAATCGCGATCATCGCGCAGGTCTCGACCCGATCCCGTTCCGATTGCTTACGGGCAGCTCCATGAAGCACTTGAGCGACTCGGTCAAATTCCTGGCCCACGCTTCGTCTGATCTGAACGGCCCACTGTAGCTGGCTTTCCGTTCCTGTCATAGCTGGGAGCGCGACTTCCGCAGCCCCGCTCGCCGGGCCCATACGTTCCGTTGATTTATCCGTCAAAGAAAAGCGATCCTTTCTGAAGATGCCGGGCATGCGCTGAGATGCTCACCCGCGAGATTCCGCGGAAACGAACGCTCTTGATTTGCGTGATCTCGAAGGCATTACAACGCTCGACTTTCACCTGGCCAGAGAGGTCGTGTTGCAGCGGCCTGAAGCGCCTTTGATGAGTCAAAACCCGGAGCGGCCGCCCTGATTTCCCCGGCCATAAAAAAGAAGACCCAGCCAGCTTCACGCCTCTCTTTTTCGACTGTGCCCTTGGCATTTGCAACGACAGCCCATCCACGAAGAAAGGACACGGCATTTCGCGCCTTAGGCGGCAGCGCTTCGCACTTTCGCTCGGAGGCAGATTGCCAGTTCAATCACCTCGCAGGCGAGTTCATCGAGCGGAACGTTGGTCTGTTTTAATGCGAGTCGGCGGAGTGCTTCACCGTCGACAGGGTTGGGGGTGTGTTTATCGGCAAAGGCGGTGAGCACGCGCAATGCCGTTTCCATTGCGTCAAGGCCGTTCTGCATCTTACAGGTTCCCCTTTCATCATGAAAGAGGAGCCAGCCGCTCTTGGCGGTTTAGACGGCTCTTTGAATGGTGCTCCGAGTATAGCACCGATCCGGACCGTGAGTGCTGACCTGTTTTTCTAAGAAGTGGGGACCAGCCCAAATCCTGAGAATCATCTAACGAGGCCAAGGCGACTGGCACTGGTGGCCCGGGCGATCTTTGCCACGCGCCTGGTCGCCGGAGGGCTCTGCGATTCGACGCTGTGCGCGTTTCATTGATCGAAACTGCGATCGGCCCCAAGGCGTCAAGGACCCGGGCATCATTCGGCGGTGTAACACGAATGGATCGTTCTGAGTGACCATGGACGTCGAGATCGTTCGCATGCACTTGAATGTTTGAGTGTCGCTCGGGTGGTTAGATCGTGAGGATCACGCTCGCACCGCTGGCGGTAGCATCCCGTCAAAATGATGGGCAATGCTCCGCGGAGTTTGAAACCGCCTCGATCGAACTCAACCAAAGCGCCCGCCGCGTGGACGTAGCCAGTTCGCCCCGGCGGCAGATTCGACGCGACCTTAGGAATTCGAAAACCCTCAAAGCGGTTTCACCGCATCGGTGATCGCTTCCTCGATCAAATCGCGATCGAAGGCGCCGGCGCCCTTGCCCACGAACTCGCACATGTATTCCTGGCGGAACGCATCGCTCGCCAGAATCGAGCGCTGCTCCTCGATGAACTCTTTGGTGATGCGCGAACATTCGCTCGCCGGCGCCTTCACTCGCATCCAGCGGTCCCCGCCATGCTCCCATTCTTCGTAGAAGAATCCGCGTTTTCCGAAAGGCGTCGACATCATCCACAGATCGCCATTGCTGACGGCGAGCATTGGCCACACTGACGTATACATCTCTTCCGACACCCGCGAAGCCTCATCGATAAGCAGCATCGACAGGCCGCCGAACCCGCGGACCTTGTCCTCCGCATCCGGCAGTCCGACATCCGCGAGCCGTTGGGAAGCACCAGCGAGAGCTTGTTGTAGCCATCGCCTTTGGGTCGAATGCCGAGGTTGCGCAGCATTTCCTCGGCGGCGCGCAGCCATATGCCGCTCTGCCGCTCGCCCGGGCTCGCCACCACGATTAAACTCCTGGGTTCCGTGAACGCCCGAAAAATGGCCTTCGCCGCCGAAACTGTCGTCTTGCCGAACTGGCGCGAGCAGTTCAGAATCCCCCGCTTCGCCGTCGAGCGGAGAATGCCGCACTGCACTTCATCCGGCTCGAACTTGAGGCGCGTGCGCGCGAACTCGACCGGATCGAACGCGATTACCGCCAGTCTTAGTGATCGCGCTGGTTTAATTAATTGTTTTGTTCTCAAAGATCATGACGGAGGCCGTCTCCTGCCTGCACGCTAACACTCGTGCAAGGACGCCCCAGTCGCTTTCGCTGCTCAGTACAACGAAAGACGCCGGGAATTCAGTTGCTCCGGACGGCGTGAATGTGGTTCGGCGGGCAGCCGCGCTCCCGCCACAAAAGCTTTCACACGCGAGCGGCTGGTACGCGCAAGAAGGTTGCCTGGGCGCCACCTGGCTCGCACCGCCCGAGATAAACTTGTCCGGCATGATGGAGCGACGATTCCTGACTATAAGCCGAAGGCTCCTGCTGGCCCTTGTGCTGGCAGCAACCGGTGTCGCCCAACGGCCGCAGATTGATTACGTCAGGATCTCCGCGGGCGAGTTCCTGATGGGCTGTTTGTCCGGCGAGTCGCCATACATGCCGGACGGCTCGTATGAGTTCTGCCAGAAACGAGCTCAGCCCCAACATAAGGTCCGTATAACTGCGCCTTTCGAAATAGGCAAGTACGAGGTCACACAAGGGCAATGGGAAGCAGTGATGGGCTCGAACCCCAGCTATTTCAAGGGTACGGACCGGCCCGTCGAGCAAGTCAGCTTCGACGACGTGCAGCAATTCGTAATGCATCTCAACAACCGTCATGACGGCTATCGCTACCGGCTGCCGACCGAAGCCGAGTGGGAGTATGCTGCCCGAGCCGGTGACCCCGGCGAGTTTCCGGAATCGCCCCTGAGCGAAATCGCATGGTTCGGTGAGGGCCGTGGCTCACTCACGAGCAGCCCCGGCGGAACGCATCCGGTCGGGCAAAAATTGCCGAATCTCTGGGGCCTTTACGATATGCGCGGCAACGTCGCCGAGTGGGTCTCGGATTGGATTGACGCGGATTGGATCAACGATGATTACTCGAAGAGCACTCAGGTTGATCCGCAAGGCAGGGCGACGGGTAAGTATCATCTGACGCGGGGCGGATCCTGGTTCAGCAACGCGACATACCTGCGGGCATCCAATCGGTACCCGTGCGCTTGCACGTCTCGCCGCGACATTGGATTCCGTCTCGTGCGAATTGTCGAATGATCGCGCATGTATCCCCCGCGCTCCATCGAGCCGTTCTGGAAATGTGAAAGCCCCGGCAGTCCGCCCCGAAACCTCCGGCCCTCTCCGCCGCCGGCTAAAATCCCTTGCCATTGCTGTCTTCAGCGACCGTCTGACGCCCGGTTCCGATCCATATCGCCGGTCTGCAAACGAATGCTATCGGCCATGCGACCGGGCCACCATTAATCACGCGGCCAACTGCGGTTGAGTCGGACCCGTAGTTCCAGGCATCCAGTCTTCCCGATACTCGGCGCTTCTGCCGGAGGCGAAGGAGTTTCTGCGTAACCGGGAACGTTAAATACCTCTGCAAAGCTGTCAAACCGAGCTCCGCAGACCGCGAGCGTCGAAATAGAGAGCCCCACCAGAATGGGTTTGTCTGCCTCGCGCAATGATGCAGCTCTTTCCACGTCTCGAGTTCAGCGAACGATTGATGGTCGATTTCCGCGCCGCTGGCGAGAGCGCGAGGCACGAACCTTTCCCTGCTCATCGCTGGCGGTGGGAGCTGGCGGCTCGATCGATGGATGATTGTTCGGATGCCGCGAAGCGAGCGCCGCGATAAACGCGTTTCAGGGAGAGCGAATCACCGAAGAAATCTGATCAACTCGCCTCGCGGAATCGGATCCTGTTGGCATCGGCAATCCACAACTCGCCCGCTCGACTGCGAAGAGTCACTGCCGTATCAGGCGGTGGACACATCCGAGGACACTGGGTTTGTCCTGCTACTTGACGCGCATGACCATAGTCCCCGCGTGTTCGCGCGGTGGATAGGCGCGGATGTTCGCGAAGTCCAGGTCGAGCGTCAACAGAACGCGGCTTTCCGACAGGCTTATGCCGGCAACCTGGTCGTCAGATGCACCAGAGAGATTTCGTCACCAACGGTATCGGCGCCGAAACCGGAGCCGCGCAGAATCCCAGCCGCTTCCGCCGGGAGATTCTCATCCACCTTGAAGTTCACGTGGTGAGTTTAGCGGGCATGTCGATGGAGCCCTGCGCACCACCTCGGCCGCGTACGCAAGAGCTGCGTCGATGTCCTCGGACTTTGCCGCTGGATAGCTGGCCAAAATCCCGGCACGCGGTACACCGCTGCGACGCGGCAGCCCTCTTGTGGGGGAGCCCGCACTTTTTGCGGCGTGGGGGGAACCCGCCCGCCCCGGTATTTGCGGGCACGTAAATGACGTCTGCCGGTCGTAGTTGATATTTCTGGCCGCCGTCGATTGCAGGTCCGCGCTTCTCATCCGGGCCGCTCGGCTTACCGCCGACCAGCTTGCCGCCGACGAGAAGGGTGCCTTCACCCTCTCCTACGACTATAAAATCCGCCGGCTTTTCGTGTATCTCTCCTTCCGACGGACCGACGCGGTACATTTCAAATGCCAATCCATAAACCGCTCGCCTGCCGAGGTGCCTCGCCGGATCCATGTTGCTCGCGATCAGCGAATCGACCTTCTGCATCTGATCTGCGCTCCAGAAGCGAACCGTCCGGGTCTGCGGCCGGAATAGCATTCGTGCATATTATTTCGCTATTTCAACGCATCTCCGGTTTTGAGAGCGCGCGCGAAATTCCGGCCGGGGTAAAGAAACGCCCTAAAACCTCTCCAGCGGCAGAATGCTCCGCAACGAACTCCGCAGCCGAACCAACGAGCGGTTCCCGCCGAAACCACGTCACAACCGAGACCACGTCACAACAAGGCCGCCACGCCGCTGCGGGCGAGCCCGAAACACGAGGGCGTTTCGGGTCACTTGCCGCCGGGCCAGTTCTTTAGCGAGCAGTCGGCCCGCTTCGAAACGATCGGCGAAAGGCAGATTCACCCCTCTCTTTCCGGGGCATTTCCCGGCAGTGTGGTTTCGGTCTCCCAAATGCGTTGCAAGGCCGATGAATCGGGGCTATGATTGCGGTCGGATTGGCCTGGCTTTCGCCGTTGGCCAGTTCGCAGGAGCACGCGCCGTGCGTTCGCAGATCAGGCTCGGACAAATTTTCGGCATCAGAATCGGTCTTCACTATAGCTGGCTACTGATCGCGCTGCTGATCGTCTATTCACTCTCGTCCCAGTTCCACGCATCCAATCCCGCATGGGGTAGTCAGGTCATTTTCGCCACGGCGTTTGTGACAGCCCTCCTCTTCTTCGTCTCACTGGTCCTCCATGAACTGGCGCATTCGCTGGTGGCTAAGTCGAATGGCCTTCAGGTAAGGGAGATCACCCTCTTTGCCCTCGGTGGCGTCTCCCAGATCGAGAAGAACCCCACCAGCGCGAAGCTTGAATTCTGGATGGCGCTTGTCGGGCCTCTCGCCAGTGTAATCATCGGTGCATTTTGCGTCGCCTGCGCGCGCGTGCTGGGGAAACCCTCCTCAAGTCCGATAACGGCCATGTTGCTTTGGCTGGGATACATAAATTTCACCCTCGCCGCTTTCAATCTCATACCGGGATATCCCCTTGACGGGGGCCGTGTCCTGCGCGCCGTCATCTGGTGGAAAACGGGCAATGCGGATCGTTCCACGCATTTGGCGGCCCGAACCGGTCAGGGCGTCGCTTTCGCCTTCATTTTGCTCGGCATATTCGAATTTTTTCGCGGCGCAGGCTTCGGTGGTCTGTGGATCGCCTTTATTGGCTGGTTTCTCCTGCAGGCGTCCCGGGAAAGCGATATGCAGGTTGGTCTTAAGGAGGCGCTCAAGAATGTGCGCGTCGCCGACGTGATGACGCGCGACTGCCCAACCGTCGAAAGTTGGCTGAATCTCCAGAACTTCGTCGACGAGCATCTGCTTCGCACCGGCCAGCGATGTTTTGTTGTTGAACAGCAGGGTGAGGTCGCCGGCATGGTCACTCCTCATGAGGTCAAGAGGATCGAGCGCGCCAGATGGCCGTACACGACTCTTAATGACGTGATGCGCCCTCTCGACGATTTGCATTCGATATCGCCCGGTGCGCCCCTGCTGACGGCGCTGGAGAAGATGGGCCGTGATGATTTAAATCAGCTTCCGGTCGTCTCCGGCCATCATCTGGATGGATTGCTGACCCGCGCCAATGTCCTCGGATACCTCCAGACGCATGCCGAGCTGCGAAGCTGACGCGGAAGAAATACTTTCCTTCCACCTTCAGGTCGTTCTCGACATGAACGATTCCGGGATTTTCCGAGGCGCCCGGAGCTGTGTCGAGGGGCTGCCCACGCCACCCAAACCGACTCTTCAATCGCCGTCCACTCGTGTTCATCTGCCAATCATCAAAACGCCCCCATCACTCCGCTATCAACGAACTCGATACCCCCCATCAACCCAGCCACCGTTGACTCCTTGCATGCAGCCCGATAGAATTCGCCGCAGGAGATTGATTTGAGGCACTTTGCCCGTTTTTTGCTCGCGGCGGCCTGTACGGTGCTCCCGCCACTCGCTACGGCGCAGAATGCCCCGGCGCCCGATCCCGGTCAACAGGCCGCTGTCATCAACAAATACTGCGCCACCTGCCACAACGATAAACTCAAAACCGGCGGTCTCACTCTCCAAAGCATTCTGAGATCAGATCCGGATTTCACCAACATCGCGCACAACGCGGAAACCTGGGAGAAAGTCATCCGCAAGCTGCGCACCGGGTCCATGCCGCCGCAGTCCGCGCCGCATCCCGATGCGGCCGCTGTCAACTCGCTCGCTACTTATCTCGAAACTTCGCTGGATCGTGCCGCCGCCGCGCATCCCAACCCGGGCCACGCGTCCATGCATCGGCTCAATCGCGCCGAGTACGCCAACGCCATCCACGATCTGCTCGCGCTCGACGTGGACGCCTCCGCGCTGCTGCCGCCCGACGATGAAGCGAGCGGCTTCGACAATATCGCGGACGTGCTCCGCATGTCGCCCTCGCTCATGGAGCGGTATCTCTCCGCTTCCTGGAACATCAGCCGTGAAGCCGTTGGCGACATGGCCATTGCGTCCGCCACAACGACTTATCGGGTCAGACCCGATCTTTCTCAAAACCAGCACATCGAAGGCCTCCCGCTCGGCACCCGCGGCGGCGCGGCCTTCAAACACTATTTCCCGCTGGATGCCGAGTACATCATTAAGGTCCGGCTGTGGCGTAACACATTCGATCTCATGCGGGGCATGGAAGATCCGCACCAGATCGAGATCTCGATCGACGGCAAGCGCGCCGCGCTGGTCACGGCCGGCGGACACGACGACTTCGTGCGAATGGCGTCGAATCCCGGCGAGTGGGGCGCCGACCTCGATCGCCGCTTGACCGTGCGGCTTCCCATCAAAGCCGGGCCGCATAGCATCGCGACTGCTGTCATTCTCCGCAGCCACGCTGAAAAGGATGATCTGATCAAACCCTTCCTTCGGACCACCGTCGACGGAGAAGACATCACCGGCGATCCTTCCGTCGATCGCATGAGCGTCGAAGGGCCCTTCAACGCCACCGCACCCGGCAATACCCCGTCGCGCGCAAAGGTCTTCTCGTGCAAACCTTCAAGCCAGCAGGATGAACCACGCTGCGCCCGGACCATCATCTCGACCCTGATGCGCCGGGCTTACCGGAGACCTGTCGATGACAGGGATCTCGAAACCCCGCTCAGTTTCTATCAACGTGCACGCAATACAAAGGACTTTGAGGCCGGCATCGAAGCCGCGCTCCAGTTCATCCTCGCCAGCCCCGAGTTCCTTTTCCGGTTTGAAGCCGATCCGAAGGACCTCGCGCCCGGATCCATATATAAGGTCAGCGATGTTGCGCTTGCCTCCAGGCTCGCGTTCTTCCTCTGGTCGAGTCCGCCGGATGAAGAACTGCTGAGCGCCGCGGCATCCGGCAAACTGCGTGATCGCACTGTGCTCGAAGCGCAGGTCAAGCGCATGCTCGCTGACCAGCGCGCCACCGCGCTCGTCGACAACTTCGCGTCGCAGTGGCTGTTTCTGCGGAACCTCAAGAGCTTCACCCCGGACCTGCAGACGTTCCCCGATTTCGACGACAACCTCCGCGAGTCAATGGGTGAGGAGACCCGGCTGTTCTTCGCGAGCATTATCCGCGAGGACCGCAGCGCAATGGACCTTCTCAACGCCGACTATACATTCGTCAACGAGCGGCTGGCCCGGCATTATGGGATGCCGAACATCTATGGAAACCAATTCCGGCGCGTCCATATCGATACGCCCGAGCGGCGCGGGCTGCTCGGACAGGCCAGCATTCTGGCGGTAACCTCGTATCCGAACCGGACTTCGCCCGTGCAGCGCGGCAAATGGGTGCTGACAAATCTGCTGGGGATTCCGCCCACGCCTCCGCCGCCCGATGTCCCGAAGCTCAAGGACAATGAGGAAGGCGCGCGGTCGCTTTCGCTGCGGGAGCGCATGGAGAAGCATCGCGCGGACGCCACGTGCGCGGGGTGCCATAAAGTGATGGACCCCATCGGGTTTGCTCTGGAAAACTTCGACGCTGTGGGACATTACCGGACGATGGACGATGGAAATCCGATCGACGCGTCGGGCACGCTTTACAACGGAGCGAAGATCGCGGGTGCGCAGGACCTGGCGAAAATGCTGTCGGCAAACCGGGATGTCTTTATGGGCGTGCTGACCGAAAAGCTGCTGACTTATGCGCTCGGGCGCGGGCTGGAATATTACGACATGCCGACGGTCCGCAGGATCGTGCATGATGCGGATGCGAAGAACGACCGGTTCTCGTCGATCGTGCTGGGGATTGTGGAGTCGACGCCGTTTGAAATGCGCAGGAAATCCGAGCAGACTCCACAACTCGAAGGAAAAGGAAATTAGCGCATGCCACACACGGTCTCATTCATTGGCAAACCCTTGTGGGGCAGGTTGGCAACCTGCGGCCGGTTGTCAATCGGCCCGGACATTTGCAACTCGAGGGCGAGCGCGATTCCCAATCGCGCGCTGGATGCCATCCTGCCCCACATTGAAAGGAATTCGAAGCTATGCCTTTCCTGACTAAACGCCATCTGTCGCGGCGCACGCTGCTCCGCGGTTTCGGGACGGCCGTGTCGTTGCCGGTTCTTGATGCGATGGTCCCGGCCCATACGGCGCTCGCGAAGACCGCGGCGAATCCGCAGGTCAAACTGGGCCTCTGCTTCATTCCTCACGGGGCCGTCCAGGCCAACTGGACGCCCATTGGCGAGGGCACCGACTTCAAGCTGTCCCGCACGCTCGCGCCACTCGAGCCATACAAGAGCCAGGTGGTCGTCGTCTCCAATCTGGCCCATAAAATGGCGGCGCCCGGCGGACCCGGCGACAACGGCGGCGACCACACGCGGTCACCAGCGGTCTATCTGAACGGCGTCCACCCCAAACGTACCGACGGCGCGGATATACGGGCGGGGACGACGATCGACCAGGTTGCCGCCGAGCACATCGGGCAGGACACTCCCCTGCCCTCTCTTGAACTGGCCACGGAAGATTACAGCGGACTGGTCGGGTCGTGCGATGTCGGCTTCAGTTGCTCATACATGAACACGATTTCCTGGCGGACTCCGACCACGCCGCTGCCGATGGAGATCAACCCGCGCGTCGTCTTCGATCACCTCTTCGGCGACGGCTCCAACACGAAGGAACGGCTGGAGCGCATCGAAACGCAGCGCAGCATTCTCGACGCGGCGATGGCCCAGATCAAGCACCTCGAAGGCGGGCTCGGCTCCTCGGATCGCAATCGCGTCGGCGAGTATCTCGACACTGTGCGCGAGATCGAGCGCCGTATTCAACTGGCCGAGAAGCAGAACTCGAATTCCAGCCTGACGGTCCCGACCTCGCCGGCGGGGATTCCGGACGATCACCGGGAGCACTCGAAGCTCATGTTCGATCTGCAGGTTCTCGCCTTCCAGGCCGGCATCACGCGGATCTCGACGTTCATGATGCCCCGCCAAGTCAGCTACCGAACCTTCCCGTTTCTCGGGTTCACCGAAAGCTTCCATCCCGCCTCGCTCCACCTGAACGATCCGGCGCGCATCGAGAATTTGACGAAGATCAACACCTTCCATGTGGAGCTGATCGGCTATTTCCTCGGCAAACTCAAGGCGACGCAGGATGGGGATGGCAATCTGCTCGACCACTCACTGATCCTCTATGGAAGCGGGATGAGCAACAGCAACGTGCATAATCACTCGCCGCTGCCGGTGCTGGTTGCGGGCGGCGCCGCGGGGCAACTGAAGGGCGGGCGGCATTTGAAATACCCGGAGAATACGCCGATGTCGAACTTGCTGCTTTCGATTTTGCACAAGGCGGGGATCGATCAGGAAAGGCAGGGCGACAGCACGGGCCCTCTGACGGAACTCTAATGAAGATCGTCCTCGCACTATTTGCCGGCAGCCTCACGTGGGCCGCAACAATCGCGCCTTCGGGCCCCGGCATCGCCGATGCTGTCCAGAACCGCGACACCGCGACTCTCCGCACGCTTGTCAAGCAGCACGCCGACGTCAATGCGGCGCAGCCGGACGGCACCACCGCTCTCCACTGGGCGGCGCACTGGAACGATGCCGATGCCGTCAACCTGCTGTTGAGCGCCGGCGCCAACGCCAAAGCTGCAAACCGCTACGGCGCAACGCCACTCTCCGAGGCCGCGTCTCTTGGCAATGCGACCGTCATCGAAGCGCTCCTGAAAGCCGGGGCCGATCCAAATACGCGCAACACGGCGGACGGTGAGACGGTCCTGATGACTACCGCGCGAAGTGGCAATACAGATGCTGTCAAAATCCTGCTTGCTCACGGGGCCGATGTGAACGCGCGCGAGAGCTATCGGGGTCAAACCGCACTGATGTGGGCGGCGGGCGAACGCCATTCCGACGTCGTCGGCATGCTGCTGAAAGCAGGAGCCAACTGGCGGGTGCAGGAAGTCAGCCGCGAGACGAAACTCCCGAAGCTCAGCGCAGCGTCTTCGATCAGTCCATTTGCCCGGGGCGGCCTGACCGCATTCCTGTTCACTGCCCGCGAAGGCGACATCGAGACGGCGAAGGTCATGCTCGATAACGGCGTCGACATCAACCAGACGGACGTCGACAATACCGACGCGCTTGTGGTCTCCGAGATGAACAAGAAGTATACGTTCGCGAAGTTTCTGCTCGATCGGGGCGCCGATCCGAACATCGCCGACGCCAAAGGACGCACCGCGCTTTACGCCGCCATCGACGCGCGCGACGAGGACTGGAGCGCACTGCCCCAGCGAAAACTCGACGACCCGTACCCGAGCCTGGAACTCATCAAAGCTCTGATCGCGCATGGCGCAAAGGTAAACGCCGCACTCACGAAGCCCCTGCCCGGGCGCAGTGGCATGGATGGCGGCGATACATCGCTCGACGATGGCGCGACTCCACTGATGCGCGCCGCCCGCTCGGCGGATTCCGAGACGATCAAGGTCCTGCTGGAGGCGGGCGCCGATACGGAGCTGAAGACGAAGGAAGGCAACACCGCGCTCCTGTTCGCCGCCGGCGTGGGTTATCGCGACAAACAGACGAAAGGCACGGAAGCCGAGGCCCTGGCGGCCCTCCAAATCTTCGTCGATCGCGGCGGCGATGGCGCTGATATTAACCAGAAGAACACGCGCGGAGAGACCGCGCTCCACGGAGCCGCCGGCCGCGGCGCCGACACCATCATGAAGTATCTGGTCGAGCACGGCGCGAAACTCGACGCGAAGACCAGCCGCAACTTCACGCCTCTCGACATCGCGCTGGGCAAGGACCAGTTCGGCCTTCCCGTGCCGCACGACAGCACCGTTGCACTCATCCGTTCACTGGGAGGCGTGGAGAGCACGCGCTAGCCGCCGCTTCATTCATGCGCGCGGCGCGGCAAGTCTTAAAAGCCACGATCGAAAACCTTGGGACTCGCGCGCATACTGAAGAGGACACCCCGGCCTGAGCAGCAGACCACCCGCCGCCTTATTTCTCTCTGCCAGAGCCTGATGGCTGAGCGCGGCGGCGTTTCCGGCAGTTCGCTGGCGACCGAAGCGCTGCACGTTTACCAAAGCCTCAATGCACCGGAGCGCGTTGGCTTCTTCGAAGCGCTGATCCGCGATTTCTCACCGAGTCCGGATGACGTTCGCGTCGCCGCCGACGGCTATCATCTTGACCCATCGCCTGCCAATCTACGCCGGCTTCAGCAGGTTGTCGAACCGCCGCGCCAGGAACTCTTTCGCCGCCTCAACATGACGCCCGGGGGCACTGGCGCGCTCGTCGAAATGCGCCGGCACTTACTCGATGAGCTCGCCACCCATCCCGATCTCGAGCCGATTTCGTCCGATCTTGGGCATCTTCTCGGTTCCTGGTTCAACGGCGGATTTCTCACGCTCGAGCGTATCGACTGGCGTTCGCCGGCCGCGACGCTCGAAAAGCTGATCGCGTATGAGGCGGTCCATCAGATCCAGGGATGGACCGATCTCCGGCGCCGCCTCGAAGCGGACCGGCGCTGCTATGCGTTCTTCCACTCGGCGATGCCGGGCGAGCCGCTGATCTTCATCGAGGTCGCGCTCACCCGCGGTATCAGCACCAGCATTCAACCGCTGATCGATCCCGGCGCCCCGGTCAGCGATCCGGAATTGGCCGACAGCGCGATCTTCTACTCAATCACGAACTGCCAGAAGGGGCTGCGGGGCGTTCCCTTCGGGAGTTCGCTCATTCAGCGAGTGGTAGACGATCTGCGGAAAAGTCTGCCGCGCATCCGGACGTATTCGACGCTGTCTCCGATTCCCGGCTTCCGCAGGTGGCTGAGGCAGGAGTTACTGGATCCCGCATCGGTCGTGAACGATCCGGAAATCCAGCAGGCCGAGGCGCAGATCGAGGCGAATCCCGAAGCGAAAGAGCGGCTTCTCGGCGCCTGCGCCTGGTATCTGCTGCACGGCAAGCGCGACAACGAGCCGCTGGACCCGGTCGCGCGTTTCCACCTGAAAAACGGCGCGCGGCTCGATCGCATCAACTGGATGGCCGATACGTCAGCGGCCGGAATCCAGCAATCCGGTGGGATGATGGCGAACTACGTTTACGACCCGGGAGAACTGCAGAAGAACCACGAGGCGTATCTGCGAGCCGGGACGGTATGTGCGTCCGGGCGTGTGGAGCGTCTGGCGCGGCAGATCTCGCGGCCAAGATCACAGAATTGGCTGACGCGCCATTTCCTGTAGGGGCGCCTCCGCCGGCTGAGCGGGCGCGCCACGAGTTAACAGCTGAACATTTCTTTGATGGTTTTCACGACGCCGGGTTCGCTGGCTTGATAGCCGGGCAGACTCGAGATCGCGGATTGAAATTCCTTTCCGCGCATCACCTCCAGCACGCGCTTCATCGGCTCCAGCTCGAGGAACTGCTTGCGGCAGACGAAGAAATAGTCCTCGGTCATTAGCCTCACGAAATCGAGGTCGAACTGGCGGGCGGCGGCTTCGACACCGAAACTGACGTCCGCCATACCGCTCGCGACGTACGCGGCGACTGCGGCATGCGTGAACTCGACGTGCTCGTAGCCGCTGATGGATGCGGCGTCGAGCTTGTGTTGCTTCAGCATCTGGTCAAAAAGGATGCGAGTGCCCGAATCCGGGTCGCGATTGACGAAGCGAACGGGGCGCTCGGCGAGATCCCCGATCGACGCGATGCCGAATGGATTGCCGCGTTTGACCATGAGGCCCATCTCGCGGGTGACCAGTCCGATTACGCGGTGGACGCCGGGATTGAGCAGTCCGTTGGTGGCCGCGATACTGCGGGCGCGCAGTTCACCCTGCGGCAGGTGCATGCCCGCGAGATCGCAGCCATCGTGAGCCAGCGAGACGAGGGAGTGCTGGTTACTGACATAGCGAAGATCGACGTCGAGGCCTTTCTCGTATGCGAGAAGCTCGCGCAGCTTTGAAACGGCGAATCCATGGCTGGCATGTACGCGGATGGCGACCGGCCCCTGCGGGAGCATCTGATTGATCTCAGTTTCGAGTTCCTGCGCGAGATTCTGGAGTTGCGGGCCAAGACGGGCCTGCAGGCGCTGCCCCGCCCAGACGAGCTTGCCTCCGAAGGGAGTGAGGCGGGTGCCGCTGCCCTGCTTGCGTTCGAGCAGCGGCACCTCGAAGAATGCCGACCACCTCTCGATCAGATTCCAGGCGTGCCGATACGAGAGATTAGCCCGATTTGCGGCGTGCGTGATCTTGCCCGTTACGCGGATCTCATTCAGCAGGTCGAGCATGACGAGCGTCGACGCGCGGTCGTGTTCGCGTTTGAAGCGCCACACGGGCTCGATTTCAATGCGGATCATATGACGTTCAGCGCACTAAATAGGAAATAAATATCATATTCCACGGCCGGCGGCATCCAGCATATTCTCGAATAAGACAACGCGGGCTTCTCACGATAATATGCATAAAAGATCATATATTATTCTCACGGGCGTACTCTGTCTTTACACGCTCGCGGCGTTGGCGCAGGATGCCGGGCAGATTACCGGCACCGTCCGGGATCCCGACCGCGCCGCCATCGCAGGCGCCCTGGTGACACTCATGAGCGCGCAGACAGGGGCGACAACCAGCACATCGAGCGACGCCCAGGGTGCGTACAGCTTCCACCGTGTTACGCCCGGAGACTGGATTGTAGCCGCAGGGGCGCAGGGTTTTCAGGGCAGCTCGAGCCCGGTACTCAAGGTCGTGGCCGGCAAGATCGCGACATACGATTTCTCGCTCGCCCTTGGCCATTTCAGCCAGAGCGTCACCGTTTCGGCGGGCACGGTTGAGAATGCTTATCGCGTGGACAAAGTGGACCCGGTCGGGCCGCTGGGAACCACGCCTGTGCTGAATCTTCCGTACACTATCAACGTCATTTCGCGGCAGTTGATCGACGATACGCAGGCGCGCAACTTCAAGGAGGCCGCGAAGTATCTGCCGCTGGTATCGTTCCAGGAGATGCAGGGGCCGGAAGTGCTGCGTCCGGAGACGCGGGGCATGCAGGGCAGCAACATGCAAAACGACCGCAAAGATGGCATGGGGATCGCGGTCACGACGCCTTCCGCGCTCGAGGAGTATGAACAGATCGAGGCGATCAACGGGCTTGGAGGACCGCTGTATGGTCCGGCGAATCCATCGGGAATGTTCAATTTCGTGACGAAGCGCCCGACGGAGCAACGGCTCGGCGAGATAGAGCTCGGCTACGAGGGCCACAGCGTCGGGACGTTCCACACGGATCTCGGGGGCCGCATCGGCAAGAACAAGATGTTCGGCTATCGAACGAATCTGTTGATTGCGGATGGCGAAGGCTACGTCGATCACAGCCAGTTGCGGCGGCAGCTCGCGGCAGTTGCCGGCGACGTGCGCGTCACTAACCGAACCACGATTGAGGGGAATTACAGCTACTACAACTTGTTCCAGCATGGATATCCGGGTTGGTTTTCCTACGCGCCGACAACCACGCCGCTTTCGAATCCGGCATCGAAGAGTATTCTGCTTCCGTTGAATGCGCCCGATCCGACGCGCGAGGGCTATGGGCAGTCCTTTTCCGGCGTGGATTTGACGTCGAACATCGGCGAGCTGCGGGTGAAGCACAGCTTCAGCGATGACTGGAATCTGTCGGTGGCCGCGCTCGATCAGATCTCCGACCGCAATATCAATACAGCGGTGAATCAGCTTCTCGGTAACTCGGGCAATTACAAGTCATATCTCGCCAACAGCTTTTCCTCGCTGGCGCCGCGATTTCACGTTGCAAGCGATCTGGCCTTTCTCACCGGACGCGTCAACACTGGCAGGCTTCGGCATGACATCGTCATCGGCAGCACGGGGTACAGGTTCGCATCCTACTCTCCGGTGACGAGTCCGGCGAAAACCGCGCTCTGCACATCTAACGGACCTGGGGGGATTTGCCAGGCGAATATCAACAAACCACTCGTGTATGTCGTGCCGCCGGCGGGAATCTTTTCTTACGCGCACACAAGCGCGACGAACGGCATTTACGTGTCGAGCATCATCCGGCAGCAGGGATTCAGCTTCGGCGACACGATCACGCTCACGCCGAAGTGGCTGGTCCGGCTGGCAGCCAGCCAGGACTGGACCTGGACCGACAGCTTCAGCAAGAGCGCGGCTACCGGTTATCTGACGAAGAGCGTGCCCGGTGGATATGTAAGTCAGGGGGTGAGTCCGTCGGCCAGCGTGATGTTCAAGCCGCGCGGGGACATGACGATTTATGCGACCTTCGCGGACAGCATTCAGGCGCCGGACGTGGCGGCGGCGAACAGCGGCAGCATCGTGATCGTGAATGCCAGCCGGGCGCTGCCTCCCTATCGGAGCAAGGAGGGGGAGATCGGCTACAAGCTGCGGGTGCGGCGTATTAACTTCGCAACATCGTTCTTCCGCGTGGAGAGGCCGTTCGCGAACTATGTGGCGAACGTGGCCGATCTCGTTTGTGGCGCGCAGTCTGGCACGGCCAATTGCGAAGCGCTCGGGATCACGGGGAATCAGGTGAACTATGGAGTCGAGGCGACGATCTCCGGACGCGTCTTCGAGAGCCTGATGGTGACCGGCGGGTTGTCGGTGCTGAATCCGAAGTTGCAGGACACCGGCATCGCGGCTACCAACAACCGCAACTTCGTGGGCATTGCCGTTTACAAATCGAACATCCTGATGGAGTATCACCTGCCGAAGATCGTGGGCGCTTTCCTGAACTTCGACTGGCAGTACGTGGGGCGGCGCGCAGTCGACGATATCAACAGCGCGTACACGCCGCAATTCAACACGTTCGATCTCGGCGTGCGGTATACCGCGAAGGTGCTCGGGAAAGTGACGACATGGCGCGTCACTGCCAATAACATCACGGACGTACATTACTGGTCGACGCTCGGTCCGGGAAGTATTACGGGCCAGAGCACAGGCAGTTATCTCGGGCATCTGGGTGAGCCCCGGCTGGTGACGGCGTCGATGAGGTTCGATTTCTGACATGCGTATTCTGGTTGCCGCTGCGTTGTTGGCGTCGGTGTTGAATGCTCAGACGAACTGTGTTCCGGCGGCCCGCGGTGAGATCGTCATCTACCGCGCCGGCAGCCTGACGCGGGCGTTCGAGCCGCTGGAAAAAGAGTTCGCCTGCAGCACCGGCATTGCGGTCAAAGAGTTCCCGATGGGCAGCGTCGATGCGGGACGGCAGATCACGGCCGGCGGGCAAAGGGCTGATCTCTATGCTCCTGCCGACTACCTCGACATCGACCTGTTTATGAAGCCGGGGGGGTACGCCGACTTCGACATCGTTTTCGCGCACGGGCGTATGGTGTTGGCTTATTCGCAGGCCAATCTGATTGCCAGGAAATTGTCGCCGGTCGCGGAAGCTTCCGGAAAGGCCGTCGCGAAGTGGTATGAGATTCTGGCGCGCCCGGATGTGACGATCGGCGGTGGAAACTTTTTCCTCGACCCGGGCGCTTATCGAGCGCCGATGATTTTTCAGCTTGCGGAGGCATTCTACAAGGTCCCAAACCTTTACAACAATCTGCTGGAGCGGCTGGTGATTCCCGGGCAAGCGGCTGGCGCCCCGACGCTGGGCAAGGGTTTCGATTTCCAATTCACGTATGAGCACAGCGCGCGGGCGGCAGCGGCCACGAATCCGGATTACAAATATGTGGATCTGCCCGATGAGATCAACATGTCCGATCAGTCGAAGGATGCCTGGTACCGCAAGAATGCCGTGGTCGTGCTGCCAGGGCTCGGCACGCGGCGCAGCGCGCGTTCGATTGCGGTGCCGGCGGCGCGCGTCGCCTGGGGCATTACTTTGATGAAGGACGCGCCCAACCGCGAGAACGCCGTGCGCTTTCTCGAGCTGTTGCTGAGTCCGAGCGGAACGGCGGCGCTCAAGGCAAACGGTCCCGCTCCGGTGACACCCGCGACGGTGAGCGCGGCAGATATGAAGAAGCTGCCGGGGCCGCTGCAGAAACTGGTCGCCGTCCGCTAGTCCGGATTTCTTTACCGGAAACGTGCTGTGACATGGGGTAGAGGTACGGGCTAGCTCTGAATGAAGTCCCGCCAGCCGCTCAGTGCCCGCTTGTTGTGCGCTTTGAGCGCGGCCAGCCCGCGACGGGCTTCCCAGCGATTTGTCCGCAGCCGGCGGCCCGCGCGGGCGATGGCGTGAACATCGTCGACGGGAGCCTTCCAGTCCCGATGCAACTGATGGCGGCGGAGGAAATGCTGCCAGCCCATAGCGCTCTAGACTTGAGACGTTTTCATGACGAGCTGGATGGCGCGGATCATTTTGTTAAATGCCTGCGACTCATGCTCGAGCTGATCGCGGCCTTTGGGCGTGAGG
>Ga0134125_10001983_pt1 | contig 24595 bp, 28 predicted proteins | sample KB31751_FD_96464 | JGI IMG/M metagenome (GOLD analysis project Ga0134125, IMG submission 96464) | Terrestrial soil microbial communities with excess Nitrogen fertilizer from Kellogg Biological Station, Michigan, USA - KB3-175-1 | ecosystem: Environmental > Terrestrial > Soil > Unclassified ...
AGGTTTTGATGGTCCCGGTGGAGAGGAGAAACCTGCTTCTGAACCTAAAGAGGCTAAAGAACCCGCCGCGCCGAAGACACCCAAGGAACCGAAAGAAAAAGAGCCGAAGGAATCGGTAGCCAATACTCCCGGCGAGCCAGTTCTGAAACCTGCCAAGCAAGCGCGGGTTGGTAGTGCGGAGGCCGGCAGCGCCGAAGAAGAATACTCCGAAAAAGTAAAAACTCCCACGCCAACGGAGAATAACGCTGTGGAAGAAGTAGCTGCTTTCCTCGTCTATAACGCCAAATGGAACCAGTCCGCGCGAGATGCTCTTACCAAGGAAGCACCGGAAGATTTTGCTGGGCCGCATCAGTCGTTCCCGATTAAGAGTCAGGAAGACGTAGACCATGCAGCACGTCTCATTGGCCACGCAGATAATCCCGACTTGGTAAAGAGCAAAATCAAAACGATTGCCGAGCGCAAAGGACTTGCCCTACCCGATTCCTGGAAAGGAACTACCAACGCCATGCCTCCTGTCCCTCAGCCCGATATGTCCGACGACGGCCAGCGCCAGGGCTTTATGGCTCATCTGGCTGGTGCCTCGAGTCCTGAATCTTTCCGCGCGGCTCAGGCCAGCCAGGATGCTACGAAGGGTGGCACGGCAGAAGAACATCTAATTGCGGCTCACTCTCATCGCGTTGCCGCGAAGTGTGCCAAAGCAAGCAATAACCCGTACCTGCAAAATGCCCATATCGCGGCGGCAAACTACCACGCGACCAAAGCACGATCTGCGCCGGCTCTCCAGTACCATTCCACTCTCAAACCTACGAAAGAAAGTGACCTTATGAAGCGCAAAGAACTGGAAGCGCTGGCGGCAAACTGCCAGTGCGAGGAAACGAAAAAGGCCATCACCGCTGTCCTCAACGCCAAAAAGAAGGATGAGGACGACGATGAGTACATGAACAATGACGACACGAATATGCACTCCTTTGATGGTTCCGGCTCCGGTAAGGGCGGTTCCATGCAAGCGGGTGGCAAAGGCACCAAGGACGAGTACACAGGTAACAAGGCCATTGACCAGTGGCTCAAGGAGTCGAACGCACCCCCCGCCGTGCGCGAGATCATGGCCAACGCGCGCCGTGTTGAGATCGAAGAGAAGCATCGCATCGTCTCGCGTCTGGTTGGCAATATCGCCGACAAGGATAAGCGTAATCAAGTCGGCAACCGCTATATGCAGAAGTCGCTTGGTGAACTCAAGGAAATGGAGTTGATTCTGCCTCCGGTTCAGAACAGCCAGCAGCAGCCCCAAGCGCTCTATTTTGGTGGCGCGGGCGCTCCGGATGTAACCGCTAACGCCAACTTGGGCGAAGCAATTCCGACTACCAATATCGACTATACGGAGATGGCTAGCCCGCATCTCCTCAAGAAACTTAGCAAGTAACTGCGCGCGTCCATCTCTCCCGATCTAGCTGGCGAAAGTCTACTAAGGCAAGTAGCCAGCTAGTTTTACCCGCACATAACACCGGAGATACCAATGAAGGGTTCTGAGATTCTGCTTACTGCCGCACAACCGCGCGGCGTTTTCCTGGAAGGGCTTTTGGCCGCGAACCAAACTCCCTATCCTGGCTCAGCCATGATGATCGTGGCTGGCGCTGCCCTTGTTAACGGCGAACCCACCTGGACCCCGTATGCGCCTTCGGCGGACGGCGATCCGCGCCTTGCTGCCATCCTTCTGCCTGACAGCCTCCAGGGACAACTGTACTCGACCGCTTACGCTTCTCCAGGCGCAAGCGCGGGTGGCCGCGTTTTCCTTTACTGTCCGTTGGCTGGCGAGTACATGAATATCGCCGTGGCTCCACAGGTTGGTACTGGTTCCGCCAACGCCTATACCATCGGCGAGCGCATGATTCCGTCGCACTCGACCGCGCCTGGCCAGTTCATCCAGACTTCGACTAGCTCGGTTCAGGCGTGGTTCATGTCGATGGAACACTATGACGCTACCGCTGACGCGGTTGGCTGGCTCTTTAGTCAGAAACAGTTCTAAACGTACCCCCGCCGCTCCCTCTTAATTTCCCACCACCGACAACCCGGAGAATAACCGTGTTTGTGCAGCAAGATTACATTCTGAACGGCCAGGGGCACGGCCAATTGGCTGAAGCGCTCCAAGGCGTTCGCTTCGACCCGAAGCTCATGCGTCCTTACCTCAACGAGCGCGGTCAGCGTGTTGTTGATGTCTTTAAGGGCATGGTTCTTAACCACAACGCCAAGGGCAACGAACCGAAGTACGCTCCTCAGTATCAGCCCGAACTTATCACGAACCTTCAGGCGCGCGGCATCAACAGCCCAGTCTTCAATGCCGTGGCTCTGCGCAAAGAGGAATGGATTCAGCTTGACGCCGTGGTTCTGCGCGCTGCTCGCTATCGTTTGCGCGCTTGGGCGGACCTTGCCTCTGCCAACAGCTTCGGCGGTTTCAACGGCATGGGCAAGATGATCCTCGAACATGAAACCATGTCCGATCCCGGTGAGGCGATTGTGGACATGGACGGTTTGACAGAAGGCCGCACGGATGCCCCGCAGTTCCAACTCCAGGGCTTGCCGTTGCCTCTGACGCATTCGGATTTCTGGTACAGTTCGCGCCGTCTGGCTGTCAGCCGCAATAGCTCGACCCCACTTGATACGACTTCGGGCGAAACGGCTGGCCGACGTGTGGCGGAAGCCATTGAGAAAACCCTGATCGGGGTTATCCCCGGCATGTCCTACGGTGGCTCTGGCACGCCCTATAGCTCTGGCTACGGCTATGGCCGTGTCAGTCAGGTCTATGGCTACGGTAACTTCCCCAACCGCAACACGGCCACTTTCTACCGGCCCAACGGCAACGGTCGTTCGGGGTCTGGCTGGGTTCCTGGCGACTTGATTAAGGATATCCTCGCCGCCCGCAGTCAGTTGTACGCCGACAAATTCTATGGTCCCTTCATGGTCTACCATAGCCCCGACTGGGACCAGTACCTTGACAACGATTACATCGTGACGGCAGGCGCGGGTAACGTGTCGGGCCTGGCCACTCAAACTCTCCGCGACCGCTTGCGCTCGATTGAGGGCATCACCGATGTCCGCCGCTTGGACTTCATGTTTACCTCTGCTGCGGCGCAAGCTGCTGGGGCAGGTAACGACGCGACCACCTTCTTCCCCTTCACCATGATGATCGTGCAGATGACGCCTGACGTTGCGCGGGCTGTCAATGGCATGGACATCACCACGATCCAGTGGGAATCGATTGGAGGCATGAAGCTGTCCTTCAAGGTCATGGCCATCCAGGTTCCTCAGTTGCGCGCTGACTTCTACGGTAACTGCGGTATTCTGCACGCCACCGCGAGCCTGTAAACCACTCCGCTTCGCTACCGGATGGAAAGGGGTTGGGCGAACCCTTCCTCAATGTTGAGGAACAGAGAGATGGAAATTGTCGAAGTCTCGAAAATGATCGGTAGTTTTAGCGTGGGGGCAATCTGCCTGGCTACGCTCATTACTACCCTGATCTACGTTGTGCGCGTCACAATTCCTAACATGCAAGATCGTGCTGACGCGCGGCACGACAAGCAACTAGACGTATTCTCAAAAGAAATGGCCAGCGAACGGGCGATGTGTCGAGAAGACCATGCGACCATGAATCAGGCCATCCAATCAAACCAGCGCAGCCTTAGCCAGATTAGTACAACGCTGGCGCGTCTAGTAGACCGGATCGACGGCAAAAAGGAGCAACCATGAGTCAGACCACCAAACCAACCTTTTATTTTGAAGTTCTGGCTGGCAAGCATTGTGAGCCGATTCCTGGCAACAAGGAAGTCCTTGGGATCAGCGTCTCACAGGGCGAAGTATTCCAAAGTCCCTTTCCTCACTACGCCGATAAATGGCCGGAAAAGTTCAAACAGGTCCACGCCGATGAACTGGCCAGCTACAAACGGCGCGGCAAGGAAGTGGTGATTCCTGGCGTAACTCAGCGCAATGCACCTAGCACTCCGCTAACTCAGGAAGAACGCGGCAAGATGCTCAACTTCACCGTGTCAGACCTGGACCGAATGAACCTTCAGCAGCTTAAGGACTTGGCCAGCGAGGAAGAGATTCCGCTCGGTCAGGCCAAGAGCCGTGAGGAAGTCTTAAAGGCAGTGAAACAAGCCTTCGGCTCTCCGGCAACAAGCGCTGCCTAACCCGTAACCCTTCGCCGCCTACGGAGTTCCCATGACTTTTCTACAGTGGCTTAAACAACCGTTTCTCTGGCTGGTCCAGGGGTTCGGTTATGTGAAAGGCACCGGACCTAAAGCGGTCGCTTTTTTCGAGCGCCCGTTCGTCCAGTCCCTTTGGGTAGCTGTTCTGGCTGGAGCCGTTGGCGGTTTCGCGGGCCGAATGCAGCTACCGAGTCTGCCTCACTTCCAATGGCCCTGGCACTGGCCGGTTATCCCTCAGCCCGGCCCTGGCCCCGCTCCTAAGCCGACACCGGCTCCAATTCCGGTTAGCGGTCTTCACGTTCTGGTTGTCACGGATCGCACCACAGCCCTGACACCAGCCCAACAACTGGCATTGTCTTCGGGTGATGTGCGCAGCTACTTGAACCAGACCTGTCCGGCTGGTCCTAGTGGTCAAAAGGAATGGCGCTTTCTCGATAAGTCAGCGGACCTGACGAACGAGTCTCCGCTCTGGCAGGAAGCCTTTAAGCGCACAAGTGGCAAGCCCGTGCCTTATATCATCGTCAGCAATCCGGACAAGGGTGGTGGCTTTGAGGGTGCGCTGCCTACTGATGCTGCCTCTCTTCTGGCCCTTCTTAAGAAGTATGGAGGATAAATGCGCGCTGACGAAATGAACTATATCAACGGTGAAGGACCGAAACCGGCTGACTGGGATGAGCGCCACGGTTCCCAGCAGAACGAATTGCGCGGAACGGTCCTCGGCCAAGAACCTCATCCGCATCATGGACTGGCTCCCATCTCTCAGAAGCTTGACGCTCTGGCGCATAACGTCCATGAACTGGAGGAGGCTTACGATGAACTCCAGTCTATCCGCGCTACCTTACTACTCAACTTTGGCCGGACGGCGCAGAACAAATACGGTTTCATCGTCAGGCACGATGAATCGACTCTGCGCCTACTTCTCCGTGTCCTTCAGGGTTTGAGCCGGCACTGTCCTGACTACCTACCGGCCACAAAGTATGAGGGCAAATCTGGTCCTGGATTTTACCCCAGCGGCGTTGACTGCGACCCGCCGAAGTACCAAGGAAAGGACAAAGGCGCAGATGACGATGTAATTATCCCAGCAGGAGACTGATCTTGACTTGGTACTGGTACTTACTTGGTTTTTACGCCCTGTTTGCCTGTGCCTCTGCTTGGTTTGTTTGGGTTGTCTCTGACCCTTACGGCCATCTTAGCCTAAAAGAGCGCACTAGGCAGACCGTTACCTATGGCGTTTTCTGGCTCCCCTGTCTTCTTTGGACGATTGGGGAACTTCTCTACGAAAGTTGGAAAGATTACCGATGGCGCTCGAAATAATCACACAGCACAACATGCACAAGTTCATGGCTCCCTTGCCGGGGAACCAGAACGCGCTCGGCCATCACGGGCTTATCCCGCGCGACTTCTCCCTCTATCCGCACGGGAGCCTTTACTACGCGCAGCCCTTTACGTTGCCTCTCATTCCGCGTAGCGAGTGGAAGGCGCGCATCCAGGCCAAGATCGCAGCCAAAGCGCAGCTATCAGACATTCGCAAGTCTGGTCGCGTCGGTCAGATCGTACCTTCCCGCGACCAGAACGGCAAAGGCTACTGCTGGATGCACTCAGGCGTTAGCGCTCATCTCTTGGCGCGTGCCTACATGAACGAGCCGTATGCCGATCTCTCGGCTTATGCTGGCGCGTGCATGATAAAGAACTTCCGCGATGAAGGCGGCTGGGGTGGCGAAGGTGTCGAGTTTGAAGCCACAAAGGGCGTCCCCACGTCTGAGTTCTGGCCGCAACAGTCGATGAGCCGTGGCAACGACAACCCGAAGACGTGGGAGAACGCGGCGCTTCATAAGTACGTGCGCTGGATGGACCTGGACCCTAACAACATGCTGGACCAGTTGGTCACAGCCGCGCTTCTCGATTGCCCGGTCGTCTCGGATTTTTCGTGGTGGTCCCACTCGGTCTGTACGGCTGACATTGTAGACTGGGATGGTCGTCAATTGACCACGCGCATTTGGAACAGTTGGGGTGATTCGTGGTCCGAGCAAGGCATGGGCCTTCTCAATGGCAACCACTCGATCCCCGATTCCGCTATCGCCTGTATCGTCGTCAGCCCTTCGCTTGCATGAGTGTCCCTTACTTTTACAACTTCCGACCTGTTCGCCCTAAACGAAAGGAACTCCCAATGTCTCAAAAGTTTGTCGAAGCCGCTCTGACCAGCCCGTCTCTACCGATTGGCCTGTGGGCCAAGCTCATTAGCATCATCACTGGTAATGGCTGGGATGTCGTTTGGAGTCTTATTCTCCAGTACGGTGGCCCGGCTGTGGTGGCTGCGCTTGAAGAAGTTCTGTCAAACTCTTCCATTCCGCAAGAGTGGAAAGCGATTCTTGACGCGCTTCTGCAAAAGTTGGCTAGTAGCGCTGGCATTCCGGCCAAGTCCTAACGATCTAACCAACTGAACCTTTAACTCGTTCGTAGAGCCAATCCATGACCAACCCCACAAATTCTGGCAAAGGCATCTGGGAACCCAGTCCGTGGTACATGGCCCAAGTTATTCATGTCCTGGCTGGTGCCTTCATCCTTTTTGCTGGAACAACGCATGGCCTGTCCGTGGGTTGGCTCTACGCCAGTTTCTTCCTTGTTACTGCACTCAAAGAGTTTGCTCTCGATACTGCCTCTTGGTTTGAGGGTGATACCTGGGGCGGTTCGGCCTGGGACTTTGGTTGCTACCAAGTAGGAGCCATTGGAGGCATCGTTGCCTCTTGTGGTCACTTCTGGTTAGGCACGGTCCTTACCTCTTCCGCTGTACTCGTTCTGTTTGGCATCGACCTAGCCAATCAAACCCTTGGCTGGTCCATATTTGGAGAAGACTAATGCGCTACTTTGCCGCCGTAAGCCTGATACTCTGTACCTTCTTCCTCCTGGCCTGTTCTTCGGTACAACAGACGGACGCCGCTAACCCGAACCCCAGTATCCTGCCGATTCCTGTTGCGCCTATCCCCGTCACTCCCGCGCCTATTCCTAACTGCGGCTGTAATGGTCCTGATTGCCGTTGCCAGTCGGGTAAGTGTGACTGCGATCTCGATAACGGGCGCTGCTCGATTGACTGTAACTGCACGCAAGTTTCTCACAAAAAGCCCTTAACTCTCAATACCGCCGTAGACCTAGCGCTTATTGAGAACAAGCCCCTGTGCGTGTGGGTTGCAGAGGTTTGCGTTCCTTGCGAGAAGAAGCTCACAAATTGTCTCCATGTTCATGTCAAAGAATACGAGCGCATGAACGGAATCGTAGTCAAAGACCCGTGCGTTATTGTGGCCAAGCCTAATAACGGCGCGGTCTTTATCTCTGGTACGGTGCCTGGATGCCCAGACGATTTGCCCGTCCAAGTCCAGCGCATTTTGAATCCGCCTGCTTTTATTCCGCAGCCGCAATACTTCGCGCCGCCTCCCATGTTCTTTGGCTTTAGCGGTGGTCGCGGAGGCTGCTGAGGCTAGAGCCGTCTGAAAATGCCGCCGCTCCGTGTGAGTCCCAACTAAGTGAGGATCAGTATGGACCGAGAACAGTTCCGTCAGCTTCTTCTCAACAAGGGCGAAAAACTGCGCAATAGCTTCGGTTGGAAGTTTATGAACGCTGAAGAGAAGAAGCTAGCCACGGATGCTCATACCTTTTGGAGTCAGCAGACACCAACCACCAACGCGGCCTTGGATGCCTACCTACTGATCTATAACGGCACTACATGATTCCGCCACGTACTAAAACCAGCGCCGTCGAAGCCATCCTAGGGGGATTGAATGACAATTCTAACTGGGATGGCTTAACGGACCTGACACCGTTCATCGCCTCAGCTAGTGCGGTTGTGGACCGGGTGAATACGGCTGCGCAAAACAAAGCCATTATGCCCGTTACTCTCTCCGCCGTGGAGCTAGAGCTTATCGAGCGCTGGCTTGCCGCTCACTTCTATACCGTGATGGACCCTCTCTATCGTAGTAAATCGACGATGGGAGCGAGCGGTAATTTTCAGCGCGGCCAAGCCAACGATGGCTTTGAAACGACCGACTACGGACGCCAAGCCTGTATGCTCGATTACTCCGGTATGCTGCGCGCTATCGGGAAGCGTCAAGTTGCGGGAGGCTACTGGGCCGGTATCGAGTACGGTTGCGGCACGGGTGACATTAACCCCAATGGTTACTCCACTCTCTTTGGGGGCTAAATGCCAGGTTTAGAGACAAACGATCTCCTGGGGCAAGCTGTCCTCATGCCGTTTATAGGCTACGACAGCTACGGTCAACCGGCAGTAGGCGCTCCAGTCCAAATAAATGTGCGCTGGCTAACCAAGCGCCGAGAAGTAGTGGAGGCCAAAGGGAACACGGTCGCCTTTGATGCTATTGCCATCGTTGGTCAGCGTATTGATATCGGGAGCCATCTTTGGCTAGGGCAACTGGCAGACTGGGTAGGTACGGGTTCTGGATCGTCTCATCTCGATCAAGAGCTTATGGAGGTCAAGACCTACTACGAAACGCCTGATATCAAGGGCCGTGCCATACGCCGACAAGTTGGCCTCATGCGCCTTCATAACAAGGGAGCCGACTAATGGGAACACTGAAAACAATTTGGATAACCGCAATCCTTTACGCGCGTTTCGTGTGGGAGTTCGCCAAGGTTTGGGCCTGGGTAATGAAGGGATGGTTCGTTAACCAGTTGCGCGGGGGCAAGTCCTAATGGCCAAGTTTGTCTCAGCGCTTGTAGAAGGTGTTTCAAGGCTTGTTGAAGACCTACTAAAGCGCCGCGCCCGTAGCCAGAAAAAGGACAACGGCATTTGCACGGTGGGCTATTCCGCGCCTTATGCCATCTACGTTCACGAAGACTTGCAAGCCAATCATCCCAACGGTGGGCAAGCCAAGTTCCTGGAACGACCGGCCCGACAGATGCGCAACGAACTGGGCACAAAGATTAGAGGCGATGCTGAACATGGGATTGGCCTGAAAGTAGCCAACCTGAACGCGGCCAAAGCGCTCTTAGCTGCGAGCCAACCTCTCGTTCCCGTGGATACGGGCGCTCTCAAAGCCTCTGGATTCGTTCAGGATGCGCAAGGTAATACAGAAACAGCCGTGGATTTGGGGCTAGCTGAAGAACCAAAGGTGAAGCGTGGGCATTCCACTCCTGAATAGCCCTGCCGAGCTTACGGCTGCGGTTCTAGTGCAGCTAGGGCTAGCCACCAGTCCGCCTAGTCCACCGACAAAGCCAAACGCTTGGCCGGTCTATGCTTCCAACGAACCCAGTGAACCAGACAACTGCATCACCTGTTACGACTCGGCAGATCAGGAAGACGGGCGCTGGATGCAAGGTAGTCTCTTTACCCACTACGGGATTCAGGTGCGCGTTAGGGCTGTCGATCATCCTACTGATTACCAAAAGGCTTTTGCCATAAAGCAAGTGCTGGCTACGGTCAATCAGCAAAGTATTGTTCTTGGTACGAACAGCTACATCGTTCACTGCTTCTCGAAAATTCGTCTGGCGATCCTTGGCAAGAACACTCCTTCTAGCAAGCGCTCAATATCCGTTGTCAACGCCCTCTTAACCTTGAGCTAACAACCTTCAGAAAGGAAAGAACATGGCTACTCCTCCAAGCCCAGCAACCGGCGTCAATAACCCGACAGGGTTTTACCTACGCGACGGTTTTGCCAGTCTGCTTTGCTTTTCGGCAAACGCCTCCGTTCATCTATGGGAAAAGACCATCAAGCCCCCTGGAATTGATGGCGGCGATCCCACGGACATCTCGACCATGCACAACCTTGTATGGCACACGATGGCCCCGCGCAAACTCAAGAAGATGGATACGATTGAGTGCGTTTGCGCTTATGCGCCAGCCGCTTACTCGGATATGCTGTCTCTTATCAACGTCCACCAGACCGTAACGGTCTTCTTCCCCGAAGGCAAGCATATCTCCGGCACTGGCATTAACGATGGCTCTGTGTCGACTTTGGCTTTCTATGCCTACGTGCAGAAGTTCGAGCCGCAAGAACTCAAGGAAGGGGAAATGCCCTTGGCCAATGTGACTATTGTTTTGACCAACACCGATCCGACCGGCGCGGAGGCTGGTCCGGTCTTTACTTCTGGCACGGGCAGCTAAGCGACCATCCGCTGCGCCGGTAGAAACCGGCGGCACACGGGAGTTCTCTGCCGGCCAGCGGATTTTTACCTCTAACCTTTAAGGAGCAACCATGTCTCAAGTTGACGTTTCCCCGATGAATTTTGATGAGGACAACTTGGCCCTCATCCAAATCCCTGTGACGTACAAAGGTAAAACTTACCTCTTGACTGAGGCTTTCGGCGACGCTGTGGCTCAGTGGCGTAATGCGCAATTGGCTGGCACTACCATGCGCCAGTCCGAAGACGATGGCGTAAAGACCATTAGTCTCGGTGGCATGGCCGATAGCGAACCCTTACTTGTAGCTCTATGCCTCTTTTGCCCTGGACCAGACGGGAACCTTATCCTCGATGCGCGCGGCAACGTGGATCGTAAGCATCAGGTTCCTCTCTCGGTCGTTCGTAGCTGGCCTCAGCGTCTTGTCGGCCCGCTCTTTGAGCGAGTTAAAGAGATTAGCCGACTCAACGAAGTCGAGACGGTGGAGAGTCTCGAAAAGAAGATTGCTGATCTTCAGAAGCGCTTAGGAAAGCTGAAAAAGAGTAAGGAGAACTCGGAAGAGGATTTAACGGCAAAAAACTAGCGCTTTCGTGGTGGGGCTGGCTCGCTATGGCCAAGGAAACGAGCCGGCCTCTCCACGATCTTCTCGGCTGGCCGGGTCCGGTAACAAACCGGCAGTACCTTGCCTGGCAAGGTCATCGTTCAGAGGGCTGGAACCTTCCCGACCGTACCGACCATTACCTCATGCAGATTGCCTGTGAGGTTCGGCGCGTTCTGTCCAAAGACCCAGCTTCTATAACAAACGATCAGTTCAAGATCGGCTTTGAGAAGAGAAAGCATCTAACACGCAAGGAAAAGCGTGCTGCAAAGAAGGCTCAGCGAGAACTCAATATGGCGAAGTGGAAAGCACTCGCAGGCTACAAGGAACCCAAAAAAGCCTAATGAACGAAACCGAACTAGATAACTTAGTAGTGCGCTTAACAGGTGATGGCTCAGGCTATCAAAATATGCTGCGCGAAGCAGCCGCACAGACTAAGCAGTTCACGCAAACCGTCTCGGAAACCTTCGCCACGATAGGTGGTCTAATTGGCGCTCAGAACACAACAAGCGCCTTTGGCCACCTGGAAGAAGAGACGGTACGTCTTGGCTCGGCTATTAAATCCACAGGGCGCGATGTGGAAAAGACAATGGCTAAGTACGGCGAGTTCGTGGAGTCGATGCAAAGAACGAGTTTGCAATCGCGCTCCTCGACCATTAGCCTTTTGGCCCAAGCGGAAGCAATGGGTATGATCGGCGAAGAAGCTGAGAAAGCAGTACGAGTAGCCTCTAACCTAGAATCTCTTGGTCGTGGCTCGGCTCAGAATGCTCTAGCCGCGCTCTCGGTGTATCAGCGTACCGGCAACTACTTTGCTCTGGCCCAGTTCATCCCCACCTTACGGCGGGGGCGCGGGATCGGTATGGAGCAAGGTAAAGGCGGACAAGAGAAACACAATGAGTTTGTTAAGTCGGAGGTTGCGCGCGTTCTCGGCATGGGGGCAGAGACTCAGACCAACCTTATGGCAACTTTCAACGGCCAACTCAAACTTCTTCAAAATAACCTGCAAGGGCTACGTGAGGATTTGGGACAAATTGTCTCCAAATATGTAAAGCCTGTCATTCAGTTCTTCAACGATGCCGTCAAGTGGGTGCGCGGTCTGAACCCAGAAATCAAAGAGTTGGTAGTAGTTCTGGGTGGCCTCTTTATCATACTTTCGGGCGCTGGTCCTGTCATGCGCTTCTTTGCGCTGCTAGCACGTTTGGCTACCTCGATCTCCCCCATGTCAGGTCTTATTATGGGCCTGGCTGCGGCAACCGGGATTTGGGTGAAGTCGGTTGGAGGTATCTCTAAAGCGTGGGACATTGCCCAGCGGAAAATATACGAAGTTTATAGCCTAGCTACCAGTTGGCTCAGTCAGTTCCTTCAGACGAACCAGCGCTTAGTACTAGGCATGGGCCTTACGGCAACTGCTATCGCGGGGGTTGTCGTCTCCTGGAAACTCCTTACCGGCACGATAGCTGTTGTCGATTCGGTACTGACGCTTTTCTACATTAAGCAGACGCTTCAAAAGGCCGCTCTCTTTGCCTGGCAGTCTGCCCTCTATGGAGTTGAGACGGCCCTTGCTGCCGTAAGCCTTCTGATATCTGGCGCTCAGTGGCTCGGCTCTCTGGCCCTCTCTCTGACTTCGCTGCTGCTTCAGAAAACAGCGCTCTTAGCTTACAACGCTGTTCTGATTGCTACAACCGGACTGGTCTTTACCTACCAGTTTGCGGTAGGGCTTTTGGCTGCGGCTAGTGGCGCTCTCACTGCCTCCACTACAGCGGGCGCTATTGCAATGGCTTTCTACAACGTCGTCATTGCCCTGGCGACCTTAGACTTTAACTTACTTACCCTGACGATCTTTGGCTGTACCGCAGCCAGCGCTGCGTTTGGTGTGGTAACGACTATTGCCACGGCTGGTCTTAACTTGCTTGTTGGTGCTATCGTTCTAGCTGTTTTTGCAATGGGGGGCTATCTTCTAGCGCAAGTGGCTGTTGACGGAGCAATTTCAGCAACCATCGGCCTCATCGGTCTTATGGGGTCTGCCATCGCCAGCTTGGTAGGTATCATAATTGGAGCGCTAACGCCGGTTCTTGCAGAAGTAGGAGTTGCCCTCGGTATTATCACAACAGCGGGCGGAGTAGCGGCAACAGTTTTCGGTCCACTAATCGCGCTCTTTGGTGTAGCGCTCGTCACAGCATTCAGCGCTTCTTCAGAAGCGATCAACGGTTTTCTTGATACGCTTCTAACTATTCCAGGCAAGTCTGGGCCATTGGCTACAGTCGGTTCTATGTTCATAGAGTGGTATAACATCTTGGTGGATGTCTACCACGCCATTACGCTTATGCCCGCTGCCATTCGAGCGATTAACAGCCCTCTCAAAAATACTCTTGGTATCACAACCGGCCTTGACCTGGCATGGCATATTATTCGCGCTGGCTATGATCTAATGGTGGCACAGATTCGCGGCTCCTGGCCATCCTTATGGGACTTTGCTGTTACAGTAGCTTTAGGAGCGTGGACACTCATCCAAGCCGGCTGGACTGCCTTTACCGCGCAGCTAAAAGTACCTTTCACAAAAGCATTCCATGAGTTGGCCTATGTAATAAAGAAGCTATTCTTTGATACGCTTGCCGCTATTGCAGACAAAATAGCGCTTGGATTTGCCAAACTGATTCTCGCTAACCCGGATGGCTTTTTTGTCAAGCAGTTCCGTAGCGCAATGCACGCCATGACCGATCTGCGCGATTCTCTCAAGGAGACTTCGGCTGAGGCTTCGCGCATTCATGCTGTGGAGGATGCTTTCGGCTATGCGGGTATGGCCGACGATATGAAAAAAGCCAAGGCAGCTATCGACGATCTAAATGCCAAAATCGCCGAGCAAAAGAAGATTATCGCCGATGCCGCGTCGAAGGGAGTAATTCTTACCGATGCCGACAAAAAGGCTGTAGATGCTGCCCGTAAGCGCCTGGATGATTTGCGCGGTTTGTTAAAGGCTGCTAGAGCAGAAGAGGAAAAACTCGAAAAGAAGTCGAGCGAACTAAATCCAGGCAAGGGCTTTGAGAGAGGCGAGCAAGAGATTAAGAAATGGGAAGCAGCGCTAGTTGGCTCCGCTGAAGCTGCTACCCGTATCCAGGAGTATTACGAAAAACTTAGCGAAGGTCCAGGGCATGTGGGATCAGCGCCGGAATTTACCAAAGACCCCAAAGAAGGCTTACCCGAATTTGTCGGTCCTCCAGCACCTTCCGCACCTGGAGGGGGAGGCACTGGAGGCATGGAAGCGATTCTAGAAAAAATCTACGTGGCACTGACGGATAAGGTTGGTGCCTACGAACGGCGCGTGCGCCTTTCAGGTGTTGGAAAGGTAGGTCTCTAGTGGCAACGATACTTCTGCCTGGCCAAACGACTTGGGAAGGCGAGCGCGACGATGAAGGGCACCGCGAGTACAAGGTCACATTCCGCGTCCAGGGCAGTACCTTAGACGGCCCGGCCAACGTCCTACAAACTCCAGGTCTGCCCGTCTTTGGCACCTACTGGGTTATCGACAACGACGCCGATCTCTGGGCATGGTGTCGCTGGCAAGCCTCTGTAAAGCCTGAAGTAGAAGATGAACCCAACGAGTTTTGGAAAGTTACCTTTACCTTCTCCACCAAGCCACCAGATCGGGATGACCGCGCTTGTAAAGATTCCGAAGTTCAAGACCCACTCCAGGAACCACCGAAAATCAATGGCAGCTTTGTCGTCTACTCGGAAGAAGCGACCAAAGATCGCTTTGGCCGTCCGATCCTCAACTCTGCTTTCGAGCGCTTACGTGGTCCTCAAGTCGAGTTTGACGCCAACCGGCCACAAGTCAAGATCGAGATGAATGTAGCGCAGCTTGACTTCGCCTTTCTCTCGGTGATGGGTAACTCCGTCAACGACCAAGAACTGTGGGGAATGCCCGCGCGCTGCATTAAGCTGTCTGAGATTGAATGGGAACGCCGCTATTACGGAACCTGCTACATTTACTACACGCTCCACTTGACCTTTGACATCCGCGCCGATAGCTTCGACCGTGACTTGCTTGACGAAGCCACCAAAGTCCTATCTGGCCACTGGGACGGAGCCACCGGAGCCTACTTCCTCGATCCGATTAACGGCTCTCCCCCCGTTGCTTCTAATCCGCAACATTTTGTGCGCTTTAAGGATCGGCTTGGTAATCCGATGAAGGGCATCCTTAACGGCGCTGGTCTTCCGGCTGGTGTCCAGGTCGGTACAGGCACCGATAGTGGCCTATTTATCTTGCCCTTTATAAATCCGGGGCTACAACCTACACCGCCAGCAGCGCCGTGGGTCTTTATTGGACCAAACATTTCGGACAACGTAGAAGACTGGAACATAATAACCACCTATCAAGCTGGCTCGGTTGTTAACTCTGGCACGACGCAAGAAGGCGCGGCTGCCTACTGGATCGCTCTTCAACAAAATAAAGCAAAGCTACCGGGCGCTTCTGGTTCCTCTTCGTACTGGCTCTTTATCGGCGCGGCTGCTCCGCATAATATGGGCATCTACAAAGCCTCTACAAGCTATCAAACCGCCGATTACGTAGCGCTTCCGCACACAACCACGGAAGGCTTTGTCCACGTTGAGAAATATACAGAAGTCGATTTTACCCAACTGGGGATACCGCTTGTCTTTTAAGGAGTAACCATGTCCGCGCGTGTAACTGCCAACCTCCAGATTGTTCAGGGCGGGCTTTCCTACCAGAGTCAACCCTCTGCTTTTCAACCTTCCGTCTCTGGAACAAATGGCCCGACTCCAGGCGCGGTAACGATTACAACGAGTGGCACGGACATTAGCCTAGCCCAGCTTGACGCTATGGGCGGTTTGTGTGTACTATGTAACATCGATTCGACGAACTACGTTACGGTAGGCATCCGCGATAACGTGACGAACGAGTTCTACCCGATAGTTGAACTGCTCCCCACTGAATTTTATGTTGTGCGCCTTTCGCGCAAACTACCTAAAGCAGAAGCCGGCACCGGAACTTTCTCCGGTACTCGTTCCACTCTTCACGCCAAAGCTGATACGGCTAATGTCATTCTCCGTATCGATGCCTTCGACCCTTAAAGAATAATGGCCGAAACACCGGAGCAACCATGTCCGAAGATACCGTTCACACTGGAAGCGACAGTTCAAGCGCTACAGAGGAAACTCCATCGCGCGAAATTAAGGCGACAACAAAAGCGCGCTTCGGAGTCGTGGAGACGGTCTACTTTCAACAGCCCGAAACCATCCCGGTAGCCGTTGACTCGCGCTTTACTCGCTGGCTTGACTCGGAAGAACAACCCTACTTGCGGCAGGCCAAGATCGGCCAGGACTGGCAAGAGGTTGATGTTGGCTGGATCGAAAATCTGCCCGTCAGTCAGCTTGTTCTTCGTAACGATGAGGGTAAGTTCCAAGTCCAACCGACTCCCGAACAGCGTGCCCTTGTTATGGGACGCATTCTGGAGCTAGCCATCCTGCCTCGTCCCGATGCGTCGGACCTGACCAAATGCCGCACCATGCGCAGCCCTCCCAAGCGAGAGACACCGCCTCTATCCTTTGCCGTTCTCCGTCCCGGTCAATCCTTGCGCTTTGAGCCAGTGGACGCTAACCGACTTGTTATCCGTTGTAGATCGGGTATCGCTCGGCTAACCCTGTTCGCTATCCCTGCTTAATGTCCGATGCTTTTTTCGTTCTCAGCGAGAGCGATAGACAACAGCTTAAAAGGCTCTTAAACCTCGTCAAGACGGCTCCGCGCAATACGCGCAACCGAGACGCGGTGGAAGAGGAAGTTGGTTGGGGCGCAGAGCTTTATGTGGCTCTGACTCCATCAGGCGGCATTAACGCGGCTCTCTCTTCCGCGTCCTGTCCGATCTATCAGCTTCTTCCCAACTGGGCACTAACTCCCCCGGCTGGAACGCTCCAGCAGATCGGCGGTACGAGCCAAACCGTCTTTGCCCTCAATCCCATCCCCGGCTCGACTTGGGTTTTAGTCTCACGCGACCGCTACGGCGTGTGGTGGGTTGTCGCTGAAGCAGTAGGTACAACCAGCACCACGACCAGCACTTCCACGACTCCCCCGCCCTGTCAGGGAAGCTGTACGTTCATCTGGTCAGGAAGCGCCTGGCAAATCCAGTCCTACGGCTGTACGCCGTCTAGCTGCGCTTGTATCTCACCTACGATTGTTGGTACGAAAACAGGTCAAACGACTACCACCAATTGCAACGGTTCCAGTACCACAACCACGACCACAACTAGCGCTCCCTGTACGGGTAGCTGTGTCTACAACTGGTCGCCTGGCACGGGCTGGGTACTAAATACTTCGACTTGCTCTGGCGGTTGTCAGTGCGAGACGCCACAGTATTGCCCCTGCACGAACGCGGGTGGAGAATGCACACAAACCTACTGTGTGTCTAATTCCTACTACGTACCACCGCAACCGTGGTGTCCGAATGGTTCCTCAACCACGACCACGGGAACGCCGACAACCACAACGCAACCGCCCGCTTGCACCACAACCATCTCACCGAGTTGCTCGGCCTGTACGTGGTTCTGGAACGGTCTGGGCTGGTATCAGGTAACAAATGGCTGTGTGGCAACAAACTGCTTCTGTCCAGGTCCGGGTAACGTCACTCCATCGGATTGCTATGTCTTTAGCGTTCCCTGTCAAACAGTACCACCACCACCGCCCCCCTCTTGCGGAGGCTATTGCAACTGGACTTGGGACGGGTTTGCTTGGGTATTAACTCTTGGCGGTTGCACAAGCTATGGAGCCGTAACGGGCTGCGGTTGCTCTTGTCCCTCTCCGTCTATAGCTGGCTCGTACTGCGGCGCGACAACGCAAACCTCTTGCGGTTGGAACGGTTGTCCTGGCGGCACTACTCCCCCGCCCTGTACCCTTCCCTGTCCGTGGCAATGCCCGACAACCACCGTACCACCAACAACGACGCCCGCGCCCTGTTCAGGCAACTGCTGCTTCAGTTGGAATGGCTCAGCTTGGATACAGACGGCCAATAATTGTACGAGCGGAGGCGCTCCTGGCTGTGGCTGTTGTCCTCCTGGCTACGCGGGACAAGCGACGTGCGAAACGGCCCAAACTTCTTGTGCTAACCCGCCTACTTGCGTTACCAGTACCACGACCACTACGACCACAACCACGACTACCACGACTACCCTTTGCGGATATTGTATCTACCTTTATGGAGTATTTGGCAACGTCACAAACGTAACGAACCTCTGTAACTCGAATTGCACCTGTCCCGGCGCGCCTCCCCCGCCTATTGGTGGTGTCGGTACGATTAAAGCGAACTGCATCCCCACGACAACAACTACCCCGCCCCCCTGTGGTAGCTGTACATACCAATGCGCTCCTGGCAACTACTGGACTTTACAGAGCGTCAACTGTTCGGGTAGTTGCCAATGTCTGTTCCTGTCGAATACTGTCTACTGTCCTATTGTGGGGCAAACCCAGAGCTTTAACTGTAGTAACGTCTGTGTCAATTGCGGTGGACTTCCAAACGTCACGCTACCCTGTCCAGCCACAACGACAATAGCGCCTATCTCTTGCGGGCAATGTATCTGGAACTGCGGTTATGGTCTTCAGTGGACTCTTTACGTTGGCTGCGCACAGCCCGGTTGCACTTGCGACACGCCAGCCGGCCAATGCGATTGCTGTTGCAATCAGACCGCTGTGACCAACTGTAGAACGACTACGACCACGCAACCGCCTCCGGTCTGCGGCACTTGTACCTTTACCTGGACTGGTTCTAGCTGGAGTACTCCGACAAACAATTGCCATACAGGAAGTGGCTGTATCTGCCGCGCGCCTACCTTTAACGGTACAACGCCCGGTCAGCAAGCGACAACCAACTGTTCATAGTTCGCCCTAGGAGCAACCAATGACCGATTACAAGTCTCTCCTTACCGTGGGGATGGCTACCTACGATGATTTTGACGGAGTGTATTTCACTCTCCAAGCGCTTGCTACCTATCACGCGCCCTGTCAATACCTTGTCATTGACAACGCACCACAGGGTTGCCAGCGCACTAACCATGCGACCTTGGCTGTGGGTGGAACCTATCTGCACCGTCCCGATCTGGTGGGAACAAGCGCTCCGCGTGATGCCCTTTTCCGTCTGGCCAAAACGCCGTGGGTACTATGTATTGACAGTCACGTTCTTTTAGAACCGGGAGCCATTACCGATCTCATTGCGTTCATCAAAAAGTATCCAGACTCCAGGGATTTACTCCAAGGTCCGCTCGTCTATGACGACGGCAAGACGGTCGTGACCCACTGGCGCATGACCAATCCCCCCGGTCTTTGGGGCGTCTGGGACACTGCCTGGGAGAACACCAAAGGCCGACTGTTCACGATTGGCGCTCCCGATAAGAACGGTCAGCCAACTCTACCTAACCTTGACGGTGGACAGTCGGATATGCCTGCTCCAAAAGCGCGAGCAGGAGAGACGCTTGAGGATGCGCTACGGCGGGTCGGTTGCCGCAAAGTCCCTGACTTGTCCTTTGACATTCCCATGCAAGGGCTTGGCCTCTTCGCTATGCGTAAAGATGCCTGGCCTGGCTTCAATCCTCTCTTTCGCGGGTTTGGTGGCGAAGAGGGCTACTTGCACGAAAAGGTACGGCAAGCAGGAGGACGCGCGCTTTGTCTTCCTACTCTGCGCTGGCGGCATCGTTTTCGCCACACGGAAGCGGGCCATCCTGGACCGTCTTACAACCCTCAGCTAGAGGATCATGTCTGGAACCTTCTCATTGGCCACCGTGAACTCGGTATCCAGGCTATTCCGCAAATCGATCAGGATTTTGGTCAGCGCTTGCCATCCGGCAAGTTCCAGGCACTTACTAAAGAATCGCAAGAGAAACAGCCACTCCATCGACCAATTGAGCGTAAGCGATTGAAGCTCTTAGGAGTTTGGTACACGAACAACGCCGCGCCGGAAAAGCTACTCCAAAGCTCGCTTCAGTCTATTAAACGAGCGCAAGGCGAGACGATGTACCATGACGTAGTGATTGGTGTCTCGGCCTGGAAGCCAATCCCCAATAACCCTTTCCAGACAAACACGCTCTACTTAAAGCCTCAAGCAGAAGGTCATGCCGCTATCCTGTCTCAGATTCATACAGCCATGACCGCATCGGGGGCCAAGAACGACTTCGACGGAATCTTGTTCTTAGAACACGATGTCCTTTACCCGCCCGATTACTTTGACCGCATGGGCAATGCACTCATAACCAACCCCGTTGCCAGCAATCTTGACTATGAGGGCATGAATGAGACAGGATGGCTCCGTGTCAAAGAGCGCCATGAACCGATGCACCAACTGGGAATGATTGCTCACGTCGCTCTTGAGAACTTAGAGCGCTGCCGTATCGAGTGTGCGGAAAAGGGTTGGTGTCTTCTAGAGCCACAGGGCGACCGTACCGACTGGGCGCGCCTACCTTTCCGTGGCCTCATGCCGTCAATCCACGTCAACCATCCCAAACGCTTTACAAGTCATGGCGAAGTATGCTATGAGGCTAGTTCGCAAGGTCGTCTTCAGCATCCCTTCTGGGGCGACTATCGGCAGTATTGGCCATTAGAAGCCAAACCCGCCGTTGCGCAAAGCTGCGGCACTTGTGGAGGTCAGCCACCCCAACCGATTGTCACAGCTTCTAGCCTTGAAGAATGGTTTGAGCAAACGAAAGCACGTCCGTCAGACTTCCACGAACATATGGACACAATGCGTGACCTGGCTTCCCAGTCCAAGGTTTGCGTTGAGCTATCCGCTTGGGGCAAGCCCGCGCTATTGGCAATGGCAGCCGGCAAACCGGATAAGCTACTTAGCATTTGTCACGCTCCGAAGGGAGAATGGACGATCCTCGATAAGCTCTTGCCTGGATTTGAAGGCATCGTTAGCGAAAGTCTGAAATCTACTCCAGTTACTTGCGATCTGCTCTTTATCGACACGCTCCATCAGGCCGAACGGCTACACGACGAACTAGAGCGCTGGGCACCCTACTGCAAAAAGTGGATCGCGGTTCACTGTACGCGCACCTATGGCGAAGTCGGCGATCACGGCGGGCCAGGAGTTCTACCCGCTATCCGGCGCTACATCAAAGACCATCCTGAATGGTCCGTGAAATGGCACCGCCACGAAAACCACGGTCTGATTTTGATGACCTGCGACCCCGCCGACAAGAAAGCGCTGCCATCCAAATGGAAGCAAGCAGTCAACGCGGCCAAGGCCAGTTGGCGCGCTGGTCAGTCTGTTCTCGGCAACATGGGCGAATGGGCAGGTACTCTCAAGCAAGATGAGCGCTTGGCTCTATGCCTTGTCTGCGAGTCCCTAAACGGTGGAGCCTGCGCTGAGTGTGGTTGCCCGGTTGAGAATAAGTCGAGCTTTCCTACTGAAGAGTGTCCGCTAGGAAGGTGGACTAAAAATGCTTGACATTCGAGAGGAACTAGAGCGTTTAAAAAGTACTCCGCGCGTTTGGAACAACTACAACGCGGAAAATGTGACTCCCGGCCTTATCGAGTTGTGTGAGGAATGGATTCACCCAAACATGGTAATGGCCGAAGTCGGTTGCTTTCGTGGAGTTAGTACCTCCGTATTTGCTTGCTTTGCACATACAGTATTTGCTGTAGACCCGTGGACACTTGGCATATCTCAGGGCTATGGCGAGATACCGGCTGATATGATGCGCAAGGCTGAAGACGAGTTCTTAGAGGTTTGCCGCAAGTTCTCTAATATAAGGCGCATCAAAGGGTTTTCCGTTGAAGCTGCGCAAGACTTCCATCCTCAAATTCTTCACGCTGTTTACTTAGACGGGGCGCACTCTAAGGAGGCCATTTCACAAGATGTACGAGCCTGGCTCCCGAAGATAAAGCCCGGTGGTCTTCTTATGGGCCACGACGCTGGACTTGTACCTTTTGGCGATCTGGGACTTCCTTCCGTAACAAAAACCTATTCCGAGTCTTCTTGGGTTATAAAGCTATGACTCTAACTTGGGCCTACGGTGTTACGACTGTACCGGAGCGCATTGATTCCACGCTCCCTCTCACTCTTCGGAGCCTGGCTGCGGCTGGCTTTGATGAGCCACGTCTCTTTGTCGATGGAGAACGGCTGGCTATACGCTATGAAGATATGTTTGGCCTACCCGTATCGACGCGCTGGCCACGCATTCGCACGCATGGCAACTGGCTTTTATCTATCGTGGAACTGGTATCCAGAAATCCGAACGCGGATCGCTACGCCATCTTTCAGGACGATTTACTAACCTGTAAGAACTTGCGCGGCTATCTCGACCAGTGCAAGTATCCACGCGACGGCTATTTGAACCTTTATACGTTCCCAGAGAACGAAGCCATTGTTCCGCCCGATCCCACTGGCAAGCGCTCAAAGGCAACGGGCTGGTTCCGCTCCAATCAGCGCGGTAAAGGCGCTCTCGGTCTTGTCTTTGGCAACGCCGTTGTCTACAAGCTTCTCTCTAGCCTCCATATCTGGGATCGTCAGCGCGACCCTAACCGTGGTTGGCAGAGTACCGATGGGGGCGTAGTAACCGCGCTTTCATTCCAGGAAGTCTCTGAGTACATCCATAGTCCGAGTCTCGTTCAGCACATCGGCCATGTCTCGACAATGGGCCACGGGAAGTATCCTGAAGCGCTCTCATTTCGTGGTGAGAACTTTAACGCTCTCGATCTTCTGACTCCCTGATACTCTGACCTGTGACTATTGACCTTGTACGTTGCTCCCCTTCAGTGAGGAATACAATGCGAAAGAGTCTTTGGGCCGTCATCCTCTCGACTGGCCTTGCTACTGGCCTCAGCGCCTACCTAGGTGTATCGGGGCAATCGCCTACACCGACAACCAATTACTCCGCTGTCCTGCCTCAGCCCGGCACGGTGCCCTATGATCTTGTGGCCGTGCGTTGGCCGCATGATCCGACCGGCCAGACAGAGACATCGTGGGCTGAAGTCACCACAAGTAACACCAAGGTTGCTTCAGGCGCGGACCTTGTAACGGTCCACAATGACGGCACGGTTGATACGCTCGTTTCAAGTGCTAATGGAACCGCTTTGGCCGATGGGATTAGCGACCCCTACATCTCCTTCGACGGCCAAAACGTCTACTACACGCGCTACCGACTCTCGCAAGTTGTTGGCGCTGCGGTTGGAACGGCAGCTTGCACCGGAGCCGATTGCTACCGCGTCAATGTCGCAACGAAGACTGTTACCCAGCTAACAAACGGCGGTTACTCTCCAATCAATCCAAATAACGCCGTCCCCAACTATCCGGTTATTAACTCCTGTCCCTGTCCGCTGCCGGACGGTGGATTTATATTCTGTTCCAACCGCGATTCCGTAAAGCCAGCCAAAGCTTATACGCTCTATAACATGAAGTTATACCGCGCTAGCGCGGACGGCTCCAATGTCGAGTGTATTACGCCCATGTCTCTTGGCTCGGCTCTCCATCCTTTTATCGGGCCGGACGGCATGATCTATTTCTCGACCTACGAATGCCAGGGTCTAAAAGACTTGCGGCAATGGGCGATCTGGAAAATCCGCCCCGATGGAACGCAATGGGGTCCAGTCATTTCTGCGCTAACCGGACCTTTTGTGTGGCACTTTGGCCGCGTTGTCTCGGATGGCTCGGTGGTGGCTACCTCCTACTACAACGAAAACGCCAAGTCGTTTGGCTCGGTCTATCGCGTTCCGGCGCAAGGCTTGCCGCCAAACTTTGGTCCCGCCTATCCTGGACCTGGACTCTTCGCCGATGGTGTTATTAATTTCCGCTTTCGGCCCAATGGCTTGACCAGACTAACTACTTTTTGCACAGGTGAGGATCGTCCTTCGGACCTGTCGATTCCGACCGATCCCAACTCGCCGCGCGTGGGTAAGGTCACGCATCCTAGCGCCGCGCCCGGTAACAAAGTGCTAGCAACATGGTCGCCCGGCGCGGTCCATCGGCAAGACTTGCCCGCCAATTGGGGGCAGATCGTCCTCTTTGATGCCGTAACACCAACGACGGCAATTAACCAGATGGTTGCACTGAAAACCGATCCGGCCTGGAACTATGCTTGGCCGCAAGCGCTTCAGTCCCATCAACAGATTTATGGCAAAGCGCAACCAGACACGATTGCCGACTTGAAGAACGACGGCAAGACGACACCGGGTTTGCCTGAAGGCACACCTTTCGGCTATGTCGGTACAGCCTCACTCTTGCAAAGTGAGTGCTTCCAGAACGGCACGGTTGTTAATGGACGGGGAACGAATCCTAACGCCAACGATCCTTTTAGTGGTCTACAAAACGTCTACCACGGCGATGCCAACGCTTGGAGCTTTCAGGGTACGACAACTAAGAACTACTCTAACGACGATGTAGTTGCACTTGAAATCATCTACCAAGAACCGACGCCTGCTGTTCCTACCAACACTTCTACCCAGAAATGGGGCAATAAGGCGAACGAGCGCATGCGTTCGGGCGGTATATTCCCGGTACGGCAATTCACGAACGGTCAGCAGCAGAAAGACCCGACCGGAAATTGGGACACGTCGATTCTCGTCAAAGTCACAGCCAATACAAGCTTCACCTTTGCTACCGTCTTAAAGGATGGTACGCGCGGCAATCTGTCGCAGACCTGGCACCAACTTCGGGCTGGTGAAGTGCGGGCTGACTG
>Ga0134125_10001984_pt1 | contig 24587 bp, 22 predicted proteins | sample KB31751_FD_96464 | JGI IMG/M metagenome (GOLD analysis project Ga0134125, IMG submission 96464) | Terrestrial soil microbial communities with excess Nitrogen fertilizer from Kellogg Biological Station, Michigan, USA - KB3-175-1 | ecosystem: Environmental > Terrestrial > Soil > Unclassified ...
GCGGCCCGAAGAGGTGACCGACATGGAAGAGAACGTGAAGGGACCGAACGTCGAAGTCGTGTCCTCCACGTTCGACGAGCCGGCGGACCGGCACGTGCAGGTCGCCGACATGGTGATCGAGAAGGCGAAGCGCCTGGTCGAGCACGGCAAGGACGTCGTCATTCTGCTCGACTCGATCACGCGCCTCGGCCGCGCGCACAACGTCGTCGTGCCGCACTCGGGCAAGATTCTCTCGGGCGGTGTGGACGCCAACGCGCTGCAGAAGCCGAAGCGCTTCTTCGGCGCCGCGCGCAACATCGAAGGCGGCGGCTCGCTCACGATTCTGGCGACCGCGCTGATCGATACCGGCTCGCGCATGGACGAGGTCATCTTCGAGGAGTTCAAGGGCACCGGGAACTCCGAAGTGATCCTCGACCGCCGCATCGCCGAGCGCCGCACGTTCCCGTCGATCGACGTGCAGCGCACCAGCACGCGCAAGGAAGAGCTGCTGCTCACGAAGGAAGAGCTCAACAAGGTGTACCTGCTGCGCAACTTCCTGTCCGACATGCCGCCGGTCGAGGCCATCGAATTCCTGCTCGAGCGGCTCAAGCGGACGAAGACAAATGCGGAGTTCTTCCAGACGATGTCGCAGGGGTGAAGACGGTCGGACGAATTCTTGCCGTAGACTGGGGCGAGCGCCGGATCGGGCTCGCCCTTTCTGATGAATCGCAGATTCTCGCCCAACCGCTCGCCACGCTCACGCGTCGCGCGGGCAAGCGCTTTCCGATGACACAGCTACTCGAAGCGGTCAAGAAACACAATGTTGTAAGTATCGTCGTCGGGCTCCCTTTGGATGAGTCGGGCGCCGAAGGTGATGCCGCTCACGCCGCGCGAGCCCTCGCGGATGATATCAAGGGCCGCGTGGGCGACCTGGAGGTGACGATGTGGGACGAGCGCATGACGACGGCTCGAGTGCTGGCCGCGATACGCGAAATGGGTGGCACGACACGCGGGCGCAAAGAAGACGTCGACGCGATGGCCGCCGCATTGCTGCTGCAGCATTACCTCGATGCGAAGAGGGGCACAGCCCTGTGAATCGTGCGTCGTGCGTCGTGCGTCGTGCGTGGCTGATCGCGGCGGTCGCGGTTGCCTGCGGCGGCGAGAAAGAGACGCAGTACCACTCCGTCGCCGAAAAGACGATGGTGATCATCCCGCGCGGCGCCACGTACTACCAGGCGCTCGATTCGCTCGAATCACGCGGCGTGATCAAGAGCCGCGACTGGTTCTCGCTCTACGCCCGCATCCGCGGTCTCCCCTCCAATCTGAAGAGCGGGGTCTACACGTTCGAGAAGGACGCCGGCTGGAGCACGGTGGTCTCCACGCTGAAGAGCGGGCGCGGCATGGAAGTGCGCTTCACCGTCCTCGAGGGAATGATGGGATTCGAGGTCGCCGAGCGCGCGCGCTCCTGGCTCGGTGTGTCCACGACGGCGTTCAAGACCGCGATGCGCGACACGTCGCTCGAGCGTGAGCTCGGCATTCGCGACAATCCCGCGGGCGTCGAAGGCTACATGTATCCGACGACCTACGTCGTCCCGATGCGCATGCCCGCGCGCGAGCTGGTCAAGGTGATGGTGCACGAGTTCATCGCCCGCTGGCAACCCGAGTGGGACGCCCGGCTCGCCGAGCTCAAGATGACACGCCACGAAATCATCACGCTCGCGTCCATCATCGAAGCCGAGGTGCGCTACGATCCCGATCGGCCCTACGTCTCGGCGGTCTATCACAACCGCTTGAAGCGCGGCATGGCGTTACAGGCCGATCCGACGGTTGTGTACGCGCATGGCCGGCGACTGCGGCGCGTGTGGGAAGGACAGCTGCGGATCAAATCGCCGTACAACACCTACATCAACACCGGTCTCCCGCCCGGCCCGATCAATCAGCCGAGCGACTCGAGCATCTACTACGCGCTGTATCCCGCGCAGATCGGCTATCTGTTTTTCGTGGCGCAGCCCGACGGCAAGCACATCTTCTCGGCGAACTACAACGACCACCTGGCCGCGATCAAGCGGGTGCGAGCGCGACCCGCAGCGCCCGCGCGGCAGTCTCCGGCTCCGGCGCGCTCAGCACCGCGCCGATAACCGCGACCCCCGCGGCCCCCGCCGCGCTGATTGGGGTGGCATTCCGGGCCGTGATTCCACCGATTCCGATGACCGGCAGCCCCTCAGGCGCGCGATTCGCCAACCCCGAGAATCCTGCAGGGCCCAGGGGCGGGCCGGCGTCGCCCTTGGTCGGCGTCGCAAAACAGGGCCCGATACTCCAGTAGTCGGCGGCCATGCCCAGCGCCCGGTCCGCTTCATCGTGTGATCCAACCGAGAGACCCAGCAAAAACCCGGGAGGGACGTGCGGGCGCAGGGCTTCGAGCGGGATGTCCTCCCAGCCCAGGTGGACGCCCGCGGCCCCCGCGGCGAGGGCGATATCGGCTCGGTCGTTCACGAGCACCGGCACCGGCAGCGCCGCCACCAGCGCGCGGGTCAACTCCAGAACTTCGATTGGTGCGCCATCTTTCCAGCGTACCTGAATCATGGTTGCGCCGCCCTGGACGGCCGCGCGGCACACGGCCACCGGATCCCGCCCCTTGAGCAGGACCGGATCCGTGATCACCATCAAGCGCAACTGATCGACGAGACTCATGACCAAAGTCCTGCGCGGCCTGCGGGGAGCCACCACCGCCGCCGCGAACACGAGTGAAGCGATTCTCGAAGCGACCGAAGAGCTGCTCGCCGCGCTTCGCGACGCGAACGGGTTCGCGCCCGAAGACATCGAGAGCGCGATCTTCACGTCGTCCCCCGACCTCACCGCCGAGTACCCGGCCCGCGCCGCCCGGCACCTCGGCTGGATCGACGTGCCGCTGCTCGGCACTGCCGAAGTCGCTGTCCCGGGCGGCTTACCGCGCTGCATCCGCGTGCTCCTGCATTTCTACACGAGCAAGCCGCAACGCGGTCTGAAACATATGTATCTCCGGGACGCCGCGAAGCTCCGCCCCGATAGATGACGGTCAAAGTCACGGCCCGCGGCGCCGAGCGCTGGAAGCAGGGACATCCGTGGATTTATCGCAGCGACGTCGCCGAAGAGTCCGACAAAAAGCCCGGCATCGTGTCGGTGACGGATCGTAAAGGAAAATTCCTCGGCAAGGCACTCTACTCACCGTCGTCCGAAATTCGCGTGCGACTGCTCACGCGCGCCGACGAGCCGATCGATGCGACGTGGTGGACCAAGCGGATCGGCGACGCCGCTGAGCGGCGCGCGCACATCGAGGCCAGCGCCTGGCGCGCGGTGCATGGCGAGGGCGACGGACTGCCGTCGCTGATCATCGACAAATACGGACCGTACATCGTCGCGCAGCTGTTGTCGGCCGGACTCGAGACGGCGCGCGCGGACCTGCTCACGGCGATCCGCGAAGTATTCGGACCCGACGGCGTGCTGTTGCGTAACGATGCCGGCGTGCGCCGCCATGAAGGACTACCGGAAGAAGTCGTGCTGGCCTTCGGGCAAGTTCCCGAAGTTGTCGAGATTGTCGAGGATGGCGTGAAGTATCTGGCTGCACCGTGGTCAGGACAGAAGACGGGGGCCTTTCTCGATCAGCGGGAGAACCGCGCGCTCATCGGACAGCACACCAAGGTGGGTGGCCGTGCCCTCGATCTCTTCACCTATCACGGCTCGTTCGCCCTGCATCTCGCGCGCAAAGCGCGAGAAGTCACGGCGGTCGATCAGAGCACGGAGGCGCTGGCGCGCGGGGCGGAGAATGCGAAGCTCAACGGGATCGCCAACATCGCCTGGCGCGAAGCGAACACGTTCGACTTACTGCGGGAGATGGAACACCGCAGGGAGATGTTCGATACGATTGTCCTCGACCCTCCCGCCTTTGCCAAGACGAAGGCAAACGTCGAGCGCGCCGTTGCCGGCTACAAAGAAATCAACCTCCGGGCGATGCGGATCCTCGCGCCCGGAGGTGAGCTGTTCACTTCATCCTGCTCCTACCATGTGAGCCGTGACGTGTTCAACGCGATGCTGGCCGACGCGGCACGTGATTCGGGCCGGCGGATTCAGTTCCTTGCCGCGACGGGCGCGGCGGCCGACCATCCCGAGCTGCTCAACGTCCCGGAAACGGGCTATCTCAAAGGCGTTCTGCTCAGGGCCTTGGCCTGAGAATCCAGTCGGCGATCGCCGCGACCACGGCCGGCGCAATCGGCATCGTCGGATCCTTGTAGGTCGTTGCCATCTGTGCCGCGATCGTCGTGTTGGTGTCGTGTTTCAACACATGATTCACTTCGGGAATTACGACCAGCTTGGCGTCGGGCCGTGCGGCGTGGAGTCGCTCGGCGTCGGCGAGGGAGGCCTGCAGATCGGTCGCCCCCTGCACGATCAGCACAGGCTGGCGCACTGCACGAATTGCCGCCGAGGGATCGAAGGCCATCATCGAGCGCATGTACGTGCGGTTCATTGGGACGAAGAGCATCTCGAGTCCGGAAGGAACGGCCGCCGGCTCGTCTGCCAGGTAGTGCTTCATCGCGGTGTCGTACCGCACCAGGGTCGCGCTGTCGAACTGGCGGCTGAGCTGCTCGCGCAGCACCTCACCGGTCCCGCGGCCCAGACCGGAGACGTGGACGACGTCGGTGACCGGCGCTCCGTCGCGCGCCGCCATGAGCGCGAGCGACGCGCCTTCACTGTGCCCGACGAAGACGACGCGCGAGAAGCGCCGATCGCGTGACAGCGACTCCGCCGCCGCCCGGGCGTCCGCCGCGAAATCGGCCATTGTCATGTTCGTGATGTCGAACGTCCCTTTCGTTCCCGGCAGGCCGCGCTTGTCGTAGCGCAGCGATGCGATGCCGCGCTCGGCGAGCCGCCACGCGAGCTGCGCGTAGGAGTTGGGTCGAATGCCCAGCATTGAGTTGCCGTTGCGATCGGTCGGACCCGAGCCGGCGATGATCACGACGACCGGCACGGACTTCGTTCCGCCGCGCGGCGTCGTCAGCGTGCCCCCCAGCTCGAGACCGCCGCTGCGAACCGTGTAGGCTGACTCCAACGCCGCGGCCGGTGCCGTGGTGTCGGCCTGCTGGAGCGTCATGGCCACGAGGATTACGCTAAGGGCGATCATGCTTTTCTCGTTTCCACAGGATGTAGGACTGCGCAATCGGAAAGACCGCGACGACGACGAGGGTACCGATCAGCAATGGCAGCAGCGCCGCGTGAGGCAGAAACGCACCGGTCGCGAGCGCGAGACCGCCGAGCACCATCAGCCAGCCGCCCGTGCGGTGTGTCTTTCGCCACACTCTGTCGCTCGACAGCGTCCACGGCGTCCGAATGCCCACGAACCAATTGGGTTCGACACGGGTCAGGTAGTTCCCAATGACGACGAGCAGCAGCCCAACAAAGAGCGGCACGAGCCGATCGATTCGCACCGAGTAACCCATGCCACTCGCGAGAACCACGGCGTGAATGATCAGAATGAAGACCGTCAGCGCGTTCGCGAACAGCCAATAGGTGCTCACGAAGCTCAGGTAGTTCTCCCTGCGCGGATCGACCTTGGGCAGCACGTTGAACAGCAGCGTGATCCCGATGACCAGAAGCGGACCCATCGCCACGGCGACGAACCGGCTCGAAAAACCGTCGGGTGTGCCACGCAGATTCCAGTGGGTCGCCACGGTGGGAGGCAGACGGGGATATGCCCAGATCGACACGCCGATGGCCAAAGCGGCGATCACGAGACCGAACCAGCGGCTACGCATCTTTCGCCCCTTCCCCGCCGAAGCGGGTCATGAAGTAGCGCACGACTTCCTGAAAAACCGTCGTATTCAGGCGATAGCGGATGAACTGCCCTTCGCGCTCCGTGGCGACCAGGTCCGCGGCCTTGAGGACGCCCAGGTGGTGGGACACGGAAGCGAAGGCGATCGGGAACTGCTCGGCGATCTCCCCTGCCGTGCGATCCCCCTGCGTCAGCAGCTCGAGGATCTTCCGCCGGGTGGGGTCGGCCAGGGCGCGGAACAGCGAGTCATCCATGAGAGAGATATTTATACAATTGTCTAAATATGTCAAGCAAAGTTGACTAAAGCGGCCCGTATCACAAGCTTGCAGGCCATGCCCTTGAAGGCCCTGGAGCGCGGCGCGGCGGTTCGTCGCGTGCTGCGCGGATTGCTGGTTGCGAACATCGCCGTCGTGATCGCCAAGGCGATCATCGGCTGGTTCGCGGGGTCTCTCGCCGTCATGGGCGATGCCGCTCACTCCTCGGTCGACGCGGTCTACAACGTGCTCGGGCTGATCGTGATTCGCGTCGCCGCGCGCGCGCCCGACGAGGAACATCCCTACGGCCATCGCAAATTCGAGACGCTCGCCGCGCTCGGGATCTGTGTCGTGCTCGCCGTCACGTCATTCGAGCTGCTGCACGGCGCCGTCGCGCGGCTGATCGCGGGCGGACACTTGGTCCAGATGACGGATCGCGCACTCGTGCTGCTCCTGGGTACGCTCGCGACGAATGTGTTCGTCGCCTGGTATGAAAACCGCCGCGGGCAGCAGCTCTCCAGCGAGCTCCTCATCGCCGATGCCGCGCACACCCGGACCGACGTCTTCATCACGATCGGCGTCCTGATCGGGGTGCTGTTTTCACGGCAGGGATACCTGTGGGTGGATTCCGCCGTCGCGATCGCGATCGCATTCCTGATCGTGCGCGTCGCCTACCAGATTCTGCAGCGAGTCGTTCCGGTGCTCGTCGACGAGCGGGCGATCCCCGAGCCAACCATCAGGCAGTCGGCTCAGGCGGTCGAAGGCGTCGTCAGTGCGTACGGCATCCGCTCGCGCGGCGGCAACGCCGGCGTGCGCTACGCGGAAGTGACGATCGCGGTCGATCCGAATGCGAACGTCGCGGCGGCACACGCCATCGCCGACGCGGTCGAAGAACGCCTGAAGAACGAGCTGGAGCTCGAGGAAGTCACGGTGCACGTCGAGCCATGCTGACTTCCCTGCCCCTCGGCCGCCCGGCCAAGACCGGCATCCCGCCGATCCGGCATCAGCCGCGCTCGCTCAAGCAGGAGTATCAGGAATTCATCCTGCAGCGGCTCGAGGAATACAAGAACACGGTGCCGCGCGCCGAGCTGCTCGAGATCGGCGACGAGGCGGTGCGCGAGCTGCAGGCGAGCGCGCAGGACCAGTACCTGCTCACCGAGGTGCTGCTGCTCGAGCATGTCGACCGGATCATCGCGCGCCGGCTGCGGCTGCCTTCGTTCCCGCGTTGGCGCCAGAAGCATCGCGCGCTGCGCGAAGCGCAGCGCGAGCCGACGCACTGGGGCTTCGATCGCCAGCATCCGATCGTGCAGTGGGCGGCGCGGCTCGAGCCCGGCGACGTCGTCGCGGTACTCGGCGCGGCCGCGCTGCCGGAAGCGCTGTTCCTGGCGGCCCACGACGCCGAAGTCTTCCTGCTCGATCAGGACCTGGGCGCCGTCGAAGCTGCCGAAGGCCGGGCTGTCGCCGAACAACTGGGCGGCGGGGCGTTCCAGGCGCTCGTGATCAACTTCGGGAATTGGTTCCCCGATCTCACCCCTGCACTCGTGGCGATCGCGCCGTCGAGTCTCGGCCCGCTGCGCGCCAAGCAGCGCGCTTCGCTGATCGCCGACCTCCAGGTGCGGACGCCATCCGGTGGGGTGCACGTCGTCCTGCCCGCGGCCGCCGAGCAGCGCGAAGTGATCCCGCTGGCGCCCGAGGCGCTGCAGACGCTTTATCGCGGCTGGCAGGTGCAGCGCGGTCGGAAGTCGAAACGGTCTGGGTTCACGGCGATCAAGCCGCCGCGTCAGGTTGACACGGTGCAATCCGCATTGAACGTGTCTGAATGACGATTGGCGTTTCTCGCTAAACTGTAAGTCGTTGTACGACGCCATGTTGTACGCAAGCTCAGATGGCAGGCTGTTTGCCTACGACGTGGGCATGACAAGTCTTCCGCTAGTGCTCGACGACGAACCGATGGGCATCATCCTGCGGGCTGGGCGCCAGATTCTCCGGCCTGCCAAGATCTGGGCGTACTGCTGGTTCGCCGACGAGGGGCAGGACGGCGATCACACACATTTGCATTTGCCCGTCGATCCGAAAGTTTAAGCGCTAGACAGCCTCACTCACCGATGTAAACGAGAAGTCCTTCACGACCAGGGGCGGCACGACCACTGCCGGCCCACCCACATCACCTGATTCCGACGACGACACGCGCTCCGGCTTCCCGACCGCGACGAGATTGTTCAGCATCGTCACAGGACTTTCGTTGAACCGGAAGTTGTTCACCGCGCGACTCACTTCTCCCTTTTCGATCAGGAACACGCCGTCGCGCGTGATGCCGGTATACAACAGGGTGCGCTGGTCGACGGCGCGGATGTACCAGAACCGCGTGACGAGCAGCCCGCGATCGACGCCCTTGATGAGCTCGTCCAGCGACTGCGCGGCTCCCGTTCCCTCCAAGCGATAACCGCCCGCGAACGGCGTGGGCTTCACACCCTGCTTGTCCGCCCAGAAGCGATCGTACGCCAGGTTCTTGAGCACGCCGTTCTCGATCCACGCCGTGCGCGCCACGGGCAGCCCCTCGCCGGTAAATGGCGAGGTGAGCAGATCGGCATCTTGAGGATCGGACGAGATCGTGATGCGCTCATCGACCACCTTCTCACCGATGCGATTGCCGCCGCCGCGTTTTGAAAAGAAGCTCCGTCCTTCATCGGCGGGCCGAGCGTTCATCGAGAACGCGAGCAGGCTCACGAGATTGCCGGCGGCGGTCGGCTCGAGCACGACGGTGTACTTCCCCGGCTCGAGCGGCGTGGCGGCGCGCGTACCGTGCGCCTTGCGCACCGCGCGAGTCGCGAGCTGCGTCGCCGGCGTGGCGCGCGCCCAGTCGTTGTGCGCCGTCCCTGCCCAGCCCGAGCCTTTGCCGTCGGGGCTGCGCACGGTGAGCGTGTGCACGGTATTCGTGGACGCGTGATAGCCGAATAGTCCGGCCGAATTCGCGATCGCGCTCGCACCGGCGATCCGGTGCACCAGGCCGGCGGCCATCAGTCCTGAACGATTCGATTCGCCCGCCACATTTCGCACGGCATCGGCGCGCCGCACCGCGTCGAGCTGCGCCGTGGCTTCCCAGAATGCAGGAACGTCGCTGTACACCTGCGCCGGCAAGAGCGCCATGAGCTCGGGGTTTTCGGGCGCGAGCTTCGCGAGGCGCTCGCTCGTTGCGACGGTCTTGGCGAGCCCCGCGTCATCGAGCAGGTTCGTCCCGACGCTCGCCGCGCGTTTGCCGAACCGGGAGGTGACGGTGACGGTCGCATTGTCGGCGTCGCCGGCCGTTGTGACTTCGTTGCGCGCGTAGCGGGTATTGCCGTTCGCGGTCGCGTTGATGTTGACCTGGCATCCTTCGGCCTTCGACAAGGCCAACACCCGTTCGGCGAGCTGCCGCGCCTGCGCGCGGTTGAGACCAGCGAACTCAGCCACGGCTCACCTCCCGGCCGGTGTTGATCACATTGACCCCTTTGAACCGCGCGGGCGGCGTGCCGTGACTCACCGCGTTCGACTGTCCGGGCTGGCCTTTGCCGTCGGTGAAGGTGCCGTTCATCTGGTAGGACGACTTGCCGCCGATCATGTCCATCGCATTCCAGAAGTCGGGCGTCCGCGACTGATACGCCACATCCTTCAACATCCCCGTGATCTTCCCGCCCTTCACCTCGTAGAAGACCTGCCCGCCGAACTGGAAGTTGTAGCGCTGCTGGTCGATCGAGTACGAGCCTCGACCCACGATGTAGATGCCGTTATCGGTCGCGGCAATGAGATCGTCGAGCTTGAGATCACGCTCGCCCGGCAGCAGCGACACATTCGGCATCCGCTGGAACTGCACGTCGGCCCACGACTCGGCGTACGAAGTCCCGTGTGACGTCTTTCTGCCGGTGATCGGCGTGAGCCAGGCGACCTGATCGCGCGTGGTCTGATAGTCGACCACGATGCCGTTCTTGATTATCAGGTACGTCTCGGGTGCCACGCCGTCATCGTCCCAGCCGCACGCCGACAACGATCCAGGCTGCGAGCGATCGCCCTGAATGTTCATGAAATCGGGGCCGTAGCGCGTCTTGTTGAGGATTTGCTCGGGCGGCGCGAGGAAGCTCGTGCCGGCATAATTCGCCTCGAAACCGAGCGCGCGGTCGAGCTCGGTGGGATGCGCGATCGACTCGTGGATCGTGAGAAACAGATGATGCGGCTCGAGAATCAGATCGTACTTCCCGGGCTCGACCGATTTCGCCGTCAGCTTCTGTACGGCGTCCTCGGCCCAACGCGGCGCGTTGCCGGGGAGATCGGACTTCAGCACCCACTCCCAGCCCAGCCCCATCGGCGCGACTTCGGCCGAGATCCGGGTTTCGAACAGACCGCGCGACGTGTCCACCGCGGTGATGTTCATCTGCGGGAAACAGCGGTAGACATCCTGCACCGTGAAGATGTCGTCGGTCGAGGCGTAGGTCTTCTGGTCGCGCACGAAGGCCAGCGAGGACGTTACGAACCGCGCGCCCGAGACCTTGAGCGCTTCCGCGTTGGCGCGCAGCAGCAGCGCGACTTTCTCCTCGACCGAAATGTCGAACGGATCGGTTTCGATCGGGCTGCGCCAGCGTCCATCTTTCACCGCCGGCGTCGGCGCGAGCTGAATCGGCTTCTTGAGTGCGCGCCGGTTGGCCTTGGCCTGCGCCACCGCGAGCTTCGCCACGCGATCGATTTCGGCCGGGGACAGATCACGGCTGGCGGCAAAGCCCCAGGCGCCCTGGGCCAGGACTCGGATCCCGAAACCGTACGTCTCGCCATCCGAGAGATTGATTATTTGCTGCTCGCGGGTGTTGACCGATTGGCTTCTCGTTCGAGCCACGCGGATGTCCGCATATGAGGCCCCGGCGGTCTTGGCGGTGCTGAGCGCCCGCATGCAGAGGTCTTTCACGGAGGCATCGGCTTGAGGAAGCTGGAGTGGCACGCGGGTGGCTACCGCAAGAGCGGCGCCCGTTTGGACGAATTCCCTGCGATCCATAACTGATCCTTGCGAGTCGGTTCCGGGAGCCTATCTATCAAGTATGGCGACGATAAAGATCGACGGTCGTTCGCTCGCTGCGGAAGAGGGTCAGACGATCCTCGATGCTGCCAGAAACGCGGGCATCGAGATACCTACACTTTGTTGGTACCCAAAGCTCCCCATCGTCGGCAATTGCCGCATCTGCCTCGTGTCGGTCGAGGGGCAGCCAAAGCTGATCCCCGCCTGCGCCACGAAGGTGGCCGACGGTATGGTCGTCACCACGCAGTCCCATGCCGCGGTGCAGAACCGCAAAGGTGTCCTGCGCCTCCTCGCCGAGCGCTATCCCGCCGAGCACCTGCGCAACGGTGGCCGCGCCAATCCGCGCAACGAGTTCGAGCGCTATCTGGTCGACTACGACGTCGTGCCGACGCCGCAGATCGATCGCGATCTGGCGCTGCGCTCGGGCGACGAGCGCCCCGGCGATCCGATGATCCGCCACGACATGTCCACCTGCATTCTGTGCACCCGCTGCGTGCGCGCGTGCGAAGACATCCAGGTGGTCGGCGTGCTGGACGTCGGATTCCGCGGCGAGCACGCCGAGATCATCGTCGGCGCCGACGGTGATCCTGACAAAGCCGGCTGCACCTGGTGCGGGGAGTGCGTTCGCGTCTGCCCGACGGGCGCGATCTTCGAGGTCATGCCGCGCCAGCGGTTCGCGCCGGAGCAGGTGCGGCATCCGGAGAAGATCGTGCGCGCGGTCTGCCCCTACTGCGGCGTCGGCTGCCAGCTCGATCTGCACGTCTCCGACAACAAGCTCATGCGCGTCACCTCGCCCGATATCGAGCTGGACACACCGAATCAGGGCTCGACCTGCGTGAAGGGGCGGTTCGGCTACGACTTCCCGCAGCATCGGGATCGCCTCACCAAACCATTGATACGACGGGGGTGGGTGCGAGGTGCTGGGGGCTGGGTGTGGGAGGGATCGAGCGGTGCCGAGCGTCGCGGTGGTCCCTGGCAGACAATTGAAGGAGAAGGGAAGAAGTCGAAACCCGGTACGCCGCCGCGCGCCACCGGCAAATCGGTCCGCGAGCTGCCGCTGCTCGACCGGCTCGACATGGATATTCGCGATCGCGTCGCGACCCCTGCCGACTGGTACGCGCCGTTTCGCGAGGCCACCTGGGAAGAAGCGATGGAGCTCACCGCCCAGGAGCTGCTCCGCATCAAAGCCGAGCGCGGCAGTAACGCGCTCGCCTGCTTCTCCTCGGCGAAGTGCTCCAACGAGGAGAACTACCTGCTGATGCGGATGTACCGCGGCGCCCTCGGCACGAACAACGTCGACCACTGCACGCGGTTGTGTCATTCGACGTCGGTCGCCGCGATGCAGCGCGCGATCAACACGGCCGCTGCCTCGGGCTCGATGCGCGAGATCGAAGAGGCGTGCGACGTCATTTTCATCGCCGGCGCGAACACGACCGAATCGCATCCCGTGTTCGGCGCCGCGCTGAAGCGCGCGCACGAGAAGCGCGCCAAGCTCGTCGTCGCCGATCCGCGGCGTACCGAGCTGGCCGGGCGGGCGGACGTCCACCTGCAAATGCAGCCCGGGACCGATGTCGCGCTCTACTCCGGAATGCTCAACCACATCCTGGCGCTCGGCCTCGAGAACAAGGATTTCATCGCGAAGCGCACGCACCATTTCGACCAGGTGCGCGCGGCAGTCCAACCGTACACGCCCGAAAAAGCCTCGAAGATCACCGGCATACCCGCCGAGCAGATCAAGCGCGCGGCCGAGATCTATGCGCGCGGGCCGAACACGAGCACGCTGTGGGCGATGGGGCTCACGCAGCACGCCAACGGCACCGACATCGTGACGTCGCTGCTCAACCTCATGTTCGCGTGCGGGATGATCGGTCGCTGGGGCGCGGCAATGCTGCCGGTGCGCGGTCAGAACAACGTCCAGGGAGCGTCGGACGTCGGCGCGATTCCGTTCGCCTACACCGATTACCAGCCGGTCACGGAGCCGAGCGTCCGCGCCCGCTACGCCCACACGTGGGGCGTGCCGGAGGCCTCGCTGTCGCTGCAGAACGGGCTCATGCTCACCGAAATCGTGAAGCCCGAGAGCGGCGTCCGGGGCATGTACATCATGGGCGAGAATCCGATCATTTCCGATCCCGACATCGCCCACGCCGAGGCGTGGTTCCGGCAGGTCGAGTTCCTCGCGGTCCAGGATCTCTTCCTCACGGAGACCGCGCGCTACGCCGACGTCGTCTTACCAGGCTCGAGCTTCGCCGAGAAGACCGGAACGTTCGTGAACACGGAGCGGCGCATTCAGCTGTCGCACCAGGCGATCGATTGTCCCGGCGAGGCGCGCGGCGACCTCGACATCCTGATCGAGCTCAGCAATCGCCTTGGCCTGAAGACGTCGTTCCGCAACTCGGAAGACGTGATGCGCGAGATCGCGAGCGTCACCCCGAGCTGGGCCGGGGTCACGTACGATCGACTCGAGGGCGCGGGTCTGCAGTATCCGGTCCCGACCGCCGACCATCCCGGGACGGCGTTCCTGTTCGACAAGTCGTTCCCCACAGCCGACGGCCTGGTGAAGTTCGTGCCTGTCGAATACACCAATCCGGTCGAGCTCCCCGACGACGAGTACCCGTTCGTGATGAACACGGGCCGCCAGCTCTTTCATTGGCATACCGGCACCATGACGCGCCGCGCGAGCGGACTCGATGCGCGTGAGCCCACCGCGATCGTCGAGATTCACCCCGAAGACGCGAAGCAGCTCGGCGTGCGCGAAGGCGAGCTGGTCCGGCTCACCTCGCGTCGCAACTCGATGGTCAGTGCCGCGCGCATTTCGGAGCGCGTCGCGCGCGGCCAGGTGTTCGTGCCGTTCCATTTCCGCGAAGCCGCGGCCAATCTGCTCACCAACCCCGTGCTCGACCCGTACGCGAAGATGGCGGAGCTGAAGGTGTGCGCGATCCGGATCGAGCCGGCGAACCCGCCGGACTGAGTCACCACCATGGACCTGGGCCTCAAAGGACGAGTGGCACTCGTGTGCGGCGGCACGCGCGGTCTCGGCCGGGCCGTCGCGACGATGCTCGAACAAGAGGGCGCCAAGGTCGCGGTGAATGGCCGCAATGCCAAAACCGCCGCGTTCCCCGCCGACGTCACGGTCCCCGCGCAGGCTGAAAAACTGGTGCAGGACGTCGCCGACAAATTCGGCCGGCTCGACATTCTCTTTGCCAATGCCGGCGGGCCGCCTGCGGGAGCGTTCAAGGACTTCCCGGCGGATGCCTGGCCGAAGGCGATCGAGCTGAACCTGATCTCCACCATCACGCTGGCGCGCGCCGCCGTACCGATCATGACCAAGGCTCGATGGGGTCGGATCATTTGCCTCGCGTCGATCGCGGCGCTGCAGCCGCTGCCCGGTTTGATTCTGTCGTCCACCGCGCGGGCTGGAGTGCTCGGGTTCGCCAAGGCGCTGTCCGATGAGGTCGCCAAGGACGGCATCACGGTGAACAGCGTCTGCCCCGGATTCATCGCCACGGAGCGCATCGAAGAGCTCTCCAAAGCGCGTCCCGACATGATCAAGCAACGCATGGCGGAAACGCCGGTAGGCCGGATCGGCACGCCCGACGAATTGGCCGCCGCCGTGGTATTCCTGGCGTCCGAACGCGCCAGCTATATTACCGGCGCCGTGCTCCAGGTAGACGGCGGTTACCGGCGCGCAATCTTGTAACCCGTCCCTCTTCCACCGTCCCCCGTCCCCCTTCCCCGGCCTCCATGCAAGCGATCGTCAAAGAAAGCCGAGCCCCTGGCCTGACCGTGAAATCCGTCCCCAAGCCGACTCCGGGGCCGGGCGAAGTGCTGATCGCGGTTCGGCATGCCGGCGTCTGCGGCACCGACCTCCACATCGCGGACTGGGATCCCTGGGCTCAAGGGCGGATAAAACCTCCGATAGTCGTCGGCCATGAATTCGCTGGAGAGATTCAGGGCCTCGGGGATGGGGTCTCGGGACTGCGCGTTGGACAGCTGGTTACCGCCGAAGGGCATATCGTGTGCGGGCATTGCCTCCAGTGCCGCACCGGCAACAGTCACATCTGCAAGAACACGCGCATCATCGGCGTCGACCGGGACGGCGCGTTCGCCGAATACATCGTGATGCCGACGACCAACGTGCTGACCCTCTCGGGGATTCCCACCGAGATCGGCGCGATCATGGATCCCATGGGCAATGCGTTTCATACGGTGCTGACCGCGGAAATCCCCGGCAGCACCGTTTTCATCGTGGGGTGCGGGCCGATCGGCTGTTTTGCCGTGGGCATCGCGCGCGCGGCCGGCGCCACGAAGGTGATCGCGTCCGACGTCAATCCGAAGCGCCTCGCGCTGGCCGAGAAAATGGGCGCGCATGTCGTGATCAACGCGGCCAAGCAGGACGTCGTCCAGACCGTCATCGGCGAGACGGGCGGCGAGGGCGCCGACGTCGTCTGCGAGATGTCGGGCGTCCCGTCGGCGCTGCACCAGGCGTTCGCGAGCGTGCGCATGGGCGGGCGCGTGCAGCTGCTCGGCATTCCCAAAGGCGACGTCCCGATCAATTTCGCCGACGAGATCATCTTCAAGGGGATAACGATGTACGGCGTCATCGGGCGCAAGATGTACCAGACGTGGCATCAGATGCGCCGCTATCTCATCGCCGGCCAGTTCGACCCCCGCCCCGTCATCACCCACAAATTTCCACTCGCCAAAATCGACGACGCGCTCGCGGCGATCCGCTCGGGCGACGCCGGGAAAGTCATTCTGGAGATCGCATGAGCTCTGGCTTCATGGCGCAGCTGCAGAACGAGTTGACCGAATTCAAGAAGGAAGGCGTCTACAAGCGGCTCAACTATCTCGACTCGCCGCAGGACTCCAGGGTGCAGATGGAGGGTCGCGGTGAGGTCGTGATCCTGTCGTCCAACAATTACCTCGGGCTGTGCGACGTTCCTGAAGTCGTGCAGGCAGGCAAAACGGCCCTGGATCACTGGGGCGCCGGGACGGCGTCGGTGCGATTCATCTGCGGCACGTTCACGATTCACCGCGAGCTCGAGAACGCGCTCGCGAAGTTCGTCGGCTGTGAATCGTCGCTCACCTATGTGAGCTGCTGGAACGCGAACGAGGGTCTGTGCGCCACCGTGCTCGCCGAACCCGACTTCGTCGTTTCCGATCAGCTGAACCACGCGTCGATCATCGATTCGATCCGGCTCGCGAAAGCGATCACGAAGTGTCAGACGGCCGTGTACAAACATTCCGACCTGGCCGATCTCGAAGAGAAGCTCAAGGCCGCCGGCAAGGCTCGGCGCAAGCTGATCTTCACCGACGGCATTTTCTCGATGGAAGGCGACATCGCGAAGCTGCCCGATTTGGTCGAGCTCGCTCGCAAGTACGATGCGGTGTTGGCCGTGGACGACTCGCATGCCACCGGCGTGTTGGGGGCCAGGGGCCGGGGGACAGCAGAGCATTACAACATGACCGGGGACGTGGACGTCATCACGTCCACACTGGGGAAGGCGCTGGGCGGCGCGGCGGGCGGGTTCACGGCAGGACCATTCGCGTTGACCGACTATCTCACGCAGCGCTCACGGCCGCAGCTGTTCAGCAATGCGCTGCCGCCCACCGTCGCGGCCAGCGCGCTCGCAGCCGTGCGCTACCTCGAGGCTCATCCCGAGCTCGTCGCCAAGCTGCACCAGAACGCGCGCTACTTCCGCGAGCAATTGCTCGCCCTGGGGTTCAAACCGCTCCCGGGCGACACCCCGATCGTGCCCGTGATCCTGGGCGAGACGTCCAAGGCGATTCACATGAGCGAGCTGCTGCTGGCCGAGGGCGTATTCGTGACCGGGTTTGGCTATCCTGTTGTGCCGCAAGGACATGCGCGCGTACGCTGCCAGCTTTCCGCCGCGCACACGCGGGACGACCTCGATTTCGCACTGCGCGCTTTCAAGAAAGTTGGCTCCAAACTCGGACTCATCTGATGCTGATCGTCGCGCTTGTCCTGGCCGTTCAAACCGCCGAACCGCCCATCCGCCCATCCGCCCATCTCGGCTTCGAGCCCGGCACCGACTCGATGCTCGCCGATTGGAAGCAGCTCAGCGGTTACATGAATCGACTCGCGCAACAGAGCCGGTATGTGCGCGTCGACACGCTCGGCCGCACGACGGAAGGCCGCCCGTTTCTGCTCATGGCGATCACGGCGCCGCAGAATCAGGAACGACTCGCGGACATCAAGCGCGCGCAGGCGCTGCTCGCCGATCCGCGCCGCCTGAGCGACGCGCGGCTCGCGGACATCCGGGCAAAGCAACCCGCGGTCATTCTCATCAGCAACAACATTCATTCGACCGAAATCGCGTCGAGTCAGATGGCGATGACGCTCGCGTATCGCCTCGTGACCGATTCGACGTTGCGTCCGCTGCTCGACTCGGTCGTCGTGCTGATGATCCCCTCGATGAATCCCGACGGGCTCGACAGCGTGGTCAGCTGGTACCGCCGCTACAAGGGAACGCGGTACGAGGGTGGCCCGCTGCCGTGGCTGTACCACAAGTACATCGGGCACGACAACAACCGCGACTGGTTCATGCTGACGCAGGTCGAGACGCGTCTCGTCACGCGGATGCTGTACAAGGAGTGGTTCCCCGAGATCGTATACGACGTGCATCAGATGGGCGCGAACGGCGTGCGCTTGTTCGTTCCGCCGTTCCAGGATCCGGTGAATCCCAATCTCGATCCGGCGATCGTCGCCGGAATAAACCTGGTGGGCGTGCAGATGGCGTCGGATCTGTACGACGCCGGCATGACGGGAGTCGCCCATCAGCAAACGTATGACCTGTGGTGGCACGGCGGTTTCCGGAGCACTCCCACGCGGCACAACATGATCGGCATTCTCACGGAAGCCGCGAGTGCACGGCTCGCGTCACCCGTCACGCTGCCGCTCGACTCGGTGCGCCAGCCGGGGCCCGGCGTGAATTATCCGGCGCCGTGGCCAGGCGGAACGTGGCACATGGGAGACATCGTTCGGTACGAGCTGATCGCCGCTCAGGCGCTCGTCCGGCTGGCGGCGCGCGATCGCCTCAACACGATCGACCGGTTCGTCGGCCTCGGCCGTCGCGCGGTGGACGCCGGCATGGCCGGGAATCCGTTCGCATACGTGCTCCCGGTGGAGCAGCGTGATCCGGAGAGCTGGGCGGCGCTCGCCAATGTGCTGCTCGCCGGCGGCGTGGAGGTCTGGCGCGCGGCCGAGCCGTTCACGGCGGACGGGCGGCGCTACAGCGCCGGGTCGCTGGTCATTCCGATGGCGCAGCCCTACCGCGCTCACGCCAAAGACCTGCTCGAGCCGCAGCGATACACGCCGGTCAACGATCGGCCGCCCTACGACGTCGCCGGCTGGACGCTGCCGTATACGATGGACGTGCGCGCTGACGTCGTGAACGCCGCGTTCAACGCGAATCTCGTGAAGGTCGATACCGTCGTGCCTGCGCCGGGAAGAATCGAGGGCGCGGGCGAAGTCTTCCTGCTGAAGAATCGGACCAATGGTGAGTCGCAGGCGATCGCGGCGCTGCTGACCGCTGGGCAGAGCGTGACGGTTCTCGGCGACAGCCTGATGGTGCGAGGCCCGCGGGCGCGGGCGATTCTCACCGAGCAGGCAGCACGCCACGGCTTTACCGCGACCGCCGTTCAAAACGCGCCGCCGACCGGACAAGCGCGCACCCGCCAGCGCATGCCGAGGATTGGTTTGTATCAGCCATGGACCGGCAACATCGACGAGGGATGGACGCGGTGGCTGTTCGAGCAGTATGGGATCAGCTACACGACAGTCCGCGACAGCGACCTCAAGAAAGGCGGTTTGCGGCAGCGGTTCGACGTGCTGGTGCTGCCGGACGCCGAGTCAGGCTCGCTGCTGCATGGATTGGACACGACTCGCATTCCGTTACAGTACGCGGGCGGGATGACAGAGCGTGGGGCAGATGCCATTTCGGTCTTTGTTCGGGGTGGCGGGACCCTCGTGTGCCTCGATGGTTCAAGTAATTTCGCGATTGCACGCCTTAACCTCCCGGTGGTCAACGTTCTAGGAGGGGAGGCATCGGGTCCCCAAGTTTTGCGATTTTACGCTCCGGGCTCTATTTTCGGTACGGTTTTGGGGGAGGGTGGCGCCGGGGGAGCTGGCAGTAGCGTAACCCTCGGAATCCACGATTCCCTCAAAGTCTACTTCGAGAGTAGCGCCGCCTTCACGGTTTCGGGTCCTGCTCGGGCCCTGGCGACATACCCTCGCGAGCCCCTGCGATCCGGCTACGCCCGGTTCCAGGAACGGCTCGAAGGGAAAGCCGCTCTGGTGGAGGCACCGTTGGGCAGCGGACGGGTGATCCTGTTTGGATTTCGGCCGCAGTTTCGCGGCCAGACCCACGGCACCTTCAAGCTGCTCTTCAACGCGGTCCTGTTGGCGGCCCCCTAGTGGGAGCCCGGAGGAGTCCCGATGAAGCGGCTGATTACCCTGATGGGATTCGCGACCTTGGCGGCGAGTCCCGCGGTGGCCCAGAAGGCTCAGAACATTGAGTTCGGCGCGTTCGGCGCGTACTGGCGGTTCGATCAGTCGTTCCTGATCAAGAACGGCTTCGGGGGCGGCGCGCGGATCGGCTACAACCTGAGCGACCGCATCGGCCTCGAGATCACGGGCGATTACGTCGCCACCACCAACACGGCCGCGACGCAAGACGTCAACATCAACGCGCTCGGCGCCAATCTCGTGTACAACTTCCCGATGGGCGACAAGACGACTCTGCTCATCTCGGGCGGCTACGCGCGCATCGTGTACGGCCCCGATCCACCGTATGACTTTACCCAGCACATGGTCGCCGGCGGGCTTGGCTTCCGGCAATTCGTCGGCCACCACGTCGCGGTGCGCGGCGACGTACGCGCCCAGTACCGTCCGGACAACCCGTTCTACAGCAATGCATTTACGGGCCACATCCAGGGATCGCTCGGTGCGTCGTACTTCTTCATTCCGCCGCAGCAGGGCCACGGTTTCAACACGAACTTCCAGTGGTACTGGGGCGCGCAGGGCGGCGCGTTTGCGTCAAAGACCAACGTGCAGCCCATGGTCTATGATCCGATCATCGGCGGTCACTGGTTGATCAAGTCGCGCCGCACCGCGTTGTACGTCGCGTATGAGCAGTCGTTCTTCCTGTCCGAGGCGACGGCCGTCATCCAGGATCCGAACTCGACCAACTCCGCGGTGGGCCCGGGGTTCCGTGACGTGAACTTCAGCGATGTGCGCCGGTTCATGTTCGGCGTCGTCGCGTTCCCCGCGCAGAAAGTCATCGAGCCGTTCGCGGGCGCCGGGTTCGCGCTCCAGCAGGTCCTGAATCCGATCCCCGACTGTTCGACACAGACGTGCAATCTGTCGGAGGCCACCGAGGCGCAGGATCGCGCCGAGGAAGCCGCGAGCAAGGCGTTCTTCTGGTTGATGGGCGGACTGCAGATCAACTACTCGAGCAAGCTCAACGTGTTCGCGCACTACATTCTGACGTCAGGCGCGGCGAATTTCCTGCTGGAAAGCAATACCCACACGCTGCAGGGTGGAATTCGCTACAGTCTCGGGTCCTCGAAAGAAGGCATTACCGAGAGGCACTAAGGACGCGCAGGAAGTTTTCGCCGCAGATTTTTCGGACGTCGCTGTCACTGTAGTTGCGGGATTGAAGGCCCGCGACAACCAATGGCAGCGACGTCGCGTCTTTCATGGGCCTTGGCAGGACGCTGATTCCGTCGAAATCGCTGCCGAGACCGACGTGATCGACGCCCATGACCTGCACGGCATGATCGATGTGATCGAGTAACCGATCGATTCCGGGAACGTCGGCGCTCTGCAGCTCCCGCCCGCGATACTTGTCCACCTCAAAGTCCGCTATGCCCGGCTGGTTGGGATACCGGGCACGAATGGCCTCGAATTCACGCTGAAGACGCCGGTTCACCTCGTCGTACTGCTTATGGAAATCCTCGTCCAGAAACACGGGATAGAAGATGATGCCCACGACGCCCTGGTTTTTGGCCAGGGCACGCAGCTGGTCGTCGGTGAGATTGCGCGGATGATCCGCGAGCGCTCGGCATCCTGAATGCGACGCGATCACAGGCCGGGAGGTGGCGGCGAGCACGTCCCAGAACGTCGCGTCCGAGACGTGCGACACGTCCACCAGCATTCCCAGCTCATTCATGCGCTGCACAACCTGACGGCCGAAATCGCTGAGACCGCCTGTCCGGCCTGCATCCATCGAAGCGCCGGCCCAGTCGTTGGCGTTGTTCCACGTCAACGTCATGTAGCGCACGCCCTGGCTGTAGAGCGCCTCCAGCTTCTGCAGCGAGTTCTCGATCGCGTGCCCGCCTTCGACACCCATCAGCACCGCCAGCTTGTCGCGGCGCGCCGCGGCCCGGATTCCGTCAGCCGTCGTCACGAGCTCGACGTCCCTGGACGTCTCCGTCAGGCGGCGCACCGCGCCGATCAGATCCATGGCGCGCTTGTAGGCCGTACCGGGACGGTAGGTCTCGTCGATCCAGATCGCAAAGAAGACCGCCGATACCCCACCCGCGCGCATCCGGGGCACGTCGACATGGCCGTCGGGCAAGCGCACGGAAATGTCGACCGGCCCGTCGAGCATGCGCTGGACGGTGTCGATGTGCGCGTCGATGAGGATTGGGGCGTCTACCGTGACACCCAGGGCGAATCCTTGAGATAGAACCGCAGGGGCCAATCGATCGCCTGCGTGATGCCGATCCGAGGGCCGGTCACGATGTCGCGCTTGATGACGGGCGCCCCCTCGAGAATTCGGAGCGGCCCCCGCTGCAGCGAGACACGGTTCAATGCGCCCGTCACCCCGAGTGCTTCACACAGCCGCGCGGGCCCGGCGCACAGCGGTTCTTTGCCGCGTCGACGGCGCATGACACCGAGCCCGGCCAGCGGCTCGAGCGCGCGGATGAGCACTGCGGCGGGGAATCCCTTCGTTTCGGTCACGGCATTGAGGCACCAATGCATGCCGTACGTGAAGTACACGTAGGCAATCCCCGGCCGGCCGTAAAGCGGCTCGGTGCGATCGGTGCGCCGGTGCCCGTACGCGTGACAGGCGGGATCGTGCGGGCCGACGTAGGCCTCGACCTCGACGATGCGACCGGCGGTCTCTCGCCCACCGACGTCGCTCACCAGGATCCGGCCTAATAGTCCACGCGCGACCTCTTCAGTAGGTCGCGCGTAGAATCTTGCCGAAACGGCCGCTCTCACGTCAGCCGTTGCCACCCGTGAGGCCGCGCTTCACCCGCGACCAGAACGACTCGCCGTCGGCGTCGTCGCGCGATGCCGCCGGAGGCTGTGGAGGCGGTGGAGGGGGCAGCGGCTCTGAGTGCGTCGGCGTGGATTCCGGCATCCGATTCGAGCTCTGACTTTGAGATTCGCCGGATTCGACCTCGAAACGACGCGGCCCGTGGCCTTGGCCACCACGGCCGCCGCGACCACCGCGCCGGCCACGCCCGCGCTCCCCGCGCTCACCGTTCTCGCCACCGCGACCACGACCGCCGCGACTCCCGCGGCCTCGGCCGCCGCGCTCGCCGCGTTCGCGCTCGCCACGCTCGCTGCGTTCCGGCGCAGACCCGGATGGGCTGGTCGAGCCTTGCGGTCCCGCCGCCGGTTGTCTGGGCGGCAGACTATCGCCACGCGGCCGGAAGTTGGGATCGACCTCCACGACGCCGATCCGCGGGATGTCAGGCGTGCCTGCTGCCCCGCGCGGAGCACCACCGCGGGACCCGCGGCGGAATCGTGCGCTGCGCGCCGGGAGGCCTGGTCCAGACCCCGGCGTGCTGTACGGCGGCGGCGGCGCCGAGGAGGCGGGCATCGGGATGTCGTCTTCTTCTTCCGCCAGATCCGGAGCCGCTGCGGCGGCCGCCGGAGCCTCAGGCTCCGGGAAGACCGGCTGCGGAGCTTCGGGCTCCTCTTCTTCTGTTTTCTCTTCGTTGCCGGTGATGGCCTGCTTGATCATCCCGAACGCGTCGCCGAACGAGAAACCAGGCTTCGCGGCGGGGGCAGCGGGTTCTGCAGCCGCTTCCTCTGTCTCGACCGGCGTCGCCGGCTGCTCCTCGCGATCGCGACCTCGGCCGCGACCTCTGCCACCTCGTCCGCGACCGCGCGGTTTTTCACTGGCCTCGCTCATCGCCGAGAGTGCCGGGCTCGCTGCCGCGCCTGCGACCTCCGGGCCGAGCGCGATCTCGTACTGCCCGTTGTCGAGCCGCGTCAGCGTGATCAGGCCGCGGCGCGCGGCCTCAATCACGAACTTGCTGAAGCGGGAGTACCCCGCGTCCTTCTCGTCGAAGTTCGGGTCGATCTCCTGCATCACCTGCTTCAGCCGGTCGGAGCGCATGACGTCGTTGTGCGCCGTCATCTGCTTCACTGCTTCGACGACGAGCTCCCATGGATCGCGCTTGATGTACTCGACGTCGCTCGTCTTGGTGAAGCCGGCGAGCTCGTTGTAGGAGTAATACTCGTCGCAATTCTGGATCAGCAGATCGCTCGAAGACTCACGGATCCCGACGCCGATCACGTACTTGCCGTATTCCTTGAGCTTCAGCACGAGCGACGAGAAATCCGAATCGCCCGACAGGAGAATGAAGGTCCCGATCTCAGGCCGCGTGAAGACCAGCTCCAACGCGTCGATCGCGAGCCGGATGTCGGTCGCGTTTTTCTTGTTGGCCCCGTGCGCCGGCGCGAAGATCAGATCGATCGACGATTCGGACAGTGGGACGATGTACTGCGGGTAGCGGCGCCAATCGGCGTAGGCGCGTTGCACGGCGACCTTGCCGCGAATGATCTCAGATTGCAACAGCCGCTTCAACTCGGTCTGGAGATCCGAGCGGATCGCCATGGTGACGTTGTCGAAGTCGATCATCAGCGCCGCATTGGGCGCGTGGGCGGGAGGTTCTTTGTGTGCCGGGCGTGGTAAATGGTTGTGCGCTTGCTGCGGTGTCATAACGTACTTGGTTCCTGCCCAGAGGCGGGACAAACTCGTACCACGTTCCCCATGGAGGGGAAGTGAACGACGCTCGTCTGCTGCGTCGGGCTGTTGAGAAAGGCGCGTTTCGCCGTAGTTAAAGCTGGCAGGCTGCTGGGAGGGTCGCCGATCACCTTGGCGCGCCGTGCGTGCTACCTCGACCCGTTGCCGAGGCCCGCAAGCGCCGCCTGATGCTTGGCCCGTCCGCCTGGAGACTGCCAGACGTGTGAACAGTTGAAAATAAACGACTTGCGCTCCAAACACCACTGGTAACGTTTCCGACTTTCAAAGCATTGGTATCGTACATCATGGCGACCCGTGTCGTGCCGTCCGCCGTGGACCCAGCCACTCCAGCCACCCTTGCCCAGCAGGCACGGGGGGGGAGCACCGGGGCATTGGGCGACCTGTACCGGCTGTACGGCCCCGCCCTGTTCAGGGTCGCTTACCGCCTGACCGGCTCCCGGGAAGACGCCGAAGACGTGCTCCACGACGTGTTTGTCGGGTTA
>Ga0134125_10001985_pt1 | contig 24580 bp, 17 predicted proteins | sample KB31751_FD_96464 | JGI IMG/M metagenome (GOLD analysis project Ga0134125, IMG submission 96464) | Terrestrial soil microbial communities with excess Nitrogen fertilizer from Kellogg Biological Station, Michigan, USA - KB3-175-1 | ecosystem: Environmental > Terrestrial > Soil > Unclassified ...
ACTCCGGCGTGGTGAGCGTGTACTTGCCGGCGTGTAGAACGGCACGCCCCCAATGGGCCTCGAACGGAAGATAGAACGTTGCTTTCTGCGCGTTGGCTTGCGCCGCGCCTAAGCCGAGCGCGGCCACAAATGCGGAAGCGGTAATTAAATGGGTCAGACTCCAATTCATGGTATTTCTCCTGTTCTTCTGGGAACCACGTAGGTTCGGAATTCGTACAAGGTGTCAGACGAAAGCGACGCGGTACAGACCCGTCAAGAGGAGATCAGGAAATTATCAATTGCCAAGATGTTGTTTCAAAAGAGAGTTGGGAAGGGAAGTTAATTGCAGCGATGAGCATGGATACATCGACCCATCTGCCTTATCCCGTATCATGAGCGCACCGGGTAACAACTCGCTGGGCCGCGTGTACGGGCCATGGAAGCTGCGCTTCGGGACGTTTGAAGTAGATCTGCGGAACCGGGAATTGCGTAATCGCGGCATCCGAATCAGACTCCAGGAGAAGCCGTTCCGGATACTCGAACTGCTGCTTGAACGTGCAGGCGACGTGGTAACGCGCGAAGAGCTTGTTCAGCGACTGTGGCCATATCTGCACGTCAACTTCGAGCGGAGCTTGAATACAGCGGTCAACAGTCTTCGTGAAGCCTTAGGCGATTCATCTCGCCACTGCCGTTTTATAGAAACGCGGCCTGGGCTCGGATACCGCTTTGTTGCACATGTGGAAGAAGTATCCGACATAACCTTCAGTTTGCCCGCCGCTGCAAATACCGTCACCCCGACGACGTTCGGAACGTATGAGGATTATCTAAAGGGCCGGCACTTTTACGAAAAGATGAGCGAAGACGATCTTCGCAAGAGTGTCGCGCATTTCGAATCGGCCATTGTGCAGGATGCATACTACGCGCCCGCCTACGCCGGGCTAGCCGATGCCTACACATCGTTTGCGTTCTTCGGGATGCTTCCTCCGGTTGAAGCGGGATCGAAAGCGAAAGCCCTGGCCATGAAGGCTCTCCAGATGGATACCGCGTTGCCGGAAGCGCACACAACGTTTGCCCTTGTTAAAGCTTCGTTCGAGTGGGACTGGGCCGCTGCCGAAATGGGGTATCGGCGGGCGCTGGAGTTGAACCCAAACTATGCGGACGCCCATCATCGATACGCTATGCTCCTTTCGAGAATGGGGAGAACAACCGACGCGATAAGGCAAATACGCCGCGCCCAGGAATTGAATCCGCTTTCGCTCACGATCAGCACGGAAGCCGGCTGGATTTTTTGCATGGCTCAAGACTTCCCTTCCGCTATCGAGCAATGTTGGAAAGCGCTCGGAATTGAGCCGGCTTTCGCACCTGCCCAGTACACGCTCGGTCTTGCCTATGAGCGATTGGGAATGATGGAAGAAGCGATCACCGAATTTGAGAACGCGCGCACCTGCTCCGGAAACAACCCCGTCATGGCAGCCGCTCTTGCGCATGCATACGCAGTCGGCGGGATGTCGGATGAAGCAGTGGACATTCTGCGGGTACTCGAGGAGACCTCGAAGGGGCGTTATGTCTCGTCCTACTGGACAAGCATGATATGGACCGGGTTGGGCGCGCACGACCGTGCCTTGGATGAAATCGAGAACGCCTGCAAACATCGCGATGTGTGGCTAACATGGCTGCACGCGGAGCCCCGGTTCCATCCCATCCGGTCACAGGCACGATTTGGGCACGTGCTGAAATTGCTAGGGTTGATCCAGGCAGATTCAGCGATATGCAAGTTGTGATCAACGGCAGGCTATTGCTGGTCCAGATGGCCACCGACAGCCAGGAATTGCAATTTCCACTGATCGGCGGAGTGCATGTCGGCGGCATATTGCTCTGGCGTATCGCGAATCAGAGCGCGTTCTCGCAGAATATTCGATAGAAGAAGCAACGGCCTGGAAGATTTGCCATTCAGCTCCGACGCCCTCTTGGCATTCGCAATGGCGTCTCGAATGAGGCCTCCATATTGATTCCGAAGCGTATGACGAAGGTCGGAATCGGGAATAGGGCCAACATTTTTGCCGAAGCGCGCCCTTGCCTGCTGAATGGCAGGGCCGAATTCATCCCGCTCGAGATTGGCGAGGTGAAGATAGAGGGCCGCATCACCCGGCTGGAGATCCACGACACGCCTCAATAAATCCTGTGCATTCTTATATCGATCGGACCGTTCATTTGCATCCATCGCACGTTCGGCAAGAGTGGCCTCGAGCTTGGAGAGCTCAATGAGCGGCCCAGGGTCCGATGGGGAGAGATCGCTTGCCTGCCTCAGGTGATTTTCAGCGCGTTCGGCGGTATCAACGTCATTAGAGGGTCTGACGGTATCCGCCATAATCTCTCTGGACAAAGCCACTCCGAGGCCTTCGTGCGCTTTGGCCGAGGAGGGATTAAGATCTATTGCTTTTTGAAACATATCCGCGGCTTCGTGAAGCCGATTTTGCTTCAACGAAGCGTTGGCTTCTCTTAGCAGTACGTTTATGTCTGTCGAATCGCTTCGAGTCTGTCCATAAGCGGAGACGACCGCTAAGAAAAGGAGAGCCCCACGCATCGTCTGTGCAACTAAATTCGCCATCAATTCCCTCCCCTCGCCTGCGCGTCCTGAACTCTTAGATGTAACGGCCACAAAGCCCGTTTCCTCTTCGAAGGGATTTTACATCGGTGGGACGCCACCGGAACGTAACCCTTGAATGTCCATCTGCCCCTACGCACCAAGCGGCCGCGGTTTTGTTCGTGCCTTTTTACGCCAAGTCCTCTATCGGCAGGGAGTTACTTAATAATATCGACAACAGCGGCAGGCTCGGCGGCAGCCCTAGAGAACTCCTGTATTTTATAAGGCGGCAATTGCATCCCGTCGTCATCGTCTTCACGTGTCTCCAGAAACGTTTCGAAGAGCGTTGCATATAAACCGTTTCGGCGAGCCAATCGATCCTGCCGTACTCGGAGAAATTCAAAACGAAACGGCGAAAAGCGCTCCGCTTCTTCTAGGAACGCTGCCGAAAAAAAGTCGTGCGAGTCAGCCACGGCCCTAATAATGAGCGATTGCCAACTTGTCTTCAACAGCTCCTTCAGGATCGCGGAGCCATTGGGCAAACGGTCCATCCGGCTTCCTACCGCTTTGCCGAAATTCAAGAGTTGAATCGCAAGATCGTCCAGCGGCTTACCGGATGCGGCTGCTCGCGAAAACAGTGTGGCTGAACCGCACCGCATGTCCTCGCGTATGTCCTGCAAATCGTCTCCCAATTGAAGAAGGACACCCCACTCGAACGCAAATCGACTTTCTTCTTCAGCAAGGCAGCCAAAAATCAGGCAAGCGTCAGCTAATACGGAACTACCGCCTTTCGCACAACTCACTCGCAACAGGTCGGTATCGTCGCAATGGCTCTGGCTTGTTAGTTGCAGTTGAATGCTCTGTTCCTGCGCTCGATGGATCGCCAGCAGGCAATCGAAGACGTGCGGGTAGCGCGCCCGGGGATATTGGACTTCTATCAACTCGATCAATGTCCGCAGCGCCGCCTCACGGTGACTTGTTGTAGAAAGATCTTCACCCAGCAACAGGCGACGGAAGCGCGCACTGAAACAGAGTTTCGCCTCAGCGGATACTTCTTCATGATCGAGGTAGTTGTCGCTATATGGATATAGGAGGCTATACGCCAGGATCGACGGCGTAATTCCCACGGGCGCCCCGAACAACGGTTGCAATCCGCAGGCAGTCCAGGCATTTCGGCACGCCTGAATGATATCGGCCATACCCAGGGTCGGATCGAAGCGTCGCGCCCATTTTGCCAGGTTAGTACCCACTGGCAGAAACTCGTCCGTGAGCACCCCAATTGCTTCTTCTTCAAGGTCTAGCGCGGCGGCCGAGAACCGCGCGAACGATGCCACGAGTCGATTCTGCGCCTCGATACGTTCCGCTCTGGCCCGAGGGGCACGTCTCATCTCCCGCTCAACAGTTCGAAACTCTTTGTCGTACGCCTCCTCGCGCTTCTGCTGTTCCTTGGGGCTGTATCGCCGACCGCCATGCGGCCATTGAGACAAATTGCTGCTCCAAACGTCAATAGTCCGCGCAACCTGAGTCTCTATCCACTCCCAGTTGTAAATGTGCTCCATCCACTTAAAGATTACGGCGAGCCGAGGAACTTTGTTCGCCTTGAGCAGTCTTCAGCCGCAATCTTCCCTTGTAAGGACGACCCAGATCTAACACTCGTTATGATTCTTGCGGCGCCAGACTAGCGCATCTGGGACAAATGTGAGTCCATTGTTCTTCGCTCAACCACCAGAGACTTCGGCCGTAAGTTGCAGCAGTAAGCGACCCACTTTCGTGATGATAGACCAGGTCAGTAACGATTGCGTTGGGCAGATTGGCTGAAACGTCAAACCAGCCATATTTTTCATTTATTTTCTCAATGTTGCCGCCAGAAGTGTGTAGAGCCCAGACACCGGCATCATTTCCCACGAAAATGTGTTTTTTATGTTTGTCCCAGGTGACCACATTGTGATGCACGTTTGGGAGATTAGCGTCTTTGGCGTCAGCATCGCTCAAGTCAATCCATCTGTGCTCGCCGTCAAACCAGAGCACGTGTGGTAGGGGATGCTTCCGATCGAAACCCATTAACGTAACGACGATTTTTCTGGGGTACTCCGGATGCGCTTCAATGCGAGTGATTGTGCGGGCGACCCCAAATATCGATCGTTCGTGCAGATCTTTTCGCCACTCCATCGGTTTGGCATAGAGTTCGCCAGCCTTATCGTTCCACCGATTTCCTCCGTCCTCGCTTTTGAAGATGTTGCCCTTTTCCGTCCCCACATAGATGAAATTCGAATCCTTGTCCGCGATTTCAATGGCCGTTATCGGACTGCCATCCAGATCGCCCGATACCGGCTTCCAGTCAACACCATCGTTGTTCGTTCTCCAGACACGCGTGGATCCTGTAAAGACAATGTTAGGATCGCGCGGGTGCATGGCAATAATGGCCATCCAGATTTTGCCTCGTTCCTCGTCGTCGGCCTCTTCAGGAGTCACCTCCTCCCAGCCGTTATGCCTCCGATGACGATAAATAACCATGTTTTGACTTGAGCCGTAGACGTGCAAAGGATCGCCGGGATCAAAGACGGTCCAACCGCCATCGCCGTCGAGGATATTAACGAAACTGTGGGTCGGGCGAGGGCTCTCGGGAGTTTTGTTCTTCGCTTCTGGTTCTTGATAGGTGCTCGCCGCTGGCGCGCTGAGTTCGAATGGTTTCCGCGAGAGGAGGTCCACGACAGGCTTGGTTGAGATGTTTGTGATGCCTGAGGCATCGAAATTGATCATTCCCCCGTTGCCGGCTTGCAGGTGAGTTCCATATCCTGCGCTGTCGAGCTGCAGTTGATCGCGAACATGCACACCCATAACCTGGTCAACCCCGAGTTGCAATTCGGAATGGGTCGGCACGTATCCAATTCCCGACCCTTGAAAATCGGTCATCACCGAGGCGTTGTCTTGCGTTCCGCCGGCGACGATCAGCTTGGGACTGCCAGGCGACCCGAATGAAGCGGCCACATCGATGTCAAAAAACATCGTAATCTCCAAGCCACGAGTAAGGCATTTCCACGTCATCCCCTCATCGGTGCTCACATCCACACCTCCATCGTTGGCGCTGTATAAGCGGTCCTTTGCCGGCCAGAGCAGGGCATGGTGATCCGCATGCGAGTAGCCAAGAGATCCAGGCGCGGCAAACCACTCTGTTACTTGAGTCCACGTTTGCCCGCCATCGGTGGAGCGATGCAAATCGGTTGCACCGCAGACGATAAGGTCCGCATTGTGCGGACTTACTATCAGGCAATTGACGTAATTTAGATTGCCACAAGCCGCGAAGTGCTTGGCGCCCAGCGAAACCCAATGATCGCCGCCATCGGAGCTCCGGAATAAGCCGAGACATCTGCCATCTGTAGCGCCGACAAATGCATACACGACATTCGCGTTATTTTCCGCAACTGCGAGCCGGGTCCGGCCAAACTCCCGCCCAGGCGGCAAGCCGCGTGTCAACTGCTCCCATGTTGCGCCCTGGTCTCTCGACCGCCAGATGCCGCCCCGGTCGAACGAGGCCGAGATGGCGGCCAGAATGACCTCCTCCCCGTCCTCAGTGGGCGTTTTGGCCAGTACAATTGAATGGCATCGGTAATCGCGATCTTTAAAGATTTCCTGATTGGGGCAAAGCCCTAATCTTCCCGCGCAAGCATTATCCAGCTTAAAGGTTACGCGGTCCCATTTGTCATCTTCATTGTCTGGATTCGTCGAGAAGAAGATACCGGAACGATCGGGCTTGCTCGAATCGTCTTCCTGCTCGTCCGGAAGCACCACCCCGCCAACCCAGACGAGACCGCGATCAGCGAGGATAGTGCTAATTCGGTGCGGGAACGCCTTACTAGCTTTCCTAAGCCATTTCCAGGTCTTACCGTTATTTTTTGAAGAGAACAGGCCAACTCCCGGAAAGCTGTCGGCCGCATCATAAGCATGACCAGTTCCGCAATAGAGGATGTTGTTTTTTTTATCGATCGCCAGGGCGCCGATGTTGTGCATCTGAAAGGTAAGCGAATCATCCGGCATTTCAGGCGCACCGGCCATTGCTGTCCAGTTGTACTGTAATTTGGGATCTACGCTTCCGCGCCAGAGGCCGCCGCAGGCGGCGCCCGCGATGAGATCATTACCAGACCCGTCTAGGTTTATCAGGCAAGTGACTCGGCCGCCAACGTTATCGGGGCCCATGGGCTGCCATCGCTCCCCGCAAGCTTTCCGTGCTGACCGCCACCTTTCCAGTGCTTCTTTACAAGCCGTGCTGTACCCCGACTTCAGCCGCTCCGTGAAAACGGCCGACTGTATCTTGCCTTCGTCCTCTTCGAAACCGATCTCTTCAGAAAGCTGGTCTTCTTCCCTAGGCCGTTCCATGCCACGAGGGCGATTCGTTCCACGAGGGCGGTTGGTTCCCCGAGGTCGATTGGTTCCGCGCGGCCGATTGGTTCCAGGCGGTCCGTAGCTTCCGCGGGGGCGGTTCGCTTCCCGCGGCAATCGCATCGTACGTGGATTTAGCGGTGGTCGATCGTCATTAGCCATGTTTTCTTCTCATTTCAGGCAGTTTTGTCACGTCACCAATTCAGGCCGAATCTAGCGAAAAACCAATCGTCGTCGTGCTTGCGCCGGAGTTTCAGTTCAGATCCCCGCAATTCCACGTCGCTTTTGCTTACCAGTTCTAGAGCGGCTGTGAATGCCGGGTATTCCTTGAGCGCATCCAACACGCGGAGGCGGCGAGAACTCGAAAAATGCAAAAGTGCCATTCGCAGTCGATTGTGCAGCACCGTCCGCCAGTCAACTGCATACGGGATCTGGTCGTGGAACTCGTGCTGTATATCCACCGTGGGAACGAGCCAAAGCTCATAGCCGAGCAGCCATAGCCGCAGGCTAAACTCGCAATCCTCCACGCCGTAGCGGATCAGCATCCGGTCGAAACCGCCGGTTGCTTCGAAAACGTTGCGGCGCATCGCCATACAGGCGCCGGGGAGAAGGGGAACCGGGTAGGGGCTATTTCCCTTGCAATTCAGCCATTCCACATTCAATTCCGGGCCCCCTGGTCGAAGACCAAAGCCCTTTCGGGAGCCGGCGTCGCGATCGGAAATACAGGGCGCTACTGCGCCGATGAGCGGGTCTTCCAGCAAGTCCAGCATCGGCTGGCGCCAGTTCTTGGGGAAACTGAGATGGGCATCGCAGAATACGATTACGTGCCCATCGGTCCGGTTTGCGCCGTAATTCCGCGCTCGCGCCACGCCCAAGCGTCGTTTCGGCCGGGCTATCCTTACAAACCGGTTTGTGCGATCCAGGAAATCGGTTGAATGATCCGAGGAACGATCATCAACTACCAGAATTTCATGGTTTGAGGGAAGCGTGTCTCGGAGGTTCTCCACTGTCAGGCGAAGGTTCAAGCCTTCGTTGTGTGTAATCGTCACGACACTGACTTTCGTATTCGATTTGGCGCCGAATTGCATGCACTGTTCCGTAGTTATTCACTATCAGTACGCGTAAATGGCGCCCAGAAGAGGCCGAACTCTTACTAACCAAGAACGTAGAGTTCCAAACGAACCGCGGCGAGAACGCCACTCGGATTCAGCCAAGCTTAGATGTTGTGTTGCGTTTAGTTATCACGCCATGATAATCATGTCAAGGCTTTTCTAATATGTCTGGTTCATCCCGTCGTTTGGTTTCCTGCATTATGGCGACGCGAGATCGCTGCGAGTTCATTCCGGAGGCCCTACGTTGCTTTTCGCGGCAGACTTACCAGGAATCGGAGCTGATTGTGGTCGATGACGGAAGGAAGTCCGTGGGAGATTTGTGCCACGGCATACCTCGCGTTCGTCATATCCAGCTCTATAAGTCGGCGAACACCGGGACCAAGCTCAACATCGGGATAGAGCGGGCGCGAGGCAATATATTGCAAAAGATGGATGACGACGACTACTACCATCCTGATTTCCTAAAGTTGGCCGTCGCACGACTGCCATCCCAACCCTCTGTGCGAACGCTGGTCGCTTGGGATTGCTTCTTAGTTCTTCTGGCCGGAGAAATGCAGCTTCGCCACTCTGGCCACGGCTGGGAAGCAGGCGGGACGTTTTGCTTTCATCGCAAGCTTTGGGAGCAGAAGCCGTTCCGCGATATCGCAAAAAACGAAGATTATTGGTTTGTGAACGATCATCGCCCGTGCATCCGGCGAGTGTGCGCCGCCGATTACTACATGCTGGTTCGGCACGGCCGAAACACCTGGCAACTTATGTCCGGCGAACGCGTTGACTCGCAGTTCCGATCGCTGCCGCTGTATTGGAAGCAACTAGAGGCCGTTGTCCCTCCCGAAGATCTTACGTTTTATCGTTCGCTACAGTATCGCGCCTCGCTTGAGCGGCGAACCAGTCCGTCCGGCGATTAGATTTACTCAATGGAAAATAGACGGCATCCAGCGTGACAAAACTCCTTCGGGTGCGATCGTGTTGCGCTCCTCCATCCAGATATTGCCGGTCAGTTCACTCATGGCGAAGACAAGCTTGTCATGGGTTAGCGACAATCCGATTAGATCCGGATGGTCTATCCGCCGAAGCGATTCGCGGGAATCGTGAAAGTGTCTGACGGCGAGTGCCATCCCCTGTGGCTGCTTTGTAGTAGGGTTCAGACGCTGCGCCCAGATGCAGCGGAAACCGTCTCGCTCGGAAAGGAAGTAAAGCAAGTTGCCGTCTAGCGACCAGGCTACGTCGCCATCTACTTGCAAACCATCCGTTACGGGAATCCAGTCCGCCTCCCTGGCGCCGCGTCCGTCGCGGATTGGCGAGATGAACACCTTCTTATTAACGGACTTGTCTAGAGCGGCATGGAACGCAAGCCAGTGAGCGTCTGGTGAGAAGCGTCCCTGGTAAAGAAGGTGGTCTGGTCGATCCGAATGGACCACGGAAGTAATTCGATTCGAGGGCACGTCGATCATCATCACATCGTTCGGCGGATCCAAGGCCTCGAACAAAACCTTCTGCCCCCCGACGGAAACGTCAGAGGGCGGACCGCACCGTTTGCAAATTTTTTTCGTCGCGCCGCTCAGCCTGTCAACGGTGTACATCTGGTCCATACTGTTGACATACACCACCGTGTTCCCATCCGGGCTGATACGCGGACGTAACCAGCTCGCGCTCTCGGTAGTCCTCGAGTTTTGACTCGTAAGGATCGATTCCTCTCCAGTTTGAAGCTCGCGTAGCCGCAACGACCAGATGTTCGATCGAGCGGTAATGAAGGCTATCTGCGCTCCGGCGGCAGAGATCGACGGAGCCGCGGCATAGGACGCACCTGGCGTTAGATTCAATATTTCTCCCGTGACTCGTCCGGCGGCGGCATCGATCGGAAGGCTCCAGATATTCACACCTCCAACCAGGCTCGAGAAAAACATGCGCCTTGACCCGTCGCTCGCCTTTGCGTTCACGGAGGCGTGTAGATCGTGCGACGTTGTAAAGCTTCGACGAATTGGGGCGCCGATCACCTTCCCGGCGGCCGAAATTGGAACTTCCCAGAGATTGGTAGTGTCCCCCTGCATGGCCGAGAACAGTATCCGCTGCTCGTCCGGCAGCCAAGCGATAGGAGTGATCCAATCATTTCCCATCGGCGGCTTCAGATTCTGCGCGCTGAAGGAGTCGAGCGCGAACGTCTTGACGGCAGGACCGCCGTCGAGAGGCGCCACCCACCAGTCAACACTGACACTCGAATCCTGCTTCGTGTCCGGCTTGCCGACGAGGAGCAGCCGTTTAGAATCCGGCGCCCAAATGGGCCAGTATGTGGCAACCAGACCGGCATCCAGCGGCGTTGCCGGACCGCCGGTTGCAGGCTTCACCCACACTCGAGATGAACCAGGAATAAAACCACTGCCAGGCAATCCCACCCAATAGGCAATCCAGTGTCCGTCGGGCGAGTAGGAAGGACCGAATCCACCTTGCGCGAGAAGTTGGGCTTGGCCACCAAAAGTCGGAATCTGGTACACACCTCCGCCGTTCCGGTCGGACCGAAAAACGATCCGGGTATCGTCGGCCGAGAAGGAAGGCGCGTAGTCGTCCGCATCGCTCCGCGTCAAACGGATTGGGGGCGCGTCGCCGTCGACCTGTCGAAGGTACAAACTGAGGTTCCCGGCGCTGTCGCGGTCCGACGCGTAGACGAGCAGTTTACCGTCGTGAGAGATTGCAGGATAATCATTTAGCCCGAAATCGCTCGTGATCTGCCTGATTTCACGCGACTCCTGTGGAGTGGTAAACCGGAGCATGATCTCTGGCGCGACCAGCAGTGCTCCAAGAAACACGATACCCGCAATCGCAATGGATAAACGCTTTCGCGCCCACGCGACGAAGTGAAATCGTTGAGCCACGGGAGGAATGGCGTCCATGCGGACTGGGGAAAGGTCGACCGTGACGGCGTCCGCCTCGGCGCCGACCGCGACAAAGTCGACTGCCACAGCCTCCGGACGGATGGCATGCACAACCTCCAACGCCGCCTTGAACCGCCGTTCGGGGTCGTGTTCCAGGCAGCGGCGAATCGCGTTCTCCCATCGCGTAGGGAGCGGCGGCGAAAGCGGCAGAGGCGAATCGCTCCTAACGCCGCGCTTTCCGGATACCATCTCCCGGATGACTACGCCGAAGGAATAGATATCGGACGCGGCCGTCGCCACTGCCCCCGGCCAGAACAGTTCGGGTGCAATGTACCCCATTGTGCCTGGCGGGTTGCCGTCCGCGGTCCTCGTGTTCATGGTCCGAGTGGTGCTCACGCTGCGTGCAAGGCCGAAATCGGTCACCACCACGCGGATGTTGGCCTTCTCGGAGGCCAATATAATGTTGGCTGGCTTAAAGTCGCGGTGAATGATGTCCTTTGCATGCGCGGCTGTAAGCGCCTCGGCCATCTGTTCGATGAGAGGAAAAGCCTCTTTCACGGACATCGGGCGGCGGCGGAGCGCCGCTGCCAGGGTTTCACCCTCCACCAGTTCCATGGTGAGAAAGCAAATTCTTTCCCCTTGTGCATCGTGGTGGCCGACATCGTGAACCCGGCACACGTGCCGGTTCGTCACGTTTCGAGCCAGCCTGACTTCCCGACTGAAGCGAGCGACATAACGATGGTCGTGGGCGATTTCGGAAATGATCGTTTTGAGGGCGAGCCGTTCACCCAACTCGTTGTCGTAAACCTCGTAGACTTCGCCCATGCCGCCCCGGCCGATGAACCGCACAATTCTGTAACGGCCGGCTACGAGGTCGTTCTCCTCGAACCGGGGGATTTCTTCGGAGATCAATGTTCTGGCCAGGAAGTCGCCGGCTTGATCGTCATTCGCCACCAGATCTTCAACGTCTGCGCGTAAATCGGGATTCCGGTTCTGCAGCCGTTCGAAAGCGACGGCGCGTCCTTCCGCATCGAGGTTTATGATGCTGTCGAACGCCGCTTTAACTTGCTCCCACCGCTCGGACTCCATGGGATTCCTTACACAATCTGCCGTACAACCACGCACGAGCTATTCTCCACTCGCGCTTCACGGTCCGCACGCTCACATCTAAGGCGCAGGCGATCTCTTCCTCGGAGAGGCCCGCGATGAAACGCATTTCCACGATGCGCGCCTGGCGTGGGTCAATGATTTCCAGTTGCTCGAGCGCTTCATCCAGAGCGAGCACTTCCACCGTTTGAAACTCGACGCCAAGCGGTAGGTCCGTCAGAGAAACCTGCCGGCCGGGCTGGGGACGTTTCGCAGCCCTCCGCGCTCGAGCATGATCGACAAGAATACGCCGCATCAATCGCGCGGCTATCGCGAAGAAATGAGATCGATTTTCCCAATTTACGCGGCTCTGATCGATCAGCCGGAGATAAACCTCATGGACCAGAGCAGTTGCCTGGAAGCTGTTCCCGGCGGGCTCCCGCAACATGTGGCGGCCAGCCAGCCGATGCAGTTCCTTGTAAACGACACCGAACAATCGGTCTTCAATGGCGCGATCGCCTTTGCTCCATGCGAGCAAAAGTTCAGTGACTTGGTCAGCCGAGGACAAGGTAGCACCTCCTCCCTGCTTGGCGGTGAGCCAGCCACAAGTCTGACTTCCATCCATCGACTACCCGATAACTCGCGGCGTAGCCGGCCTCCAGGCGTTCTCGCTATCTGGAGATTTTAACGCAGTTTTGTCCCCATTTCGTAGTTTTCTCCGCGCCATAGTGTGCAGCCTTCCGGGAAGGCGATTTACACGGTGGCGAAGTAGTTGGTTTTCAACAACGCCAATTCCACCAAAACTGTCGACGAGCGCACGCTTCTGGGCTCGCCCTAACTGCTCTTTGAAAAGGACCCAATCATGAAAAACTCAATTCTGCGCATCACGAAAGCGTTCGGCGTCTGCGTGATGTTAGGTGTTTCCAGCCTGGCCGCACAGCCTGGCTACAATTTAGTTGTAAACGTACCGTTCAATTTCACCGTGATGGATAAACACTTCGCGGCCGGTACGTATACCATCACAAGCGAGGCCAACCAGGGCCCGCTCCTTATCCGGTGCAGGCAAAGTGGCGCGGCGATGTTCGTGATACCGTTGCCGGCCGAGTCGGCAAAAATCCGTGACGAGGCAAAGTTAGTCTTCGACCGGTACGGGGATCAATACTTCCTCAGGAATATTTGGTACCCAGGGACGAACCAAGGCGATCAACTGAGGGTTTCCAAGGTCGAGCGGGAACTCGCTCGAAATTTCCAGAAACCGGAAGAAACCACCTTGCTGGTTGCCAAGCAGAAACACAAGCCAGTTCAGTAATGGCTTTGTTTACAAATGCCTCTGGCGATCTCGCTTCGCTGTCGGCGAGCGGTAGCCTCGACTCCACAGTTCGAGTTGCCGCTCGCCAATGGCGAAGAACACCACGGATCTCGGAGCAGCTACTGACCCCCCCTATTATGTCCTCGAATTAACGAAGAGATCCATGCGAGGACCAATATCACTAACCATGGCGCGTTCGGGCTATATACATCCGGCCGCCAAATGAAACTCGAAAAGTCAGTTGCAGGGACGAGGCGCGCCTCGACGCTTACATAAATGACATTGTATTTACGTTCGGAACCCCTGACCCCATTTACAATCATACCAATCAATGACTATGTCATCGCTCTGACATAGAAAGGAATAGTACTATCGTAATGCACTTATTCTCCCGCCACGGGTTACACGTCAGGCACTTTCCGTCGATCACCGCATTACATCGCGAGCGATATAGGATCATCATGATAAAGATGAGGACGGAAAAGCTCAGGCAATACGAGTTTCAACATAGCGGTCGATTGCAGCAAAGGAGGAGAAAGCTATGAACGAGATTTTTCCGGTAGTCGCCGGCGTGGTGATAGGTCTAGTGATTCCACATCTTGCGACGCTTCGTTGGAGAGCCTGGGCATTCGTTGTCCTAAGCATAGGGTGTGGCGCGGCCGCCAGTTGGATCAGCGGGGAGCTCGCGGTTAGCTTGGGATATCTGGCGATTGATGCTGCGCAAGTGTCGATTGCTGCTTTGTTGATGTGGACTCTTACGGCACGCTGGCGTCGCCGTGCTGGGTCGCGACAACATCGCCTAAAAGCCATGCCCCGCTAAAGCGTCCTACAGAACCCAAGTGCCTGTCTCAGCGGGCAATTGGAGCCTTTCCAAACACATCCGATTCCGGAAATAGATCCCTGTATACTGCCTCGGTGGAACTGTGATGAGATCTTTGATCTTTGCTCTTTGTGTTGTGTCTGCGTCGAGCAGTCTGTTCGCCCAGAAGCGTGGCTGGCAGCCATCGCCGGGCCACACGCAAACGCCGATCTGGCCAGGTATTCCACCTGACGCGCAGTTTGGCCCGCCAGCCAACACCGAAACCACAAAACCGGGAGAGGTCGACAACGTCTCACGACCCACGATGACGGTCTATTCGCCAAAGGGAAAGAATACCGGGGCTGCGGTAGTCGTGTTTCCTGGCGGGGGCTATTTCGCCCTGGCGATCGATCTCGAAGGCACGGAGGTCTGCGACTGGCTGACTTCAAAGGGAATCACGTGTGTGCTCTTGAAGTACCGCGTTCCGAACACAGGGCCGCATTGGGATGGACAATGCAAGTGTCAGATGAATCCGAAAGCCCCGATGGCATTAGAAGATGCGCAGAGGACAGTGGGGTTGGCCCGCTTCCACGCCGCGGAGTACCATATCGATCCGCACAAGATCGGCGTGCTGGGGTTCTCAGCAGGCGGGCATCTGGTAACAGATATCAGCACACACTTTGACAAACGTTCGTATGCGAGTGTGGATGCGGCCGATAGAGAGAGCTGCCGCCCGAATTTCGCGGTAGCCCTTTATCCGGGGCATCTCTGGCTTTCCTCCTATAAGAAATTTGAATTGAATCCGGATGTTGCTGTCACTCGCCAGACGCCTCCTACCTTTTTGCTGCAGGCTGAGAATGATCCCGTAGACAGCGTCAACAACTCGCTGGTTTACTACATTGCGCTGAAAAACGCCGGGGTTCCAGTAGAAATGCATTTATACGCGGAAGGCAAACATGCCTTTGGCCTGCGCCCCACGAAATTTCCGATAACGCGATGGCCTCAGCTAGTGGAGACTTGGCTGCGGACGATCGGGATAATTTCGAAGTAGGTGCTCCGGGATCGCACACGACAAAACGGACTGCCGCTCTCGCGGTAGCCTCCCCCCTAAGAATTGGCCATTCCCTTCGCTCTGCTTTGTGGTTCTAACGATCAGACAAATGGTCGACCTCATGAAAGCACTTCCGATGAAGTGGCATAACCGGCTTCTTGGTTCGGCGCTTCGTGATATACAACCAAGGGGCCGGCAATGAACAAATTTATAAAGATGAATCTGCTGCTCGTCACGCTGTTGCTGGGCGCCTCTTCCGTCGCCTCGGCCGCATCGGTGATGACCACGCGGCTTGACGATCCTAAGGCGGTTTACCTGACGGCGCCCGAATTCGATGTACACGGAGACGGAAAGGCCGATGACAGCGCCGCGATTCAAGCCGCTATCGACAAGGCGGAAGGCAACGCTCGCGAAGGAATTGTGTTTGTGCCCTCGGGCCATTACCGGTTGACGCGGACGGTCTATGTATGGCCGGGCGTGCGCATCTTCGGTTATGGCGCAACGCGCCCGATGTTCCTGCTGGCGGACAACACGCCCGGGTTTCAGGAAGACGTGGGCGTTATGGTGATGTTCACCGGCGCGCGTCCCGGCCACTCTTTTGGCCCACGTGGCCGCAACTGGCACGTTCCCTTTCCACCGCCGGGCAGCGTGCCGCCCAATAGTGCCATCGCGGACGCCAATCCTGGCACGTTCTATTCGGCGATGAGCAATATCGATTTCGAGATCGGCAACGGCAATCCCGCGGCGATCGCGATCCGCTTCCATGTCGCGCAACATGCCTATCTCAGCCATATGAGCTTCCATACCGGTTCCGGCCTTGCCGCCCTCACGCAGATCGGCAACGAGGCCGAGGATTTGCACTTTTATGGCGGCCGTTATGGCATTCTCACGGAAAAACCCTCGCCTGCCTGGCAGTTCACGCTCATCGATTCCGTGTTTGAGGGCCAGCGCGAAGCAGCAATTCGCGAGCATGAGGCAGGACTCACGCTGATTCGGGACACGTTCCGCAATGTGCCAACTGCCATCGACATCGATCCGCACTATTCCGACGAGTTATGGGTCAAGGATGGCCGTTTCGAGAATATATCCGGCCCCGCCGTAATCATCAGCAATGAGAGGAGTCCTCTCACCGAGATCGGCTTCGAGAACGCTGTTTTAAAGGATGTGCCGGCCTTCGCCCTGCTCCGCGAAAGCGGCAAGAAGGTATCCGGCAAGGGTCCTATCTACCGGATCAAGAATTTCAACTATGGCCTCATCGTGCCCGGCGAGGGGATGACCGGGACGATCGGAATGCTCTACAACGCCACGCGTCTGAATGCCCTGCCCGCGCCGCTACCGCCGGCGATCCCCGCGTTGCCGCCTACCGAACACTGGGTGAACGTCCACACACTCGGTATCGCCGGAGACGGCAAGACCGATGACACCGCGGCGATCCAAAACGCCATCGATGGGCATCGGGTGCTCTATTTTCCGAGCGGCCATTACGTTGTCCGCGATACGCTCGCACTGAAGCCCGACACAGTGCTGATCGGACTCCATCCCACCCTCACCCAGTTCGATCTTCTCGACAATACGCTCGGCTATCAGGGCTTGGGCGCGCCGCGAGCCGTGATCTCCGCTCCTTCCGGTGGGTCCAACATCATCAGCGGCTTCGGGGTTTTTACCGGCGGCATCAATCCCCGCGCTGTAGCCGTTCTGTGGTGCGCGGGCGAAAATTCACTGGTGGACGATGTGCGTTTCCTGGGTGGGCATGGCAGCGGCACGAATCCTTATAACAACAACCACACCGCCGATCCCGATCTGCACAAGCGGTGGGACGGGCAATATCCCAGCCTTTGGATAACGCACGGCGGCGGCGGCACGTTCGCCAATATCTGGACTCCGGACACATTCGCGCAGGCGGGATTCTATGTCTCCGACACCAAAACTCCCGGCCACGTTTATGAGCTTTCCAACGAACATCACGTGCGCAATGAGATCAAGTTCGATCACGTGGAGAACTGGGATATCAATGCGCCGCAGACGGAGGAAGAGGCGGGCGAGAGTCCGGAATCCTTATCGCTGGAATTCGATTGGTCGAAGAACATCACCGTTGCCAATTATCATGGTTATCGCGTCACACGCTCCCGCGCGCTCTTCCCCGCCGCGGTTCGCCTCTACAACTCCAGCAACATTCATTTCCGCAACCTCCACATCAATGCCGAGAGCGGATTTGCTACCTGCGACGAAAACGGCTGCGGCACATTTTTGCGCGCCAGCAAATTTCCTTACGAGAATGCGATCCAGGACATGACTCATCATCTGGAAGTGCGGGAACGGGAGTTTGCCGTGCTCGATATTCCTGCTGAACCGGTCAAGCCCGCTCCCGCCGATGCCTCGGCAGTGCTGGAACGCGGCTCGCAGGTCCGAAAGCTGGAAGATGGTTTCTATTCCATTTCCGGCGCGGCGGTGCACGCTTCGGGTAAGCTCTATTTCGTCGATCATCACGAACAGCGCATCTATGGATGGTCGCCGGCCGAAGGGCTCACGATCGAACGCGATAATCCGCTCGATCCCGTGAATCTGGCCTTTGATAAGGCGGGCAACCTTCTGGTGCTCTCTTCTGCCGGTCCGGAGGGAACTGTCTATTCCTTCCATCCCGGATCGCCGAAAGATCGGCTTACGGTGATTGCGCCGCTGGAGAGCAAGCCGCATCCAGGCGCGCTGGCTCTGCTACCGGTCAATTACTGGAACAATGGCGAATTTAAGGACCAGCTCAACTTCAACACGTTCACTTATCCAACTTTGGCGGACATGTTCGCCCATGATGTCTCGACCCCGAAAGCAAAGGAATACGTCTCGCCCGATGGCAGTCTCTTCCTGCCCGCCGGGCGCGTTTTCCAGCAGGGACCACCCGACCATACCGGCTGGCGCTTTTCCGATAATCTGGACACTTATGGCTTCGTCAGCGCCGTTCCCGGTCACCGGATTTATGTCAGCAGCGAGTCGGAAGATGTCACCTATAGCGCGTTAGTTGGCGCCGATGGCACGCTTGGCGATCTCCGGCCGTTTGCCCAGCGCGGCGGCGAGAGCGTCGCTCTCGGTCCCGACGGCAACGTGTATGTTGCGAACGGACAAGTCTTCGTCTACAAGCCTTCGGGCAAGCAGATCGCCCGGATCGACGTGCCTGAGCGTCCGATCGACATTGTCTTTGGCGGCGCCGACCATCGCACGCTGTTCATTCTCGCCCATCATGCGCTCTTCGCAGTGAAGGTACGCGGCTCAAAATAGTGGTTGAACGTAAACGCGATTACAGTAATTCTCACCGGACTTTTCCGCGCATTTCTTCAACAATTTTTAAGAATTTTCTTGTTTATTGGACGTTTAATAAGTGGCGGCTAGTCGATAAAAATCACTCTTCAGACGCACTCTTCCGCATCGGCTAAGTGATTATTTGGTGCTGGAGGTGGGGGTCGAACCCACATGACCAGTGAAGGTCGCGGGATTTTGAGTCCCGTGCGTCTGCCAGTTCCGCCACTCCAGCAAGTTGACGAACATGCCTCGAAGGCACATGTCAGTCCGAGTATACCAGCCGGCGCCGGTTATACCGTCCGAATCATGTGGTCCGGACAATCGAGCTGTGACTCGGCGGCGAGGCGCGGAATCAGGTCGAGTCCGTGTCGCGCGAGGAACGGAAGAATTGTATAGAATCGCTCCTGCAAGTGGCCATGCGGATAGATCAGGTTCATCAGGTAATTTGCATCTTCCGCTGCGTGCGCGGTACGTTGCAGTGCCGCCCGCGCTCCTTTTCGCGCTAGCTTATCGAGTTGGTAAAGCATTTTGGCTTCGCTCTTGAGCGCCGCCGCCTCCAGTGTAGGATCGAGGCGGCTAAGTTGGGATCGCAGTTCCACAAGTCCGCCGGAGACAGTCTCGCGCACGGCTTTGAAAGCGGCCTCGATTTGCGTGGGAACCAGTCGTTTCGCTATCCGGCTCTGAACCCGGTCCTCGTGATCCAACAAATTCTGAATCTGTAGCCCGTAACGGTCCAGTAATTTTGTGGCGCGCGAGTCGAGCAACGTAAATCCGTTGCGCGGCACAATGACTGGCATGCGGCCCAGCAGTTCCCGATAAATCGTTTCTGCCTGCGCCATGTAGGCTACTTCCGCCGGGCCGCCCACATAGGCTACAGTCGGAAGCAGATAATCCTGCATGACGGGCCGCAGCAGCGCATTCGGAGACACATCCGCCGCGCGGGCCTGCAAGTCGCTGGCGGAATAAGTTCCATCCCGGGATGCGAATCGTCCGTCACGCAGCTTCAAACTGAGCCGGCGGCCCCGGTCCAGCAGGAAAAACGGCGATGTGTCTTTCTCGACATGCACCTGGCTGTGGTATCCGGCAGCGGAAAGCTCCGCATCTCTCTGTCCCAGCGACTCCATCAGATCCGGAGCGGCATGGGCCGCCTCCGCCAGAAATGGCGCGGCAATGCTCCGCACATCCGGATCGAGCGGATCGAGATACAACAATCCCAGGCCATCCAGCAATTCACCCAGCAATTGCCGGAATCCAGCCCCTAGGGTGGCGCCCGGGCGATACACCTTTCGTATGAGATTTACTACGTCTTGGCCGTACGGCAGATGAGCCAGCGAACTGGCCAATTCCTCGACGGGTACTTCCGTCAGTACCGCTGGCCCTGCTGGGCCCTGCGTCGGCTCACATTTGGCAGTCAGCTTCCAAGGTTTCGAATCCGACCCGAATGTCCACGCGTGATCTACCTCGGCGAGGTCATGGTCTTCGGTCGCAAGCCAAAAGACCGGTACCGCCGGGAGCCCCTGCTCGGTTAGCCGCCGCGCCAGCCGCGCTGCGGTCAATGCCTTATAAATCGTGTATGCGGGCCCACTAAATAACCCAACCTGCTGCCCGGTTACAACCGCAACTGTTTCCGGTCTCGCTAACACCTGGAGCGATTCGCTCCCAGGATTCTGCTTGCCGAGAACGCCCATCAGCCGCTCGCGGCGTTCAGACGGGTAGCGGATCTGCCGCGCAGCGCCCGCGTAGGACTCGGGTGAGAACGCGTCCCAAGAATAGAATCCAGCGACTCGATCGAAATTGTAGAGATAGTCGGAGAAGAGACGGCTCGTGCCTGGAATCAGGGTCTGCTTGAGACACGAGGCTTTCATGCGTTAGACACTGGGTAGCGTGTTAGGCACTGGCTAAAGTGATGATACCGAGCAGACTAAAGTTACCAAACTTTGTTTTGGCGTTCGAACTGTCGTTAACCGTTGATCTTTGTCTTCATCAAATGCGTGTCGCCTGCGAGGGCATCCTCGTCGACAATGAAGTAAAGGACGATTAATGGACGAACAGGAGTTCAAAACGAGAGCGGATCAGGCGTTCGAAAGTCTTTACAAAAAACTGGTCGCTGCGTCCGACAAGTACGAGTTTGAGCCGGACTTCAATAGCGGAGCCCTCTCGGTGGAGTTTGAACAGCCTAGGGGAAAGTTCGTTGTCAGCCCCAATTCGCCGGTGCGGCAGATCTGGGTCTCGGCGCATTCTAAAAGTTACAAACTCGATTGGAATCCAGGTCGTGCGGCTTTCGTGCTGTCCGATACGGGGCAAACGCTTGAGACATTCATGGCGGAAGCCATTACGACGCATCTCGGAGAACCGGTCACCTTATAGCGGAACCTCATGGCAGGAGTGTATCTTTCCTATCCTTTTTGCGCGCAGAAGTGTACGTTCTGCAATTTCGCTTCGGGCGTATGGCCGGATGCCATGAAGCAGCGCTATGAGCGGATGCTGGCTCGGGAGATCGAGCAACATGAGTGGAATTGGCTTCCCGAAACTGTGTACTGGGGCGGAGGCACGCCCAGTCTCATGAGGCCCGAGGCGCTTGAAGGCGCCATGCGAGTGATTCCGGCGGACCATATCCGGGAAGCGACAATCGAATGTGCGCCAGGATCGGTAACGGCGGAACGCGCGCAAGCCTGGCGCGCCGCGGGCATCAATCGCGTGAGTCTCGGCGTGCAGTCGTTTGTTGAGGCCGAAGCGCGGCGTACGGGCCGGAAACATTCTGCCGAAGTAGTCCAGCGTGAGTTGAGCGTTCTTGCGGATGCCGGAATCGACAACGTAAATATCGATTTGATCGCCGGCCTTCCAGGCCAGACATTCGACTCCTGGCGCGCGTCGCTCGGCTGGGTCGAGCGGCTGGCGCCTCCCCACGTTTCCATCTACATGTTCGAGATCGACGAGGATAGCCGACTCGGGCAGGAAGCGCTGCTCGGCGGAACCCGATATGGGGCCGACGTGTTGCCGCCCGACGACGCCGTTGCCGGGTTTTATGAATACGCAGTGGAGCGGCTGAGGGTCTTGGGTTTGCCACGCTACGAGATCTCGAATTTCGCACGGTCCGGTTTCGAATCGGTGCACAACCTGAAGTACTGGAATCTCGAGCCTTACATTGGCTTTGGTGTGGACGCACATTCGTTTGACGGATCGCTGCGCTGGTCGAACGTCGATTCGCCGGAGGACTACATCACGCGTCTCGAACGTGGCGCAAGCCCGCGTGCTGACGAGTCCTGTTCCGATCTCGAAGAAGAGCACTTCTTCGTTGGCCTCCGCTTGGCTGCCGGAATCGAGCCGAGCGCACGGGAGTGGTCCCGGTTCAAGGAGCCGATCGATCGTTCGCTTGCCTCGGGCTTGCTCGTGCGGGACGCCGAGCGGTTGCGTCTGACGGACCGCGGCTTTCTGCTGTCTAATGAAGTCTTCCAGGAATTTGTACATGCCCCTGCAATATGACGGAGGACCGGCGATGCCGGTCGACCTGCGCAGCGATACAGTGACTCGTCCTACCGCCGCGATGCGCGCGGCCATGGCCGATGCCGAAGTGGGCGACGACGTGTACGGCGAAGACCCGACGGTGAACCGGCTCGAGCAGCGCGCCGCCGCCATCATGGGCAAAGAAGCGGCTCTATTTGTGCCCACCGGAACGATGGGCAATACCATTGCGATTAAACTGCATACCAATCACGGCGAGGAAGTGCTTTGTGAAGCACATTCCCACATGATGGATTGGGAACTGTCGATGATGGCCTGGTTCAGCGGCTGTTTGGCCCGAACGGTCGCGTCGGAAGACGGCATCCTGCGCTGGCCCAATGTCGAACACGCATTGCAGACTGGTGGTCCTCACCATGCCGCGACAACGCTTATCGCGATTGAGAACACACATAATATGGCGGGTGGAACCGTTTACCCGCTCGAAGCGATCGATGAAATCTGCGAAGGCGCTCATGAACGAGGCCTGAAGGTTCACATGGATGGCGCGCGTGTCTTCAATGCTTCGGCCGCATCGCGCATAGCCGTGGATCGTATTGTGCGCGATGTCGACTCCGTCATGTTTTGCCTTTCGAAGGGATTGGGAGCCCCGATAGGCTCGGTTCTGGCGGGGACTCGGAAGGATATCGATCGCGCCCGCCTTTACCGGAAACGCCTCGGCGGAGGAATGCGCCAGGCCGGCGTAGTCGCCGCAGCCGGCCTGATCGCGCTGGCGGACGTACCGGATCGCCTCGTGGAAGATCACGCGAACGCAAAGTTTCTGGCGGAACGGCTTTCCGTTTCGCCGCGGCTTACGGTCGATCCCGGACGCGTTCAAACGAACATCGTTATTTTCGGAATCGAAAAATTGGGATGCAATTCCGTAGAGTTCAGCGAGGAGTTGAAGCAGCGCGGAGTGCTGGCTAACGGCGTGAATTCTACTCAGATGCGGCTTGTCACCCACCGGGACGTGACTCGCGCCGACTGTGAGCAGGCCATCGAAGGGATTGAACAAGCTATCCGTCGATTCCGGCCGCAAACGATCTCAACCGGACAATAGTTCAGAATCGAGCGTGCCGAGCGAATCTCACTTGCGTGACGATTTCGCTGTTGTATTCTGCTCGACGAGTGCATATCTCCGTTCATTCGCCTCCTTTCTCCGGACCCGCTCCCGCAGCTCTGCGAATTGCTTCGTGAGCTCGATAACTTGTTCCTTCTTACCTGCCTTTCGCACAGCTAAGATCAGATGATAAAGGGCAGTCTGGTCGTCGGGATCCGCTCGAACGGCCAGGCGGCTTTGTTCAATCGCTCCGCTGACGTTGCCTTCTTGCAGATAAAGCCGGCTTAGTACATCCCTGGCCAATGATAAATTGGGCTGAAGCTGAATGGCTTTGCGAGCGGCCTTAAGCGCCTGTGTGAACTCAGGAGTGCCGGCCACGGCACCTCGGCGAGCGAGCGTCTCGGCTAGCAAATATTGAAGAAATGCGTCATCCGGCTGCTTACTAAGGCGATCCCGAATGGTTGCTTCCGCCTCCGGCAGATTATTCTGCTGTAGCGCGGCCATACCAAGAGCCGCCATTCCCATAGACGCATTCGAGTCTAATTGCTCTGCGCTCGCAAAATCGCTTTCGCTTTTGTCGTACTGCCCGAGTTGGATATATAGGACACCCCGTGCCGTGTACAGAGCCGCTGAATCAGGCAAACGCTTGAGACCCACGTTCAACATGTCTATGCCAACCTTGTAGGAAGCATGGGCCATGCAGAGATCTGCGAAGTGCACATAATAGCGGGGATTGTCGGGATTGGCGCTAATTGCTCGCCGCAATGCTTGCACCGACCGGGGAGTATCGGCGTTCGCTTCGTACGCTTCAGCCAAGAGGTCGAGAGCGTCGGGATCGGTTGTCCGTGCTTTCTCCATGGAGGAAAGCGTTTGAATGACCTCTGTATAGCGCCTTGCCAGAGACTGAACGACAGCTAGGTTATAAAGTGCTCTTTCATCGTCGTTCCGGAGTTCTGCAATGCGCTTGAAAATCGGGATCGCCTGTCCCGGCTTGCTAAGCTTCACCAGGCAGGAACCGTATTCCGAGAGTGCGCTTACTTGCGAATGAATGAGCGGCTCGCTTCGGCCGAACTCCTCCACCGCTGTTGCGCAGTTGTCCCGTTTGAATGCCAGGCCGGCCAGCATGGCATGGCTGGTTTTGTCGCCTGGATGAAGGCTAACAATTTGCTGGAGCAAGGGAACAGCGCTCTGGTCTCCATCCTTATATTCGATTTCCGCCGCACCTTCGAGAGCAGCTAAGTAATTCGGCGAAATCTGCAGAGCACGCTTAAACGACGCCAAGGCATGAACGCTATTTCCTAACCGAACCAGGGCCAATCCGTTTAGAGTCCACAAACGGGCGTCTTGCGGAAAGCTTTGCAGTTGAATATCCGAAAGCCGCTTCGCCTCTGTGTAATTCTCCGTGCGGAGCGCGGAGATAATCTGTGCAGGATCCTGAGACACCTGAGAATACAGGATGAAGCCGCACACGAACAACAGAACCAAGCCTCTCTGCACTTCGAGTTCATCCTAACGCAAGAGAGAAAGCTTCTGCTCCGAGCGGCCCTTTTCTGCCGGGCGGCAT
>Ga0134125_10001987_pt1 | contig 24556 bp, 17 predicted proteins | sample KB31751_FD_96464 | JGI IMG/M metagenome (GOLD analysis project Ga0134125, IMG submission 96464) | Terrestrial soil microbial communities with excess Nitrogen fertilizer from Kellogg Biological Station, Michigan, USA - KB3-175-1 | ecosystem: Environmental > Terrestrial > Soil > Unclassified ...
CTGCCGTTCGAGCGCCTGGTAAGCCCCCAGGAGAAGCTGCTGACCTGTCTGGCCGCGTGCATAAAAAGTACGCGAGACCTGCGCTCCTCCAAACGAGCGATTCGCCAGCGTGCCTCCGTATTCACGGGCGAACGGAACGCCTTGCGCAACGCATTGATCGATGATGGAAACGCTGATCTGTGCGAGACGGTAGACATTGGCTTCGCGGGAGCGAAAGTCTCCGCCCTTTACCGTGTCGTAGAACAGCCGGTAAACGCTATCGCCATCGTTTGGGTAGTTCTTGGCAGCGTTGATTCCGCCCTGCGCCGCGATGGAGTGGGCGCGCCGCGGCGAATCCTGAAAGCAGAAGCATTGCACGCCGTAGCCCAGTTCGCCCAAACTTGCGGCGGCCGACGCTCCGGCCAAACCCGAGCCGACAACAATGATGTTGTGCTTGCGTTTATTAGCGGGATTCACCAGCTTCATTTCGAAGCGTGCTTTGTCCCATGCCTGTTCAATGGGCCCGGAGGGTGTACGCGAATGGAGTTCCATGGCTATTTCACGATCCCCGTCAGAACTCCTATCGGCACCGAGATAAAGCCCAGAAAAATCACGACGGCAAAAAATGTCGCCGCTCGTCTCAGCGCGGGAGTATAGCGAGGATGAGTCAGACCCAACGAATTGAACATGCTCCAGAGGCCATGCCGCAGATGGAACGCTAAAAGCACCATCGCAAAGATATACCAAGCGGAAACAAATGGGTTGCTGAAGCTGGCGATCACGTTGTGGTAAACGTCGCCTTCGATGAAATTCGGATTGAGATTGCCGCTAGTCAGGTCGAGCAGGTGATAGACGATGAAGGCAAAGATAATGGGGCCGCTCCAATACATCGTTCGCGACGCATAGGTGGAGCCAATCGGCTTTCGTTTGGCGTACCCGATCGGCCGGGCCGTACGCTTTCTGAGGGCAAGCTGAACCGCCGCCACAATATGGAGCACCACCATGATCAGCAGGATGATCCGTACGGCCCATAAGCCTTCCGGCAGAATTCTGAGCACCTGGGCGTATCGATTAAACTGCGCCGGGCCTTCAAACACCTGAAGGTTTCCGAGCATGTGCCCCAAAACGAAAAGGAAAAGAATAAAACCGCTGACTGCCATCACGGCTTTTTTGCCGTTGGTGGAGTCCCATAAGCGCACGGCCTTGTTTTCGCGCAGGCCGATCGCAATTGAACTCATTGAAGGTTCCCCAAGTTTACAGATGAATCAAGCTTTCGCGAAGTAGCAATCCTTTGCATCCGCGTGCACAAGACGTTTCGTCGTCGCGCAATGGGCAGGCGATTTGTGCTTGTGGGCTTACTATGACGATCTTAGCGCAATGGAAGGCTCAGACTCGAAAATAGGTCGACTGTCTCACCGTCCCGGCGGCGTTCTACAAAGGGCTGAAGCACGTCGACACAATGGAAAAGACTTCCCTCATCTTCAGCGCTTCCAGCCACGACCGATGCCTTTATGAGCATATCGATGTCCAATTCAATTTCAGGCTTGCGGTAGTAGAACGGTATGGAGAACCGACTGCAGTACAAGGGACCTGGAACTTCAATCACGAATCATGCGGACCCGCGTTGGCGTTTTGAACTGCCGCCTAACGTGATGGAAATCCGACTCTGCGCCGGGAAGTGTCACCGACCGTCGCCCAGGTAAACATCCGGGGAAGCCCGCCCCTCAGTTCACCGATCCCAGGTGCGCTAAAGGCCAGAAGACGAATACCGCTTTGCCGTATATGTAGCTTCGCGGGACGAAGCCCCACATCCGGCTGTCGTAGGAGGCGCTACGATCGTCGCCAAGCACGAAATAATCGCGCGGTGGAACTACCCGCGGCGCCATTGAGAAATGATCCTGGTATTCCGGCGGCACATACTTCTCGGTGAGCGCCTTACCATTCAAAATGACCGTGCCGTTTTTCATCGATACGACATCACCTGGCAATCCAATCACGCGTTTAATATACGATTTGGTCGTATCCTGCGGAAACCAGAAAACCACCGTGTCGCCCCGTTTGATTCCGCCTCCGAACTTATAGCTAAATTGGTTGATAAACAGCCGTTCCTGATCGTACAGGTTCGGCATCATGCTCGTCCCCTCGACCTTTACGGGCCTGTAAAGGAACAGGATAATCAGCATCGCGATCAACACGGACAACATCAGATCGCGAAACCACACAATTGTAGTAATCAGGGCCGAACTGGCCCGCGGAGGTGGTGCGGCGTCAACCGGGAGATCCTGATCTCCGTTCGGTTCGCTCATGCGTCAGCGTCCATGGTGAAAACTGAAAGCTTGAATATTAGCTTACAAGATTAGAAAGGCCGGGAGCGTATCGCGTGGAGCGCCTTCTCATGCCTCTCTATTTCCACAGACGGGTGATTTCGAAATTCGTTTCCCGGCAGCGAAACGCGAGTCCTTTTAGGAAAGCCGCAATTCGCGTTCAGCGCGCAGCCAGTCTTCTACAGAACAGCCACCCTGATATCCGCGGCTTGCCCAGTAAGAGTAGGCCAGCTTGGCGATATCCTCATGCGTCACAATGCGGGGCGTGCTCTGCCGGTGAGCGATAGAAGGCGGCGCCGCCCCGGATTGACGTGCAACAACCGGTTCAACTGCCGGAGCGGTCTGGGGAATGGTTTGGTCCGCTTTTTTCGTTGCCTTACGATGGTTTGTAATTGCTGCGGCAGATTCGGTAGCCTTTTCCGCCGTACGTTTCTGCCGAGGCTTTGCGTTCTCTTCTACTCGCGCCGCCCCTTCCGAAGGTGCGGCAGCACTCTCTTCCGCGCTCTTCCGCGTCCGTCTCGTCTTGTTGTTGCTGAACTGCATACACCCTATTCTATAGGTGTCAACGACGTTCTTGAAGTAAATTGTTTTTGTCTGGCTCATAGAAATCGCTGCTCTTTCGAGAATTCCAAGACCGATGGCGGTTGCGGCGTACACCTGTGTGTGGTAAGGCCAGGCATGCCTCGCTCGACTGCTTCAGCCTCGCAATTGGCCCGCGCCGATGCATGAGTTTTCAGTAACCACTGGCAATGCGTATACGCCTAACTTCACTAGTACGTTAGTACACTGAAGGCAAGTGCACGACCGCATCTCCGCGAATCGACGGCTCCGACGGTTCCTAACAGCGTATGTGTGTCTTTTCTTTACGCTATTCGTTGTGCTGGTTGGGCCGCTCCATACGCATCACAGTTCGTCGAATTCCGATACGGCGTGCTTGCTGTGCCACGCGGCAGACCGCGCCATAGTTGTTCCGGTGACCGCGGAGACTGGCAAACCGCTCAACAATCCACTCGTCATCTTCCTCGCGCCGCGCCAGCATGCAGTGGCGATGGCGGGCAATGTCATTCGAAAAACTCCCCGAGCGCCTCCGGCATTTGCTTGATCCGCTTGTGTCTGGGGACGATTGCCTGAACGAGTGATTGGCATTTCTTCTCGTAATTCACACCAAACGTCCCCTTCGATAAACCGAACGAGGAGTTGATGTTGATGAAAGCTTTTGCAGCATGCGCCACGCTGTTGGTTGGTCTGATCTGTTGTCCTTCCACGCTCCGGAGCGCGGAAGGACCGAATGGCCAGGCCATGGGAACAGCAGGCGTTATAGACGGGACCGTGCTCGATCCATCGGGCGCGAGCGTTGCCGGCGCCCAGGTAGTCCTGAAGAATCCGATTACCAGCTACCAGCAAGAAACGACAACCGATGCGAACGGCGTATTCCATTTCGTGAATATTCCACCGCATCAGTATCAGCTTCAGATCACCGCGCAGAATTTTCAGGCTTTTGCAACAAAGGTTTCCATCCACGGCGCCGTGCCGGTGAAAGTGCAAGCGCGATTGGACCTCGCGAGTTCCAGCCAGGAAGTTACGGTGGAGGCGTCGGGCGCCGACCTGCTCGAAACGGTGCCGACTCAACATACGGATGCGGATCAGAACCTGATCCAAAAGCTGCCGCTCACATCCGCCTCGCAAGGGTTAAGTGATGCGATCACGCTGACGACGCCAGGCGTTGTCGCCGATTCGAACGGCTCATTTCACCCGCTCGGCGATCACGCGCAAACAAGTTACGTTATCGATGGTATGCCCATCAACGACCAGCAGAGCAAATCGTTTTCAACTCAACTCCCGGCGAATGCGTTTCAATCCTTGGAACTGGTTACGGGCGCGCCAAGCGCCGAATACGGCGATAAGACCAGCTTGGTTGTGAATGCCGTGACCCGAAGCGGATTGGGGCATAAGCCCACCGGAAGTCTGGACACCTACTATGGCTCTTTCGGCACATATGGGGAAGAAGCGACATTTGGCTTCGGCTCCGCGAAATTCGGCAATTTCGTGGTTGCAAACTCTAGTCGCACGGCGCGGTTCCTCGATACGCCCGAGTTCACGCCGTTTCACGACAAAGGAACCAATGCGACGATCTTCGATCGCATCGACTATCAGCCTACCGGGCGCGACTCTACGCACCTGGATATCTTCGGCGCTCGAAACTGGTTTCAGATTCCGAACACTTACGATCAATTGAACCAGGATCAACGGCAGCGGGCGACCACTTTCAGCGTGGCTCCGGGTTATCAGCACACCTTCAGTACTTCCAGCTTGCTTACGATCAATCCATTCTTTCGCCAGGATCGGATCGACTACTGGCCGAGTCGCGACGAGTTCGACGACACGCCCGCGACCGTGGGCCAGAACCGGCATCTCACCAATTTCGGCGTCAGCGCAAGCCTTGCCTGGGTGAGGGGCATCCATAACGTTAAACTCGGAACCCAGATCACGCAAACGCAGCTCAAGGAAAACTTCAACTTTGGGCTGACCGATCCGTTGTTCAACGCTGTCTGCGTCGACGTTCAGGGAAATCCGCTGGCCCTCCCCAGCGTGACTAATCCGGCTTCATGCGACGGCCTCGGCTATATGGCGAACCCGAACCTTTCGCCGGGACTGATCCCATACGACCTCACGCGAGGCGGCAGCCCGTTCCTGTTTCATGGCAACGCCAACATTAACCAGCAGGCCGTCTACGCGCAAGACCAGATCACGTGGCGCAATTGGACTTTCAATCTCGGTTTGCGGTTCGACAACTACGACGGCATTTCGACGGACAACCTGCTGCAGCCGCGAGCGGCGGTTTCGTACCTGATCAAGCCCACCAACACGGTGCTGAAAGCGTCATACACCAGGAGCATGGAGACGCCGTACAACGAAAACCTTGTGCTGTCGAGTTCCACGGGGGCCGGCGGCCTTGCCGGGGATGTCCTCGGCGGAAGCAGCGAGGCGCTGCGGCCTGGGCATCGCAATGAATATAACACCGGGTTGCAGCAGGCGCTTGGGCACTACCTGCAAATTGACGGCAGCTACTTCTGGAAATTTACGAAAAACGCCTACGATTTCGATACGCTGTTCAATACTCCTATCACGTTTCCGATTTCATGGCGTCAATCGAAGATCGATGGCGTTTCGCTCCGGCTATCGACACCCAACCTGCATGGCTTCCAGGCCTACACGACACTTGGACACACACGAGCTCGTTTTTTCGGACCGGAGACCGGCGGCCTTGTCTTCAATTCCGCTGTGAGCGCCGGAGTCTTTCGCATCGATCACGATCAGGCTCTTCAGCAGACCACGGACTTCCGTTATCAATATAAGAAGGACGGCCCCTGGATCGCTTTCACCTGGCGCTTCGATAGTGGCGAGGTCGCCGGCGCCGTCGCCACACTCGACGATGTTCTTGCCCTGACGCCAGCCCAGCAGTCGACCATCGGGTTTTACTGCGGGGCGGACCAGGCCACTGTCTACCACGGAATCAGCTCGTGCGGATCGAATTACGGCGCTACTCGCGTCCGGATTCCGGAGCCCGGCACGTATAACGAGGATCATAATCCGCCGCGCATCGCCCCGCGCAATCTGTTCGATGTCGGAGTCGGGACGGATAACCTCTTCCATTACGAGCGATTCAAGACCACGTTGAAACTTCAAGCGGTGAACATCACCAATGAAGCTGCGCTATACAACTTCCTGTCGACATTCAGCGGCACTCACTGGGTTTCGCCGCGCACGTTTCAGTTGACGATGGGTTTCGCCTTCTGATTTCCGCGTCTGAACCCCGACCTCACGGAGTGTCCATGGCCCTACGGGCCACCAAAGTTGATGAAAACGCCTTTTGACCGCGCACTCGTGCGGCGGCTCCGTTTCCGGGTAACCTCGACACGGAGCCGCCTTGCGTTAGCAAGCGGGTTTTCCGGAGGCCGTGTAATCCCGGTCATCTGCACCGAACCGCGACTGTCAAGGATCGGACGTTTTTACCGGCGTCTTCAATGGGCTGGCCCAGCGCTAGCTCCGGCGCCAAACCTTCACTTGTGATTCAATAGATTCGCTTGTGGCGATAAAATCCTTCTTACTTCCGCTAGCGCTAGCCGCATTCGCCTTGCCGCCTCTCTCGGCGCAAGCGCCCCACGTACATCCTGCTGACGCTCTTCCTCGTGTGCCTCTTCAGCCGCTCGCGCAACAGGTGAGAAGGCTTGAGGATGCGCTCAGCTTTCTCGGCCAGCCGCTACCTGCTAGAACTCGCGCAGCTATTAATAGCGCAATCGCGGCTCCGGATGAATTGGCGGCAGTGACTCAAATCGAAACAGCGCTTGAACCGTTTGTGCTGGCAGTGGTCAATATTAATGGTGAGAGCCGCGTCAAGGTGGAGCGCGGCCCCGCGCAACCAGCGCTGGTTCAGAGCGGCTCACGCTTTTTTCTGGTCAAGATAATCAACCAGGGAAACGTGACCTCCGCACTGAATGTCGCCAGCCCCAATAGCGGCCGGGTTTTTGTTCCGTCGAAGAACGATCCTTCGCCCAAAATGGTTCTCACCAAGGCGGATGTGCGCGATCGCTGGGCGGATATTTCGATTTACAACAAGCCTCCGATGGAGACGCGACTCTCTGGGTTGGCCGTGGAGTATCAGATTCTCGAAATTTACAGCCGCGATGCGGGCCAACGCTCAGCGGACATCAGCTTCAACGTAGGGCAGGGCACCCAGGATATCGGCTTCCGGAACGACATGCTTGTTCTGTTTCATGCCGATGCCGCGCGGCAAATCAAGCTTCACGTGCTGGACGAGAATGGTAAGCCAAGCATCGCGTCCCTCACCATCCGGGATCGATGGAACCGACTCTATCCCAATCCGTCGAAGCGTCTTGCTCCGGATTTCTTTTTCCAGCCGCAGATCTATCGCGCCGATGGCGAATCTATTGAGTTGCCGCCTGGCTATTACACGGTTGTCGCCACCGGCGGTCCTGAGTACAACCAACATACGAAAGAGTTTTCGGTCGACGCAAAAGGGCCGGACGATCTGAGTTTCAAACTGGATCGCTGGATCGATCCGTCAAAATTCGGCTGGTATTCGGGCGATCATCATGTTCACGCAGCCGGTTGCTCACATTACCAGAACCCGGCGGAAGGCGTGCTGCCGAAAGACATGATGCGCCAAATCTCCGGTGAAAAGCTGAACGTGGGAGCCGTGCTGACATGGGGGCCTGATTACTACTATCAGAAGCAGTTCTTTTCCGGCCACGACGACCCTCTCTCGCTCCCCAACGAGAAGATGCACTACGATCTCGAAGTCTCGGGTTTTCCGTCGAGCCATGCCGGACACTTGGTTTTGCTGGGGCTGAAGGACCAGGATTATCCCCATACGCGGAAAATTGAAGACTGGCCGACGTGGGATCTTCCGATTCTGAAATGGGCGAAGCAGCAAGGGGCCGTCGTTGGATTTGCCCACTCGGGTTGGGGCTTACAGGTCTCCGACCGTGCGCTGCCGAGTTTCGAAATGCCGGGATTCGATGGGATCGGCGCGAACGAATATATCGTCGATGTCACGGAACCGGACGCGGTTGACTTTATCTCCGCCGGCGATACGCCGTTCGTCTGGGAACTCAGCATCTGGTATCACACGCTCAACGTGGGGTTCCGCACCCGCATTGCAGGCGAGACCGATTTCCCGTGTATTACCGACGACCGCGTTGGCAGAGGACGTAGCTACGTCAAAGTCGACGGACCGCTTACGTATGCATCGTGGCTTAGCGGGTTGAAAGCCGGCCGCAGCTACGTTTCGGACGGACGCGCGCATCTGATGGACTTCACGGTGAACGGCGTTGAAATAGGCACGCACGGAAGCGAGGCGCCGCTATCTTCGCCTGGCGTCGCGCATGCCACGGTCCGTGTCGCGGCGCTGCTCGATTCCACCCCGCATCCGGAAATCCAAAGTTTGCCTTATGATAAAGAACCTTATTGGACAATCGAGCGCGCGCGTATAGGCGACTCTCGCGAAGTGCCGGTTGAATTTATTGTGAATGGCGCTGTCGCCGCACGAAAGCAGGTGATTGCCGATGGCGCAGTCCACGATGTCTCATTCGATGTGCCGATTTCGCGAAGCAGTTGGGTCGCTGTCCGAATCCTGCCTGCCGCGCATACCAATCCGATTTTTGTCACAGTGGCAGGCGAGCCCATCCGCGCCTCCCGTGCCAGCGCGGAATGGTGCCGGAATGCGGTCCACCAATGCTGGACGCAGAAGTCACCGCGAATCGCAGTCGACCAGCTCGGCGCGGCACGTACTGCCTACGATCACGCCGAGGAAGTTTACAAAAAATTGGAAGCTGAATGCAGCCGGTAGTTTAGCGTGAGTCTCCGCGTATTTTGGTGAGAAGCCGCAGCATTTCAAGGTACAGCCACACTAGCGTTACGAGCAGTCCAAAGGCTCCGTACCACTCCATGTATTTGGGAGCGCCGCGCCGCGCGCCTTCCTCGATCATGTTGAAGTCGAGGATCAGATTCAGCGCCGCAACGGTGACCACAACCAAGCTGAACAAAATGCCGATTGGGCCGCTGCCATAAATGAGCGGAACGTTAACGTGGAAGAAACCCAGAACCATAGTGACTAGATAGACAACCATGATCCCGCCGGTTGCCGCCACAATGCCGATCATGAACTTCTGCGTTGGCCGGATGAGGCCCGAGCGGTACGCCAGAAGCATACAGATGCATGTGCCGAACGTGAGGCCCACGGCTTCAATGCTGATACCGGGAAAACGGACCTCGAGCACCGACGAGACAGCGCCAAGAAACAAACCCTCCAATACTGCATATATCGGCGCGGTCATCGGCGACCAGCTTTTCTTGAAGATAGTGACGAGCGCGACGATGAAGCCGCCAATTGCTCCAATGGTCACGTATGGACCGACCGTGCTCGGGTCGCGCGTGGTCAAAAACTGATTCCATACCCAGGCTGCCGACGCCATCGTTAAGAGCAGAAGGATGCCGGTGCGGTTGATGGTACCTGCAATCGTCATCGGGCTGCCGATGTCGCGGTACGCAAGCGTACGTGGATAGGCATTCGGTCCGAAAGCAGGATTTGATGTCTTCATAGCTTCATGATACTGAGAAATACTCGGAATCCATACAGGTCTCGTTTTGGCGTGAGATGATGCGGGTCTGGACAGGCGCAGCCAGCGGTTGAAACCAAGCCAGCCGGCGGTCCTTGTCCTTTTCCCGAGAGGCACTTATGAAGAAATTCATCAATGAACCCGCGTGGGTTGTCCCGGAAATGATTGAAGGACTCGTCGGAATGCATGCCGGGTGGACGCAGCTTCAAGGCCAAAATGTGGTTCTGCGGACAGATTTTGTAGCCGCTTCTGAACGGCAAGTGGGGGTCATTTCAGGGGGAGGCAGCGGCCACGAACCGGCGCATATCGGGTTCGTCGGAGCCGGCATGTTGAGCGCGGCGGTGGCCGGTGAAGTATTCACTTCGCCTAGCGCCGATTCAGTACTGGCTGCAATCAAAGCCGTGGCTGGCCGGCCCGGCGTGCTGCTAATTGTAAAGAACTATACAGGGGACCGGCTGAATTTTGGGATGGCGGCCGAAATGGCTCGCACCGAAGGCATTCAGGTCGCGGCCGCCTACGTTGCGGACGACGTAGCGCTGGCGCAAGCGCAGGATCGCGCGGGAAGGCGCGGCATCGCCGGAACCGTACTGGTTCACAAGATTGCGGGAGCCGCGGCCGCGGAAGGCAGAAGCTTGCCGGAAGTGGCCGCCATTGCACAATCTGCCGCGGATGCGATCTCTACGATGGGAGTTTCGCTTTCCGCTGGCATCGTGCCTGCGATTGGCAAGCCTAGTTTCACGCTTGGTGAAAACGAAATCGAACTGGGCCTGGGCATTCATGGGGAGCCCGGATTCCGCCGGATGCAACTGGCCTCGGCCGACGAGTTGGTGGATCGACTTCTGGAGCCGGTTTTGGCTAGTCAGCATTTTGCGCCGGGCGATCGCGTAGCGTTGCTGATCAATAATCTGGGCGCAACGACCACAATGGAACTTGCGATTGTCGCGAGGCGTGCGCTCGCGGCGTTGCGAGAACGGGAATTAGTAATCGAACGAGTCTATTCGGGTACTTTCGTTTCGTCGCTGGATGCCGCCGGCGTTTCGATATCGCTTTTGAAGGTAGATGATTCCCGCCTTCGCTGGTTGGATGCGCCGACTTCGGCTCCTGGCTGGCCCAATGCAGCGGCTGAGGCGCCGCAGCCAATCCAACGTCCTGTTACTGTTCGAAAGACGCCAGTACGCGAGATTCCGGTCCGAACGGAAGCGGGGCAGCGAATGACAATTGTCATTGAAGCAGCCTGTAATGCTTTGATCGAAGCGGAAGCCCGATTGACCGAACTGGATCGTGCTGTCGGAGACGGCGACATGGGAATCACGTTATCTCGTGGGGCGAAGGCGGTGCTTCAGAACATAAGCACGCGCCCGATTAACAATGAGTCGGAGATATTACAAGAGATCGCCATGACGCTGCAGCAGTCGATGGGCGGCTCATCGGGGCCGCTGTATGGCGTTTTTTTCCTGAGAGCTGCAAATTCGCTCCGCGGCAACTTCACCGTCGACGCAATGGACTGGGCGCGGGCAGCGATGGAAGCATGCGAAGCCATTAGTGAGATGGGGGGCGCCAGTGTGGGCGATAGAACCATGCTGGATGCGCTCATTCCATTTGCGGAGACCTTCCGTTCGGGTCTTCTAGCTGGCCTGAATGCCTCGGAAGCTTTGACGTCCGCTGTGGACGCCGCAGAAACCGGCGCCAAAGCGACGGCAAGCATGTTTCCGAAACGAGGCCGATCAAGCTATCTGGGCGACCGCGCATTGGGGCATCCGGACCCCGGCGCGGTAGCTGCGGCGGTATGGCTGCGCGCCGTCTTTACCGCAATCGGATGAGCGATTACATACCCCAAGAGCGATGAAAAACCTTGAATCCGGCCCGGAAGCGTAGGCGATCATCACCTAAGCAATCGGCATCGAACGTAGGCATGTCAGGCTGCTGGCACTCCAGCGGACAACATTTGTCCATTCTGATAATGCCGGGTTTGGCTGTTCCATCCGATATCCAGCGAAACCTTGGCCGCGCCACCCGAAACGGCGGCCATTACGGCCAGACCCCACCCTCCGGCGAATGCCGAACGCGTGTTGCGCGCGACAGCGCCGAGGACGTGAGCCAAAGCCTCGCGCCTCTTCATAAACTCAGGATCGGTTGTCGGGTCCGCGGCTGTAGAGTGCTCTACGGCCACGAGCATATCGCTCAGCTTGGGCGCGACCTCAAGCATTGCATCGGCCCACCACCGTATATCGATCCAATCGGCGGCAATCACTGCGAGTTCGTTGACATTGAGATGGCTGATTTCCGGAATTTGTCTGAATGATGCGGAGTTACCAATCTCGTCCATGGCATTCCACACCGGATTGCTGGAGAGCGCCAAGAGGCGGGACGTGCTCCCAGGATCGCTTGGCTCAATCAGCGCAGCCATCGCTTTTCGTCCAATACTTTCTAGCGCGGAGCGCGTGTACGGCGTCCGATTCGCCGGGTCTGCAAAAAACAAATGCATTGCCCCGGCGGTGTCGTAGTCTGCCATAGCGCCGACGCTTACGTGTCCGAAGTTCGACGTAGAGGCAAGAATGCCATCCCAACTGCCCGGCTGAACGATGCCGAGCGCCGCCCCGAGCAGGAGTTCACCTCGCATCTGACGCCCATTCAGTTGGCGGGCGTACCGGAAATATGCCTGTGACACGGAAATGTTAGCATTCAGTTTTCCGCCGTTTGGTCCGCCTGCGCCCGCGGCGTACGTCACCGTACTCAGAAATTCGCGTGAGAGGACCGCTCGCAGCTTATCGCTATCGGCCACATCCGGCTTGGACGCTACTTCAATCTCGCTGGCTTTGACTCGATCGACTATGACGATCTGGCCGTCGTCATCGTGAAGGATTTTGCACGAGTTCACGTAATCGATTAGAGATTTCGCATTGTAGACCCCGAGAAGATTGATGTTGATGGAGTGCTGGAAATCGTGCGTCTCTCGAAATACGTTCCGGAGAGCCCGGGCGTTTGGGAGCGAATCGATCTGCGTCCAATTTCCTTTGAGCGCGGAACCGAGTGCAGCGTCCGTTTTCGCTTGGTCGCCAGACCCGAGGTCAACTAAATACACGACGCTTGCTTCGTCGGTAGTGGCGGCTGAACAAGCCACGTTCATCGCAATCGAAAGACTGCGGTCGATGCTGCCGTTCAAAACGCCCCGCAGCGCGTCCGCTCTGTCGCCAACAATACCCGCTTGCTCCGGGCGAACTCCCGGCAAGGCTGTTTTGAAAAACGCCGAAATCAGATCTGTATAGTTGGCTCCCGCGTTCGATTGCTTCCCCGCCGGGCGGCTAAGATCTGCTTCCACTCCGGCGCCAGCGGTAAACGTAGCGGTGAGAGTAGAACCTTTCTTCTTATAAATGCCAAGTTGTAATTCAGTCGCGCTGATTTTATGGCTGCGCACAACGAATTCACCGGAGAGTGCGATTCCCCCGGTAATGGTCAGATTGGCGCCCGGATTTACGTCAATTTTGTAATTGAACGGCAGGTCGGATGAAGCGAGCGCATGGACATTCGCGGGCAGGGAATAGGAGCCGCTGAATGTAATGCTCCCGCTCAGTTCGGTGACGTTTACTGTACGCGGCAACTGGCGGCGGAAATCGTCGACGCCGAAATTCGCCGAAAATCCGTTCAGTAATCCTGTCAGGGCACTCTTAAAGCTGGGAAATCCGGCGCTGGTGCTCTTGAACAGAATATAGGTGGTGAGGCCTAATTTGCTCGATGCAGCAATGCCGGCGCCAAAGCCGTTGACCGTGGCGCCGAGTTGCCCGCTGAGGAAGGCGTCCAACTCGAATCCCATCCAGCACTCGTCGGCGGCGAGCGGAGTGGCCGGCACAAAGTCGTCCGGGCCGAAAAGCGTTTGGTCCGAAGGCAGAACAATCGAGAGCGCGCCATTCACTCCGGCCGTAATCGCCAGGTCAACGCCGCTCGCAATCGACAGCGCGGGCGAATTGAACTTGGCGCTCAGGGCCGCGCCTCTGAAGGCGATTTGGTTGATTGGTTGCTCAGGATGGGCTAGCAACGAAACTGTCGGGGCAAGAAGCTGCATCAACTTCGATTGCCCAAGAAGCGAATTGTCGCGAAGTTCGACATCCGCGCTTAGGCCCGCTTTATCGGTAATGGTGATATTGGTCATGCGCGCGAAAGCCTCCGATCAGTCAGTAGTAACAGCTTTGGGGCATGCTCACAAGGATTATTTTGCCGAGGAACGGAGCGGCCTTTGATAATACAACCGCCAAGCAGCAGGCTCAAAACTGCTCCCAAGCGAACCCATCGCGGTTCATCTTGGGTCCTTACGCTTCCTGCTCAGCTTTGGCGGCTGCTATTACCTTTTTTTTAGGAGCACAGAACCGCGACCGTAAGGAAGCGTACGTCTTTAGCCGAGCGGTAGTCGAATACTGACAGACCCGGTCAGCATCCGCGCGCGAACGACCAAATCGACCGCCGCAGCTACATCCGGTGGCGGCGAAGGGGCGCTAGATGCCGCCAAATCCCGGGGCGCTGATGTCAATTTCTTTTATTTCCGGCGCAAATTTAGCTACTTGCGCTCGAATTTTTTTCGCATCCCCGATGAAGATGAACGTCAGGCCGCTCGTTTCGAAGTACTTTCGTGCGACGGTATTAGCTTCCGCGATGCTGACGGCGTCCATTCGTTGGAATAACGTGTTCACCTCGTCCGGGCCGAAGCTCAACATTTCCAGCCGGAGTAGCAATTTCGCTAGTTGGTCTGGAGTTTCCAGCATCTCGCGCGGGGTGACGCCCTGCTCGTATGCTTTCGCCGAGGCGAGTTGATCGGCTTTGAGGCCGTGCTCGTTCAGGTCCTTCAACACTTGAAGCGACAGCGCGACAGCTTCGCCCGTCGAATCGGTCTTCGTGAATGTCGAGATCGAATTCATGCCTTGCAAGCGATCTTCATCGATAATGTTGCGCGCTCCGTAGGTCAGGCCGGATTTCACGCGCAATTCTTCATTCAGCATCGACGTGAAGCGGCCGCCAAATAGCGTGTTCACCAGGGAAACCGCCACACGATCCGAGCTCTTTGCGTCGATGCCGGGTTGCGCAATAAAAAAATAGGTTTGCGTCGCCGCCGGCTTGTCTACCAGCAGAAGGCGCGCCCTGGGCGTGCGTGATAGCCGAATCGGCTCCGTCCATTGGTAAGGTTCGCCGGCGGGAGCGGAATCGAAAGCTCTCTCTACTTCCGCTCTCGCGTTCTGCGCATCGATATCGCCAACGACTGCGATCGCGAGATTGCGTCCTGAATACATCCGCTTATGGTAGTTTGCAATGCTGTCCCGGTTCATGTGTGCAATGGAGATCTCGCTCATCACGCGCCCATAGGGATGGCTTTCGCCGAAGAAAAAAGCGTGCGCATAAGGCTCAATCGCCTCGGCTGGATCGTCCTTTGTCGCTTTGGCCTTATCGCTCTGTTGCGCAAGCAGCTTCTTCACTTCCGATTCGGGAAATGTTGCATGTAAAACGGCGTCCGCAATCAGCGCCAGCCCCGCGCCGAAATCCTTCGATAGAAATTCCGATTGCAGCAGGGTCGATTGCGCGTCGGCGCGGATGCGATACGTTCCTCCAAGCGCGTCGAGATCCTTCGAAAATTCGTCGCTGTCGCGGCTTGTCGTGCCCTTCCGGAGCAGTTCACCCGTTACTTCGGCGAGCCCAGGTTGATCTGCCGGATCCGATTCAACTCCGCCTTTCACGGCGATATCGATTTCAACCAGCGGGATTCCCTTCCGTTGCATCACTTCCAGCGTTAACCCGTTGGGCAGGACCTGACGCGAAAAGGGCGGCAATCGTAGTTCCGCCGCGGCAAGCGGGATCGCGACCGCAATAGCGAGCAGCGCCGGCAGAACGCCTTTCATTTCCGGGCCTCTTCGGTCCGCTTCGATTGCGGAATCAGAATGCCGACCGCGCGATTCTCCGGAGTAAGTATCTGCCGCGCAACCCGCTGAATATCCGCAGCCGTCACCTTCTCAACTTCGGCCGGTTCCTCATAGAGTTTCCTGTAATCGCCGTAGAAAATCTCGTATGTTCCGAGCATATTCGCGCGTCCTGCATTGCTCTTTAACTCGCGGTAATGCGCGGCAAGCCACTGGTTCTTTGCTTTACGCAGTTCGGTTTCCGGAACCGGCGATGCCTTGATTTTTTCCAGTTCACTTACAACCAGGGTCCGCACGTGGTCTACAGCGACGCCTGCCCGAGGCTCAATCACGATGCTTAGAAGAAAGGGGTCGAGAGAAGGTTCGTCGAAAACCTGCGCATTCAGCGCCGCTTGTTCGTGATTGACCAGCCGCGAATATAGCCGTGAACTCTCGCCGGTAGCAAGAATCGTCTCAAGCACTTCGATTGCCGGATATTCCGGGCTCTTCGTCGGCGGCATGTGAAACGCCAGCATCAGAAGAGGCAGTTCGGCTTCTTTCCGAATGCGAACGACCCGTTCGCCTTCCTGTTTGGGCTCGACCGTGCGCGGCTCTCCGAAAGTGGCGTGCGATGGAATTGCTTCGAAGTACTGTTTCGCCAATTGAAAGACACGATCTGTGCGGACGTCGCCGGTGACGACCATAATGCAATTGTTCGGAGCGTATCCCTGTTTGTAGTACGTCTCCAGGTCCTGCATCGTCCACGCTTCAATGTCGGAAGCCCAGCCGACTACCGGCCAGTGGTACGGATGGGCGATAATCGCGGCGGCCTCTACCTCTTCCGAAAGAGCTCCGAGATTGTCGTTGTCGACCCGCAAGCGCCGCTCGGAATAGACTACCCCACGTTCGGATTCGACGATCTTTGGCTGAAAAACCAGATGCGCCATGCGATCGGATTCCATGCGCATCATTAAATCGAGAGTGTCCGGTGGAAACCAGTCTGTGTAGACGGTCACGTCTTTGGTTGTATACGCATTGTTGTTGCCGCCATGCACTTCCATCTGACGGTCGAATTCGCCCGGCCCGAAATGTTGCGAGCCGTTGAACATCATGTGTTCGAAGAAATGCGAGATGCCCGTGATGCCCGGCCGTTCATCGCGCGAACCCACGCGATAGAAGAAATACAGAGCGACTGCCGGAACCGTGTGATCCTCCTGCACGAGGATCTTCATTCCGTTTTTGAGCGTGGATGTCTGAACGCTATCGCCTATCCGCGCAAGCGAAATGCCCGGCCACAACAAGGCAAGGAGCAATGCCAACCGCATGAACGGTAGGGTAACAAAGCGCTAATAGCGGCTCGGGATTGAATCACTCTGTGCCTGGCGCAGAATTCTCCCGCGATTGCGGGAGGGAGGATTCGGGCACACTTAGGCCGAGGCTGCTTTGTCGAAACTGGCGATGGCCTGCTGCTCGTTGTCAAACGACTCGAAGATCGTGTGGAGTTTGGTGACTTGCAGCAAATCGTTCAATTTCTTTTGCAGGTGCAGCAGCTTTACGGAGCCGCCCTGGTTTTTCGCCGTCGTGTACACGCCGACCAGTTCGCCAAGGCCCGCGCTGTCCACGTACCCAACGCCTGCCATGTTAAGAACGATGCTTTTGTTCCCCTGTGCCAGCAGGCTTCTTAGGGTGTCGCGCAATATCCCCGTACTCTCGCCGAGAGTGATCCTGCCATCGAGATCCACGACAGCTACGTCGCCGACATGCCTGACTTTTGCGGTAAATGCCATAACGTCAAAGGTCCTTGCACTCAAGTGTACCTGAGCACCATGGCTGAATTTCCATTTGACTTCGCGCGATAGTACTGGGCATCTGTTTCGAAGTGTGAATTGGATTGCCTAGAAACTTGTGCGCTCTCATTTGGCCCCTTCTGAGGGTCGAATTCGCTTATTTCAGTGAAAGCCATTTCGGGTACAAAATCATGCTTGGAGCCTTCCCTTCGTGTATTCCCGCCTCGTTCATCAAAATTGATCCTCAAAATCTACAGGCTCTGGTGCGGCGTTGCACGAGAGACTGCGATCCGGCGGCCTGGAGCGAATTCGTGCGCCGCGTCGACCCGCTGATACGCTCTGTCGTGCTACGCCTCTGCCGCCGCCTGAATTTGACTGGCCGGGAGCAGGCCGACGATCTGATCCAGGAGACATACGTCCGGCTGTGCGCGGAAGACTACCGCATTTTGCGCGAATTCGAATGGAACGAAATAGACGGTTTTTATGCGTACGTCAAGGTCGTCACCGCTAACGTGGTCCGTGATGCCGCAAAGGCTAGCTTCGCGGCCAAAAGGGGATGCCGGATAACAGATCCATTGAAGATCTATTCCATCCCCGCTCTACAGGATCATCCAGACGAACTGGAACGCGACATTCTCTTAGGCCAGATTTTTGCGGCAGCACGGCGGGTTTCGAAAGGACCCGCGCAGCAGCGCGATCTGTTGGTGTTCTGGCTATATTACGGCCTTGGGTTCAAAGGAATCGAAATCGCTCGCATTCCCGATATCGGCCTTACGCAAAAAGGAATCGAGAGCTTATTGCTCCGGCTCGTACGGGCGGTTCGCGCTCAACTGCGAGCGGAAGTGGGAAGGTTTTCAGGCTCCGTTCAATGAGATGACATTCTTGATGCCGCCGTGGCTCGAAAGCGGCTGTTGGTATTCCTCGATCGTGTACCGGCGCGTAATCAGCTTGGCGACCGTGCCGGGGAATTTGGCGCGAAATTTCCCCAGATCGGCGATCGCATTTTGAAAGTGCGTGGAGCTGGCGTTTACAGTGCCGAAAATAAGCTGATTCTTCAGAACCATATCGCGCATGATCGTGGCCGTATCCACCGGAATCGGATTCTTGCGTCCTGGTACGCCGGTAAACACGAAAATGGCGTTTCGGCCAAGCTCACGGATAACGGAAAAGGCGAGATCCGCGGCCCCCATCGCTTCATAGACAACGTCGATCTGCGCGCCGCAAGCCGCGGGTAAATCGTTTGGCTTCACGACGTCCGTCGACAAAAACGTCGCGCCAATAGCCTGCACCAGAGGAGGTTTTTCGGTTTCCGAGCCGCGCGAGTAAACGAAGGTCCGGAAGCCTTCGATGACCAGTTTCATGGCGCCTAGGAGTCCGACCGGACCGGCCCCAAGCACCAGCGCCGTGTGGCAGGTCTGCCTGCCTCCCGTCTCATCCGGGCAGGTCCACGGCATGCGCACTTGAATTGTTTCGATTTCCTCGTACGCCTTTTCGGCAATGGTCAGGGGCTCGGTTAAAACGCCAACATCGCGCAGTTCGGCCGGAACCATGTTGACGTAGCCCGCCTGCTCGACCACATATTCCGTCATGTAGCCGTGATGCCGCACAATGCCGCGCTCGCTGTAATTGCCCGTATAACAGAAATCCTGCCGCCCCACGGCGCACGCCGGGCACATCTCAGCGCAGGGCCGCCGTACGGTGAGTACGGCCAGATCTCCCGGCTTCACATTCGTCACTTGCTTTCCGGTTGCAACTACTTCGCCCAGCGACTCATGGCCGATCACGAGATAGCGCGAGCCTGCCGGTGGAGTGCCGTAATCGAACGAGACTATCTCGCGATCGGTCCCGCAGACTCCCACGTCGAGCATGCGGATCTTGACCTGATCCTTTTCTGTGATCTCCGGCTCCTCGTGCTGAACCAGCGCAACTTTCTTGTCGTCTGGGAAAACCGCGACGGCTTTCATAACTCTGCTTACTGTACTCCCGTGTATAGGAGCAAGGTGGAGAAAGAACGTTTCATCCGCCCGGAATCGAGCCGGTCGGAAGCAGGGTAGGGACGACGCACGCGTGGCCCGCGAAGGTTAAAAATCCTCGTCGAAAAACGTCGCCAAAATCTGAGCCGGGAAGCGTAAGCGACCGGTTGCGAATCACTCTTCCATATCCGCGCTCGCTACGCGCGCACGCCGTCAATGAATTTATGCAAACGATCAAGGCCGCGTTCCAATTCATGAATCGAAGTCGCGTACGAAATGCGAATGTGGTCTGACGTGCCGAATGCCTCGCCGGGCACCACCGCCACGTGTGAGTTGGAGAGAAGTTGCCCGGCAAAATCGAGCGAATTTTTCACCTTGCCGCTTTGATAGGCAACGCTGATATTTGGATAAGCGTAAAACGCGCCCTTCGGCGTCAGGATTGATACGCCTTCAATCTGGCGTAAGCGGTCGATGACGAAATCGCGGCGGCGGCGATATTCAGCAAGCATTGTTGGGATGGAGCTTTGCGGGCCTTTCATCGCTTCCACGGCGCCCTTTTGCGCAAAGGAAGTCGGATTCGACGTACTGTGGCTTTGTAGCTTCATCATTGCCGTAATGATCGGCGCGGGGGCGAGCGCGAATCCAATGCGCCAGCCTGTCATTGCATAGGTCTTCGATAGTGACCCGGCGACAAGCACCGTTTCTTTCGCATTCGGGGCAGCCGCAATCGAAAAGGGGCTGCCGTCATAGAGAAAATGGCAGTAGCATTCATCCGTCAATAGATAAATGCCGCGTTTCGAAGTCAACTCGAAGATCTTCAGGAATTCGCTCTCCGGGACCACGGCGCCACTCGGATTCGACGGTGAGTTGACGATCACCAGTTTGGTCTTCGCCGTCAGGTGTTTCTCAAGAAGAGCGGCCGTCACCTCGAAGCCCGACTTTTCGTCCGTATCGACGAATACCGAAATTCCGCCCGCGTAGTTGACAACGTCTTTGTAAGTCACCCAATAGGGAACTGGTATTACGACTTCATCGCCGGGGTTGATCAACGCCTGCATCAAATTGAAAATGGCGTGCTTGCCGCCTACGGTGACCAGGCACTCGGGAGCGGAGTAATTCGTGCCGAAATCTGCCTTATGCCGCGCGCAAATGGCTTCGCGAAGCTCCTGCGTGCCCCCAGCGGGCGTGTATTTGGTGAAGTTCGCCGCCAGTGCGTCAATTGCGGCCTGTTTGATGTTCTGGGGAGTAGGGAAGTCGGGTTCACCCGCGCCGAAATCGACCACATCCACGCCCTCCCGGCGTAGGCGATCCGCATCGGCGGCCACCTTCATCGTCGATGAAACACTGATGGTTGAAATTCGTTCCGCAATTTCGAGTGTGGCTTGCATGAAAACTGCTATCCTTCCTTTCTCAACTGTAACTTCTGACGTAGCCGCTCTTCCACCGTTTTCGGCACCAGGCCAGAGACATTGCCGTTGAGCGAGATCACTTCTTTGACCAGGCGCGAGCTAATAAAGGAGTTGTCCTCGCTTGCCATTAAAAAGATCGTTTCGGTTTCCGGCCGCAGCCGCCTGTTCATCAGAGCCATCTGCAACTCATGCTCATAGTCGGAAATAGCCCGGATCCCACGAAGGATTGCGTTTGCATGATGCCTGGCCGCATAATCGACGAGCAGGCCCTCAAACGAATCGATTTCCACATTGGAGAATCCGGCGGTCACCTCACGAAGCATTTCCGTACGCTCCTCCACTGTGAAAAGAGGATGCTTCGAGCGATTTTGCAAGATGGCGACAATCAGCCGATCCACCAGCCTGGCGCCTCGATCGATCAAATCCAGATGCCCGTTCGTGATGGGATCGAATGAGCCCGGGTATATGGCGACTATCCGACCGGCCCGCGCCGTCTCGCTGTTCGACTGGGACATGTACTCTGGATACTTCAGTGTAGCGAAGCCGCTTCCGACGGCCTGTGAATCGGCTGCGCCTAGGAGTTCAGTCCACTACTACTCTTCGCGGAGCGCCGACGCCGGATCGACACGCAAAGCGCGGCGGACGGGAATGTAACAGGCAAGTAGAGCGGTGAGGACGATAAGGAGCGAAACCGCGATGTAGGTTGCAGTATCGAGCGGCTGCACTTCAAACAGTAAGCTGGCGAGCAGGCGTGATAGCGCCGCTGCGCCCCCGAGTCCAATGAGGATGCCAAGCAGGATTGGGCGCATGCCTTGCCCGGCGATCAGGACGAATATTCTCTTGGGATTGGCGCCCAGAGCAATTCGGACGCCGATTTCGGCGGTTCGCCTCGCCACTGAATACGAGAGGACTCCGTAGATACCTGTCATCGCCAGAATCAGGGCGATTCCCGCGAAGGTCGCAAGCAGTATCGTATTCAATCGTTTTGTTCCAACCGAGGCATCGACGATATCTTGTAACGTTCGAACGTCGGACAACGGCAGAGAGGGATCGATCTCGGCGAGGCTGGATCGCAGTAACGGCACAAGGCTGGCCGGACTTTCCGCTGCTCGCACGACGAACTGCGCCACGGGCCAGCCAGTTCCGTAGTAGGGGATGTACACGATAGAAGTCGGATCGGAATCGAGGCCATGATCGCGAATATTCCCGACAACCCCAATCACTTCGGCGACCTCGTTTCCTTGTCCCTTCCAGAGAATCGCCTTTCGCCCGATGGGATTCTGTCCGGGCCAGAAAAGTTCGGCCAGTTTCTGGCTGATGACGATTCGCCACGGAGCGCCCTTGTGCTCCCGCTCAGAGAAGGTCCTGCCTTGTAGAAGCGGGATGCCCATTGCGCGGAAATAATCGCTTGTGATGAAGCGCCAACTCGCCCAGGGCACGTTGCCGTTTGCTGGATCGGGACGGTCGGCGGCGACAATGCCCATTCCCGAGTCCCAGCCGAGAACGGGCCGGGAACTGGCGGCAGCCACGGCTTGTACACCCGGTAACGAACTCACGCGCGAGTTGTAGGCGCGCACAGTCTGATCAATGCGATTGCCGTCATACGACCCGGGCATGTTGACGGTTGCAATGATGCGGTGGCTGGTCTGAAATCCGCGATTGACATGCAGCAGCTTATCGAAGCTGCGAATCAGGAGTCCCGCGCCGATCAGAAGTATCAGCGAGAGCGCTACTTCCGAAGTAACCAGTGCGGATCGCAGGCGGTATTGCGACCGGTTTCCCGCCTGGCTGCGATCCCCTTCGCGTAGAGCGGCGGCGAGGTCGTGCCGGGGAGCTTGTAGAGCCGGAACCAACCCCGAACAAATCACAACGAGAAGGGTGATCACGAGCGTGAAGCCCAGCACCCATCCATTCAGCCCGATTTCGGAAATATGCGGGATTCCGTCGAGATTGGCCGCGCGAATCAGATCGAGACCTTGCCAGGCAAGCAGCAGCCCCAAGCCGGCGCCGAGGAATCCCACAACAAACGCCTCGCCGAGCACTAGCCTGATAATGCGGATGCGGCTGGCTCCGAGAGCGGAGCGAATCGTGATCTCGCGTAGTCGGGCCGTTGCCCGCGCCAACAGCAGGTTGGCCAAATTCACGCACGCGATTAGTAACAAAAATCCAACCGCGCCCAGCAGAACCCATAGAGCGGACCGAAGTTTGGCGTCGGCGCCCCAGGCGCTAGCAGGCTTGATCTTGATAGCCATTCCGGTGTCGTTCGCCGGATACAACTTCGCGAGCCGGCTGCATACGGCTGCGAGATCCGACCTCGCCCCTTCGAGGGAGACTCCTTTCGCCAGCCGGGCGATCACCGAGAATTCAAAGCTTCCTCGACTGGCAGCGGGGCTGTAGACCAAAGGAATGAACGCATCGGCATCGTTGAGCCACGGCTCACCAGCCGGTAGGACGCCGGCGACCCGGTATGACTGGCCGTCGAATCGGAGCGTCTTGCCCAGAATGGAAGGTGAGGCGCCGAATTGCGTTATCCAAAAACGATGCCCCAGCAAGACGGCGTGGTTATCGCGGCCGGGTTGATCTTCATCCGTGAAAAAAACGCGCCCCAATAGCGGTTGTACGCCTAGAATGTGGAAGAATTGAGCGGAGACACGGCCTACCGTTAGATGCTGCGGATCTCCGGAGCCGGTCATATTCATATCCGCCAAGGTGAAGGCGCCGGCACCTTCGAATGCCTTGCTCATCGCGCGCACATCCCAGAAATTCGCTTCCGTGAACGACGCTTGCTGCCAGCCCTTTTGCGGGCGGGCTTCCCAAATCTGAACAAGCCGATCCGGCTCCCTAAACGGCAGTGGCTTGAGCAGGACCGAATAGAAGACGCTGAATACAAGCGTGGTGGCGCCAATCCCCAGAGCGAGCATTAGCGTCGCCAGAATGGCGAAGCCCGGATTGTTTCTCAGCGTTCTGAGGGCCTGCCGCAAGTCCGCGGCGATGCCTTCTATTGCGTGGCCGCGTCGAATCTCCCGCACTTGTTCTTTCACTTGTTCGATTCCTTCCGCGTCGATCAGCGCCTGCCTGCGCGCCATTTCCGGACTCATGCCCGTGGCCATCTTTTCGGCCGTGAGCATGTCGACATAAGTTCGAATCTCGTCGTCCAGCTCACGCTCAATCGTCTTCTTATGGAATAGATTTCGCCACAACTTGGAAATGGACGCGAGCATGGAAGCCTTCTTAGGTTGCCTTCAGCGCCGACGCAATGGCGAGAGAGATGCGTCCCCACTCCTGTTGTTCGGTTTCGAGTTGCCGCCGGCCCGCCTTCGTGAGCTGGTAAAACTTGGCGCGCCGATTATTTTCCGATTCGCCCCAGGAAGACGCAAGCCATCCGGCCTCCTCCATCCGGTGCAGGGCAGGGAACAGTGACCCTGGTTTTACCTGAAACGTGCCGTTGGTGATCTGCTCGATGCGCCTTGAAATCCCCAGCCCATGCCGTTGTTCGGAAACGAGCGCTTTGAGGATCAGCAGATCCAACGTCCCCTGAAGTAAGTTGGCAGGTTGTGGTGACATAGACGACGTATAGAGACTCTATACTAATACCGCAACTCCTATAGACTGTCAATAGGGAGTAGCCCGTAATATCGCTTAGGCAAAAATAAGTGGCCTTGGCGTTGCGCCTCCGTAGAGCTTGATAGATTGCATTGTGGCGTTTTCGATTACAAACCATGCAACCTACCCGGAGAGATTTCGTTGTTCAATCGGCCGCTATCGCTGCGTCGTTCACCCAAGAGGCGGAAAGCCAAAACAATGAGGGCGCGGAGGGCTGGTACGACCGCCCGATGCGCTGGGCGCAACTTGCGTTTGTGGAAGACGATCCCGGTCGCTACACTGCTTCGTTCTGGCTGGACTATTTCAAGCACATTCACGCCGATGCCGCCTGTTTAAGCGCCGGCGGGTGCGTGGCGTTTTATCCAACAAAGGTCCCTCTGCACTACCGAAGCAAGTTTCTCGGCAATTCCGATCCTTTCGGCGAAATGTTCAGCGGCTGCCGGAAGCTCGGCATGAACGTGATCGC
>Ga0134125_10001988_pt1 | contig 24548 bp, 20 predicted proteins | sample KB31751_FD_96464 | JGI IMG/M metagenome (GOLD analysis project Ga0134125, IMG submission 96464) | Terrestrial soil microbial communities with excess Nitrogen fertilizer from Kellogg Biological Station, Michigan, USA - KB3-175-1 | ecosystem: Environmental > Terrestrial > Soil > Unclassified ...
AGGGGCGAAGCTCGCAGTGCGAGTTTCGCGCCCCCGGCAAGCAATGCAGGCGCGGCCCCCGCGAGCGCAGCCCCGGCATGGGGCTCCGGGTCCCCATGCCGGTGCGAGCACAAGCCGAAGGCGCCCGGAAGCGTCGGGCGCGTGGCCTTCCGCGCTGGGGCCCGTCATGCCAATCAAGGCACCACGGGCTGCTAGGTGCGCGGGCCGCCCCGTGTGCGCGGACCGGCCCATGATACAGTTCTTCCTGCCGAAAATCAAATCTAACTCCTTTATTGTCAATAGCATGAACGACGCTCATTGAATTAGATCCCACCCCCTTAAACTAGATCATCGCCAGGTGTTATGATCTAGTTCATGCCGTTTTCCTTCACCGACGGATTCCTCGCCCAACAGGCTTTGAACCACGGCCTGGTGCAGAGCGTCCGCCTTGTCGGCGAATTTCGCGGTAAGCAGGACCTTTTTCAAAAGCAGTCACCGCAAATTCTCGAGTCGCTCCGCCAGCGTGGGGTGATCCAGAGCACCGAGTCCTCGAACCGAATTGAGGGGGTCACCGCTCCGCCACGGCGCATGCGGGATCTCATGGCGCACCGTACCACTCCAGAGAACCGTCCGGAACAGGAAATCGCCGGCTACCGTGAAGTGCTCGATACCATTCACGCCAATTTCGCGGACATGGATTTCACCCCGAACCTGGTGCGGCAACTCCATCGAGATCTGTTTCAGTTCACTCCCGGAGGCGGAGGCCGATGGAAAGCGACCAACAATGCGATTACCGAAATCCGCCCGGACGGTACCAAGGCCGTGCGCTTCAGCCCGATTGCGGCCCACGTTACCGCCGACGCCATGGACCGGCTGCACTCCGGTTATCGCACGGCGCTCCTCACGCATGCCGCCGATCCATTACTGCTGATCCCGGCCTACGTCCTCGACTTCCTCTGCATCCATCCGTTCACCGATGGGAACGGACGCATGGCGCGTCTCCTCTCGCTGCTGCTGCTGTATCAGGCTGGCTACGAGGTCGGACGCTACATTCCCTTGGAAGCCGTCATCGAAACTACCAAGGACAGCTATTACGACGCCCTATATGCCGCGTCGCAGCGCTGGCACGAAGCTCGCCACACACTGACGCCATGGTGGGAGTACTTCGTCGGCGTGGTACTGGTGACCGCGTACCGCGAGTTTGAGGAGCGCGTGGGCGCCATCACCGCGAAGCGCGGGGCCAAGCGTGCGATGATCCTCGATACGGTCTCCCGCCTGCCCCGCCGCTTTCGCTACGCCGACATCGAGCGCGCTCTTCCCGGCATCAGCCGTCCTACCATCGCCCGCGCATTAACCGCCATGCGCGCCGAAGGCGCCGTCCGCTGCCTGGGCACCGGCCGCAACGCCACCTGGGAGCGCTTTGACGCTGCCGAAGTCCGCGGCTGAGCGGCAGTGGGCGATTCGCGGGGGTCGCGCTGTTCGCACCGTGGGCAAAGTCGGTGCGAAAGGCAAGCAATGCAGGCGCGGCCCCCGCGAGCGCAGCATCGGCATGGGGTTCCGGGGGCCCCACGCCGGTGGCGAGCAGAAGCCGAAGGCGCCCGGAAGCGCCGGGCGCGTGGCCTTCCGCGCCGGCGCCCGCTCCCATCAACGCGAATGCATGGCGCCGCTCCTCTGCTAGGCTAGTCTTTCATGCCGGACGCCTTGATTTGCGATGCCGTACGCACGCCCTTTGGCCGCTATGGCGGCGCCTTGGCGGGAGTGCGCACCGATGACTTGGCCGCCGTCCCGCTGCGCGCCCTGATGGCGCGCAACCCCGGTGTGAACTGGGCCGCGGTGGACGACGTGCTCCTCGGTTGCGCCAACCAGGCGGGCGAGGATAACCGCAATGTCGCCCGCATGGCGCTCCTGCTCGCCGGCCTGCCGCTCGGCGTCCCCGGGGCCACCGTCAACCGGCTATGCGGTTCCAGCCTCGACACGCTGGCGCTGGCGGCGCGCGCCATCAAAGCCGGCGAGGCCGATTTGGTGATCGCGGGCGGCGTCGAGAGCATGTCGCGCGCGCCTTTTGTCCTGGGCAAGGCCGAAAGCCCCTTCAGCCGCTCCGCCGAGATCTTCGATACCACCATCGGCTGGCGCTTCATCAACCCCGCCTTTCGCGCCGCCTACGGCACCGACTCCATGCCGGAGACGGGCGAGAACGTGGCCGAGCAGTTCCACATCAGCCGTGCCGACCAGGATGCCTTCGCCTTTCGCACCCAACAACGCTGGGCCCGCGCCCACGCCGAGGGCTTCTTCCGCTCGGAGCTGACGCCGGTGGAGATCCCGCAGAAGAAGGGCGAACCCCGCCGCGTGGAAACCGACGAGCACCCGCGTCCCGAAACCACGCCGGAGGCGCTGGCCAAGCTGAAACCCATCGTCAGGCCCACCGGCACCGTCACCGCCGGCAACGCCAGCGGCGTGAACGACGGCGCGGTGGCGTTGCTGCTCGCCTCGCCCGCCGCCGCGGCGCGCTACAACCTGAACCCGCTGGCGCGCGTCATCGCCAGCGCCGCGGCCGGGGTCGAGCCCCGCATCATGGGTATCGGACCGGTACCGGCCTCGCAGAAGGCCCTCTCCCGCGCCGGGTTGACCCTGGAGCGGATGGACGTGATCGAGCTCAACGAGGCCTTCGCCGCCCAAGCCCTGGCGGTGACCCGCCAACTCGGGCTCGCCGACAACGATGTCCGCGTCAACCCCAACGGCGGCGCCATCGCTCTCGGACACCCGCTCGGCGCCAGCGGCGGGCGCCTCGCCGCCACCGCCGTCTACCAGCTCCACCGCCAGCGGGGACGCTACGCCCTCTGCACCATGTGCATCGGCGTGGGGCAGGGCATCGCCGCCGTTCTGGAACGCGTCTAGTGTAGTGCGTCACAAAACTAGAACCGCAGGAGCCGGGCGATCGCGGCCCGAATGCCGTCCACGCTCGGCAGTACCGACTCCATCAGGCCGATGTTGTAGGGCAGGGGCACGTCGGGCACCGCCACGCGCTCCACCGGCGCGTCCAGATGCAGGAACGCCTCGCGCGCCACCACCGCGGCGATCTCGGCGCCAAAACCGGCGGTGAGCGTGTCCTCGTGGACGATCAGGCAGCGTGAAGTTTTGCGCACCGAGGCCAACACCGCTTCCCGGTCCCAGGGCATCAGGGTGCGCATGTCCAGAATCTCGACTTGGCCGTCGCGGCCTTCGCTCGCGGCCAGGCAGCGCTCCAGCATCGCCCCCCAAGTCACGATGGTGAGTTCGCTCCCGGTCTGGACCTGGTTGGCGACGCCCAGCGGCAGCACGAACTCGTCGCCGGGGTAGGGACGCCGCGCGCTGGCGGTGTCGAGCAAATTGCGGTGTTCGAAAAAGATACTGGGGTTGTCGCTCCGCATGGCGGCGCGCAGCAGGCCCACCGCGTCCTCGGCATTGGAAGGGAACAGCACCTGCCAGCCCAGCGCGTGCACGAAGGTGACCTCGCTCGAGAGGCTGTGCCAGGGGTCGCCGCACTTGAAGAACCCGCCCGGGACGCGCACCACGATGGGTGCGGCAAAGCGGTTGGCGGTGCGCCAGCGCAACGTGCCGCAATCGTTCAACTGTTCGGTGGCGGGATCGGCGTACTTGCGGAACTGGATTTCGGCCACCGGGCGCAGGCCGGCGATCGCCAGCCCGACCGCCGAGCCGATGATGCCCTCCTCCGACAAGCTGGTGTCGAACACGCGGTTCTCGCCGAACTCGGCTTGCAGCCCCTGCGTCGCGGTATGCACGCCGCCCTTGGGCCCCACGTCCTCGCCGAAGACCAGCAGTTTGGGGTTGGCGCGCAGCTCCGACTCCAGCGTGCGCCGGATGGCCGCCACCATGTTCAGGCGCGCCCCCTCGCCGCGGCTGAGCGGCAGCGGTCCCGCCGCCGGCTGGGGCGCCAGCACAAACTCCTGGATGCGTGCCGGATCGGGCTCGGGGCGGGCTTCCGCCTCGGCCACCGCGGCGGCGACCTCGGCCGCGGCCGCCGCTTCCATGGCCTTCCATTCCTCTTCCGGCATGCGGCTCGGCACCAATTGCGCTTTGAGCCGCGGCAGCGGGTCCCGCGCCTGCTCGGCCGCCAGCCGCTCGGGGCTCTTGTACGCCTGTGAATCCTGGCCGGAGTGGCCGCTCAATCGCGGTACGGTCAGCCGCACCAGAGCCGGTCCCTGGCCGGTGCGCACCGCGGCGACGCCCGCCCCGAGGCAGGTCAGGGTGTCGCGCGGGTTGCAGCCGTCGCCGTCGAAGATGCGCAGGTTCTTGAACGCGGCCAGGTTGGCGGCGATGTTCCCCCCGGGCGTCTGCTGCGCCCCCGGCACCGAAATGCCGTAGCCGTTGTCCTCGATATAGAACAGCATTGGCAGGCGCAGCGTCGTGGCCAGCGTCAGCGCCGACCAGAAGCCGTTGGTGGCCACCGAACCATCCCCGCCCAACGCCACCGCCAGCGCGCCCCGGTAGCCGCTATCGCCCAGCGCGTCGCGGTAATACAGGATCGAGCGGGCCCATCCGGCGGTGGTGGTGTACTGCGTCCCGACCCCGCCCGCCATCGGCAGCACGGTGGCGCCCAGACTACGCGCCTGCGGCAGGTTGTAGACCGCGCCGATGTCCCGGCCTTCGCTGACGCTGCCGGTCTTGCCCATGCCGCCCGCCAGCGAATCGGCGGCGCTCAGGCCGAGCGTCAGCAGCAGCGGCCGTGAACGGTAGTAGCCGCTGGCGGCGTCGTGCGGATGGGTGAGCATCGTGCCCAGCACGATCTGGCCCAGTTCGTGCCCGCGCGCCGAGAACTGGTACAGCACTTTCTTGGCGGGGTGAAGCTGCGTTTCCTCGACCCGGTCCAGCTCGCGCGACAGCAGAAACGTGCGCGCTACCTTGACCCAGTCAAAACGCAGCTGCCCCGCCGCGAGTGAGGTGCCTTGCGTCTCAGACGCGGATGGCATGAGACTCCTCGACCGCCTGCGCGCTAAAGGCCGGATAGAGCCAGTGCCGGTATTTCGGAATGCGTCCCCGCACCGCATCGGCGTAGAGCGAACGCAGTTTGAGTGTCAGCGGCCCGATCTGTCCGCCGCGCACCGGGCGGTGATCCACCTGGGTCACCGGTGCGAGCTCGACCGCGGTACCGCAGAAGAAGATCTCGTCGGCGATGTACAGCTCGCTGCGGTCAATCGAGCGCTCGGCCACATCCAAGCCCAGCTCGTTGTGGGCCAGCTCGATCAGGCTGGCGCGCGTGATCCCTTCCAGGATGTTGTCCGAAACCGGAGGCGTGATGAGCTGGCCCTTGCGCACCATAAACAGGTTGCAGGCCGCGCCCTCGGCCACATGCCCCTCCTGGGTAAGGAAGATGGCCTCGTCGTGGCCGTTGCGCCGGGCTTCATCGCCCGCCAGCACGCTGTTGGCGTAGGCGCCGCAGATTTTGCCCCGGCCCGGAATGGCGTTGTCGTCCACCCGCCGCCACGACACCACCCCCGCCCGCAGCCCGTTGGCGCTGGCGACATAGTCGCCGTAAGGCACGGCCACGATGGCGAAGGCGTCGTTGTCGTCCGAATGCACCCCGATGCGGGCGGAGGCCTTGAACGCCAGCGGGCGCACATAGATATTCGATGCGAATTGATTCTTCCGGCAGAGCTCGGCGGTGATCTCGGCCAGCTCGCGCGCGCTCGGCCCCACCTCGATGCGGAGGATCGAGCAGTTGTCCTTCCAGCGCTCGTAATGTTCCACCGCGCGGTTGAGGAACAGGTTGTTCTCCGTTGCGCTGTAATAGCCCCGGATGCCTTCAAAGACCCCGGTGCCGTAGTTCAAGCCATGCGTCAGGATATTGACGTTCGCGTCCCCGAGCCGGACGTAGGCGTCCTGGAACCAGACGATGATGTTCTGATCGGGCGGGGTGGTCTTCATAGCGGCGGAGTCCTCCCGGTTATTTTCGCGCATTTCCTCCGCGTCTTCGATTACCTTCACCCATTTATCCAGTAAATTACCGTTCGGTCGGGGGCGGGGAGTGCGAAACTAGTGCGGAGTGTTCTACCTGACCGAGCTGCTGAATTTGCCGTTGCGCGGCCCCCAGGGCCAGGTGTACGGACGTTTGCGCGAGCTGGTGGTCGAACCCGAACAGGATGTGAACCTCGTGCGCATGGTGATCTACCGCCACGAGGGTAACCTCTGGCAGCTCCCGGTCGAGATTCTCGGCGTCAACCTCGAGGGCGTCACCATCGGGGCCGGACAAGCCGCGCCGGTCCCCATGCAGACCAACTCCGGACATTTGCTGCTGCGCCGCGACGTGCTCGATCAGCAAATCATTGACGTCAACGGCCGCAAGGTGGTCCGCGTCAACGACGTCGGCCTGGATTTTATCCGCCACAACGGCGGCGGCGAGCTGCGGGCCCAACAGGTCGAGATCGGCGTGGCCGGGGCGCTGCGCCGCATGTTTCAAGGAGCGGTGCCGCGCCGTTACCTGCGCGGTGTTTCGGACTGGGTCGCGCCCCGCACCATCCCCTGGCGGACGTTCAACCTGGTGGAGGCCGACCCGGCGCGGCGCATGCGCTTGCAGATTGATTACCACGCCCTCGGCCGCCTGCACCCCGCCGACGCCGCCGACATTATGGAGGAGCTCGCTCCCGCCGAGCGCGAGGCCGTGTTCGGCTCGCTCGACAGCGAAGTGGCCGCCGACATTCTGGGCGAGGTGTCGCCCAAGATGCAGCGCGCCCTGCTCGAAGGCCTCGAGACCGAGCACGCCGCCGATATCATCGAGGAAATGGAGCCCGACGAGGCCGCCGATGTCCTCGCCGAACTGCCCGAGGCGCGTTCCGAGGAGATCCTCCAGGACATGGAGGCGGAGGAGCGCGAAGACGTTACCGATCTGCTCGAGTACCGCGAGAACACCGCCGGCGGCCGCATGACCACCGACTTCCTGGCGCTGCGCGAAAACGCCACCGTACGCGATGCCATTGCCGCGTTGCGCGGCTACGAAGGCCAGGTCGAAAACGTCACCACCCTGTTTCTGCTCTCGACCCAAGACGCCCTGGTGGGCATGGTGCCGCTTTCGCGGGTGTTGCTGGCCCAACCCCACAACGAGCTGCGTCCCATGGCGGAGGAACCCATCTCGGTGGCGCGCGAGCGCTCGGAGTCGGAGGTGGCGGCGCTCTTCAACAAGTACAACCTGCTCGCCCTGCCGGTCGTGGACGAGCACCACCATATGATTGGCGTCGTCACGGTGGACGACGTGATCGCCTGGCTGAGCGAGAAGTAGGCATGCCCACCCTCCCCCCGCCCGCCGTGGACAGCCCGGAAACCGAGCTCTGGCGCCAGGTGGATGGCAGCCGCCTGCCGCGCCACATCGGTATCACCATGGACGGCAACGGCCGCTGGGCGCATCAGCGCCACTTGCCCCGTATCGCCGGCCACCGCGCCGGGGTGGAGGCGGTCCGCGCCGCGGTCGAGACCTCGGCCCGCCTGCACATTCCCGCCCTCACCCTCTACGCCTTCTCCACCGAGAACTGGAAGCGCCCCCGCCCCGAGGTCAACTTCCTGATGACCCTGCTGCGCAGCTTCCTGCGCTCCGAGGTGGAGGAGCTCGACCGGCAGAACATCCGGCTCGAAGCCATCGGCCGCCTGGCCGAGCTGCCTGAGGCGGTGCGCCGCGACCTCGACGCTTCCCGCGCCGCCACCGCCGCCAACACCGGCATGCGCCTCACCCTGGCGCTCAACTATGGCGCCCGCGCGGAACTGGTGGATGCCTGCCAGGCGCTGGTGAACGAAGCCCGCGCCCAGGGCCGTCTCGATCAATTGGAGGTCACCGAAAGCGACCTGCAGCGCCATCTCTATACCGCTTCGCTGCCCGATCCCGACCTGATCATCCGCACCAGCGGGGAAATGCGGCTCAGCAACTTCCTGCTTTGGCAGATCGCCTATGCCGAGATTTGGGTCACCCCGGTGCTTTGGCCCGACTTCCGCGGCGCCGACCTGCTGCGCGCCGTGATCGAGTTTCAGCGCCGCGAGCGCCGCTACGGCGGCGTCGGCGAGCGCCACTCAAGCGGCGGCGCGCCTTCCGGCGAGGCCGCTTCCTCATGAAGCGAGTCCTGACCGCCCTGGTCCTGGTGCCGGTGGTGTTGGCGGTGGTGCTCTGGGCCCCGCTCTGGCTGTTCACCCCGCTCCTGCTCGCCGTCGCCCTGGTCGCCGGCCGCGAGTTCTTCGACCTGGCCGAGGCCCAGGGGCTGGCGCCTTATCGCTGGCTGGGTCTGGTGGCGATTGCCGCGGTGGTTCTTTCCATGGCGCTGCCCTGGGCGGTGCCCACGCTGGTGCTGGCCCCTGTCTTGGTCGCCTGCATGCTCGCGGTGCTGCTGCGCGCACTGATGCTGCCTGAAGCCATGGCGCACACGCTCGGCAGCGCCGGCGCCACCATGCTCGGCATCGTCTACCTCGGGCTCTGCATGGGCGCTACCGGCGCCATCCGTCTGGAGTTCGGCAGCGCCTGGCTGATTTTTCTGCTGTTGGTAGTCTGGCTGGGCGATACCGCCGCGTTGTACGGCGGCCGCCTCTTCGGACGCCATGCCATGTCGCCGCGCGTCAGCCCCAAGAAGACCTGGGAGGGCGGGGCCGCCTCGCTGCTCGCGGGCTTTGCCGTGGGCGGCGCCTTCGGCCACTGGTTCGTCGGCCACACGTTGCGTTACGGCGCGCTGGCGGTGCTGATCAACGTCGCGGCCCAGGGCGGCGACTTGGTCGAGTCGCTCTTCAAGCGCGGTGCCGGCGTGAAGGATTCCGGCACCCTGCTGCCCGGCCACGGCGGCATGCTCGACCGGATTGACGCCATGCTGCTGGCCGCGCCGGTGCTCTGGTATTATGTTGCGTATTTTCCCCGCTAATTTTGCATGACTTCCGTCCCACCGCGTCGCGTCGCGCTGCTCGGTTCCACCGGTTCCATCGGCCGCAACACCCTGGACGTGATTGCGAGTCTCCCCGACCGCTTGCAGGTGGTCGCGTTGGCCGCCGGCGACAACGTCGAGGAGATGACGCTCCAGGTCGCCCGCTTCCGCCCCGCGCTGGCGAGCATGCGCACCGCCGCCGCCGCCGAAGCGCTGCGCAAATCGCTGCGCGCCCAAGGCATTGACCGGACCGAGATTCTCCACGGTGCCGAAGGCCTGCTCGCCGCCGCCACCGCTTCCGGCGTCAACCTGCTGGTGGCCGCCACGGTTGGCGTCGCCAGCCTTGCGGCCATCGCCGCCGCGCTTGAGCGAGGTTGCGACCTGGCGCTCGCCAACAAGGAAGCTCTGGTGGTTGCCGGCACCATCCTGATGGACCTCGCCTGCCGCGGTGGTTCGGCGATTCTTCCGGTGGACAGCGAACACAGCGCCATTCATCAGTGCCTCCGCGGCGGCGCCCCCGCGGAGGTCGAGCGGCTGGTGCTGACCGCCTCGGGCGGTCCCTTGCTCCGGCTTCCGGCCAGCGAAATGGAAGCGGTCACCCCCGCCCAGGCCCTACGCCATCCAACTTGGAATATGGGGGCGCGGATCAGCTTGGACTCGGCCACGATGATGAATAAGGGCTTTGAAATCATCGAGGCCTGCCACCTTTTCGGGGTACGCGAAGACCAGGTCGAGGTGCTCGTCCACCCCCAGTCCATCGTCCACTCGATGGTCGAGTTTACCGACGGCTCGGTTCTGGCCCAACTGGGCACCGCCGATATGCGCACCCCGATCCAATATGCGCTTACCTATCCCGAGCGCGTTCCTTCGGCCAGAATCCGGCTAAAATTGGAAGAGGTGAACAAGCTGGAATTCGAGGCACCCGACGAGACCCGTTTCCCCTGCCTGCGGCTGGCGCGGCAGGCCCTTCGGGCGGGGGGTGGAGCTGCGGCGGTGTTGAACGCCGCCGACGAGGTGGCGGTTGGCGCTTTCCGGCAAGGACAGATCACGTTTCCGGGGATTGCGCGCGTGGTGGATCGGACCCTCCAAGAGCTCGGTGCCCCGGCCGTAGCCTCGGTGGAGGAAATCCAGGCGCTGGATGCGCGCGCGCGCCGCGCCGCGCTGGCCTGCATACGGGCATGAATCACATTCTGGTCAACACGCTGGCGGTCGCCGTTGTCCTGGGCGTCATTGTCTTCGTCCACGAACTGGGCCACTTCCTCGCCGCCAAGGCATTTGGCGTGCGCGTGGAGACCTTCTCCCTGGGATTCGGCACGCGGCTGTTCGGCGTTCGATACGGCCCCACCGATTACCGCATCAGCCTGCTGCCGCTGGGCGGCTACGTCAAGATGGCGGGCGAAAACCCGCTGGAGGAGCGCTCCGGCCAGCCCGACGAGTTCCTCTCCAAGAGCCGCTGGCAGCGCTTCATCATCGCCCTTGCCGGGCCGTTCATGAACGCCGTGCTGGCCGTTGGCCTCCTCATCCCGGCGTATATGCGCGAGTTTCCGCGCAACCCCGTGCTCGACTCCCCGGCCGTGGTGGCCGAAGTCCAACCCGATTCGCCCGCGGCCAAGGCGGGCATCCGGCCCAAGGACCGCATCGTCAACATTGACGGCGCCAGCAACCCCACCTGGGAGACCATGTTCCTCAAGACCGCGGTCTCCGTGGACCATCCCTTGGACGTCACACTGAATCGCCAGGGCGCGATCGTGCATACCAAAATGACCCCGGTGTCCGACGGTCCCGACAATCCGCCGCTCGTAGGTTTGGCTCCCGCCCAAACCACCCGGTTTGGCGACATCACCGCCGGTTCGCCGGCCGCCGCCGCCGGACTCGCAGCGGGCGATCAGGTGGTGCGCGCCAATGGGGAAGAGGTGCTGGATCCGGGCAATCTGGTGGACCTGATCCAGCAGTCCGAACCCGATCCCAAAACCGCCGGTTTGGGCGCCGCCGGCCGCCCGGTATCGCTGGAACTGCTGCGTGGCGGGCACACTCTTTCGATCGCCGTGACGCCAAAGCTCCAGGATTACCAAGAGCGGCGCCAGTGGATGATCGGCGCCGCCTTCGTCAACGACACCACGATCGTGCAACTCCCGTTTGGCGAGGCGCTGCGCCAGTCGCTCGACGAGAACAAGCAGTACAGCATGGTGATCCTCGACCTGGTGGGGAAGCTGGTCGAACGTCAGGCCTCGATCCAGAACCTCCAGGGACCGGTGGGCATCGCCTCGGTAACCGGCGACGCCGCGCGCTCCTCCAGTTTGCTGCCGCTGTTCCAAGTCACCTCGCTGATCAGCCTGAACCTCGGCATCCTGAACCTGCTGCCGATCCCCGTGCTGGACGGCGGCATGATAATGTTCCTCTTCATCGAGGGCATCATGCGGCACGAGATCAGCCTGAAAGTGAAGGAGCGCGTCTATCAGGTGGGCTTTGCGTTTCTCCTGATCCTGATGACGGTGGTGGTGTACAACGATATCGTCCGGGCCGTGGTGGTGCAACATTAGCCGGCGAACCAGCGCGACAGTTTGGGTGGGCGGCGTTCCGGTGGGTGGCGGCTACCCCATCGTCGTCCAGTCCATGACCAATACCGATACCGCGGACGTCAACGCCACCGCGGATCAGGTGGAAGCGCTCGCCCGCGCCGGCTCCGAGCTGGTGCGGATCACGGTCAACACCGAGGCCGCCGCCCGCGCCGTGCCCGCCATCTTCGAGAAGCTCGAGGCCCGCGGCTGCCGCGTGCCGCTCATCGGCGACTTTCACTACAACGGACACCTGTTGCTCACCAAGTTCCCGGAGTGCGCGCAGGCGTTGGCCAAGTATCGTATCAACCCGGGCAACGCCGATATCGGGCGCAAGGACTACGGCAACTTCCAGACCATGATCGAGGTGGCGATCCGCCACGGCCGCCCGGTGCGGATCGGCGTCAACTGGGGCTCACTCGATCAGGCGCTGCTGACCCGCATGATGGACGAGAACTCGCGCCGGCCCCATCCGCTCGACGCCAAGGCGGTGATGATCGAGGCCATTGTCGCCTCCGCGCTGGAATCGGCCCAGGCCGCCGAGCGTCACGGCCTGCCGCATGACCGCATCCTGCTCAGCGCCAAGCTCTCGGGCGTGCAGGACCTGATCCTCGCCTACCGCAAGCTGGCCGCTGTGTGCGACTACCCTCTGCATCTCGGCCTGACCGAGGCCGGCATGGGAGCCAAGGGCATCGTCGCTTCCACCGCCGCCATGGCGGTGCTGCTCCAGGACGGCATCGGCGACACCATCCGCGTCTCGCTCACGCCCGCGCCCAACGGCGACCGGTGCGAGGAGGTGCGGGTGGCGCAACAGATCCTGCAATCGCTGGAGTTGCGCGCCTTCTCGCCGCAGGTCACCGCCTGCCCGGGTTGCGGGCGCACCACCAGCACCTTCTTTCAGTCGATGGCGGAGCAGATCCAGAGCCACATCCGCGCGCGCATGCCGGCTTGGCGGGCCGAGCGCCCCGGTGTCGAGGCCATGACGGTGGCCGTGATGGGGTGCGTGGTCAACGGCCCCGGTGAGAGCCGCCAAGCCAACCTTGGAATCTCGCTGCCCGGCACCTTCGAAGCGCCGAAAGCGCCCGTTTACCTCGACGGACGCTTGTTCACCACCCTGCATGGCGACGGTCTGGTGCAGGAGTTCATCGCGATTCTCGAAGACTACGTCGCCAGCCATTACGCCGCCGCCGCGGCCGTGGTCTCTTAAGCGGCCTTCGCGAGCGCAGCACCGGCATGGGGCTCCCGGGTCCCCATGCCGGTGCGAGCACCCCGCTCCCATCAAGGATGCACGCGGCCGGCGGCCAGGCGCCGGTACAATTCCAGGTAGTTCTCCGCCATGGTCTGGGCGGAAAAGCGCGCAGCGGCGTGCCTGCGGCAGGCCTGCGGCGAAAGTCGTTCCGCCTTGGTCAACCGGTCGGCCAAATCCTCCCAGGTATCGGCCAGGTAGCCGGTCTCGCCCTCGGCGACGATCTCGGGCAGCGCGCCCACACGCAGCGCCAGCACCGGTACGCCAACCGCCGCGGCCTCCATCGCCACCAGCGAACTGGTTTCCTCGATGCAGGAAGGAATCACCACCACCGCCGCGGCCGCTATCATCGCGAGCTTGACCGGTTCCGGCGGCGGCGGCGACCAGCGAATGCCGCCATCCAGTTCGGGTGCGATCGCCTCCGCAAAGTACCGTTGGTGATCGCGGAAGGGCGCCACCGATCCCGCCAGCCATAACCGCCGGCGCGCGCGCCGGGCGATGGCGATGGCCAGGTGAGGGGCCTTCTCCGGGCAAATCCGGCCCAGATACAGTAGCGGCGCGTTCCCTCCCGGGGGCTTGCGCCGCGGGCGAATCCGTTCGAGCGAGACCCCGTTGGCAATGACGCCGCAGCACGCTTCCGCGCCGTATCCGGCGGCCTGTGTGCGGCTGACGCACTGCCAGTGCCAGTTGCGGGGCCGGTCCGCGCCCATATCCTGGGGATATAACCGCCGCGCCAGATGCAGTGTCAACAACACCGGGAGAGCCGCCCTGATACACGCTGGGGGTGGCGCTCCCTGGTTGTGGACCAGCGCGAATCCCTCCCCCCGCGCCAGCCGCGTCGCCGCCTCGCTGCACCGCGCTTCGAACTCCGTCAAGGCCTCCGGCGTGAATACCTGCGGCCGCGGCCGCGCGAGATGAAAGCGCTCTAATATTTCGCTCCAGCCCACGCAGGCTACGCCGGCCTGGTCGGCGCGGCTGCCCTCGGCCCCCACCCAGGTGTACTCCAGGCCCCGCGACCGCCCCAAACGGCGCAAAAGCTGTAAGGCGATCTGTTCCGTGCCCCCGCACGCCGCGCGGCTTACCGGCGTCAAGGGATAGGTGAGTGTCAGAACGCGCATGTCCCTCGGCACCTTTCTCTTGCCACAATGGGCTTCGCCGCTATACTGGCTCCAGGCGGCGCATCTTGCAGTCGTGCCTCTGTGTGGATGACGATGACCAACCATCTCGCTGCCGTGGACGCCTGTATCCAGGCTAACGCCGAGCGCTACCTGGATGAACTCAAACAACTCCTTCGCATCCCCAGCATCAGCACCCTTCCCGCGCATCGCACGGACGCCGAGCACGCCTGGCAGTTTCTCGCCGCCCGCCTGCGCGAGATCGGCCTGGAAAACATCCAGCGCATCCTGCCTGAGGGGAATGCCGGCGGCCTGCCGCTCCTCTATGCCGACTGGATGCACGCCGCCGGCGCTCCGACCGTGCTGTTTTACGGCCATTACGACGTGCAGCCGCCCGATCCCCTGAACGAGTGGGTCTCGCCGCCATTTGAGCCCACGATCCGCGACGGCAACATCTATGCCCGCGGCTCCGCCGACGACAAGGGCCAGCTCTATACGCAGGTCGCCGCGGTCCACGCCCTGATGCAGACCCTCGGACGCCTGCCGGTCAACGTGCGCTTTCTGATCGAAGGGGAAGAGGAGGTGGGCGGCGAGTCGGTGGATCTCTACGTGCGCCAGCGCCCCGACAACCTGCGCTGCGATTGCGCCGTGGTCAGCGATACTGCCATGTTCGCTCCGGGACTGCCCTCGCTCGATGTCGGCGTGCGCGGCATGGTCTACGCCGAAGTCGAGATGCAAGGCGCCGAGCGCGACCTGCACTCTGGGCTTTACGGCGGCGCGGCGCCCAACCCATTCGAGGCCCTGGCCCGCGTCATTACCGGACTCAAGTCGCCCGGCGGCAAGATCCTAATCCCCGGCTTCTACGACCGCGTCAAGGCGCCCAGCAAGGCCGAGCAGGCGGCATGGAAGCGGCTGCCCTTCGATCCCGAGCAGTACCGCATCAGCGAAGTGCGTGCTCCCGCGCTCACCGGTGAGGCCGATTACTCCGTGCTGGAGCGGACCTGGTCGCGCCCCACGCTCGATGTGCATGGCATGCCCGGCGGCTTCACCGGGCCCGGTTCCAAGACCGTGATCCCGGCCCGCGCCTCGGCCAAGATCAGCATGCGCCTGGTGCCCGAGCAGCGCCCCGAGGAGATCAAGGCCGCGTTTGAGGCGGAGGTCCGCAAGCTCACGCCCCCGGGCTATACCTGTTCGATCCAGGTCCACAATCTGGCGGTGCCGGTCGTGGTGGATACCGGCAACCGCTTTATCCAGGCCGCGGTGGCGTCGCTCGAGCGCGTTTTTGGCGCTGAGCCCGTATTCATCCGCTCGGGCGGCTCGATCCCGGTGGTGGCGCTGTTCGATCAGGAGCTGAAAGTGCCCACCATCATGATGGGCTTTGGCCTGCCCGACGACGGCCTGCACAGCCCCAACGAGAAATTTGCCCTATCGAGCTTCCACGGCGGCATCCGCGCGATTGCCGACTTCCTGTTGCGGATCGCGGCGTGAGGCGCGCAGCCTCACGCCGCAATCCGGTCAATGGCTCACCACCAAATTGTTCTGCACGCCGAATACACCGGGAATGCTGCGCACGGCATTGCCCGCCAGGGCCTTGTCCACCTGTGAGTCGACCACCCCGTCCAGCGTGACGCGGCCGTTGTTCACCACGATGCGGATCGGGTGCGCCGGATTATTGGCGTACCGCAGCATCGAGGGGTTGCCGTAGATCTTGCGCGCGGCTTCAAGCCGGATCTGATCGTCCATGGGCGAGAGTGGGGCGACGTGAATCTTGTCCACCACGTTCTTCACGCCCGCCGTGTCCGCCGCGATGTCCACGGCCGAGTCGCGGTCGGGATAGTCGCGCACGTTGCCGCTGAGCGTAACCACACCGTTGTGTACCGCGATGTTCAGACTATTGAACGTCTGGCCCATGCCCATGCGGTCGTAGGTCAGCCGGGTCGCCAGCTTCTCTTTCAACTGTTGGTCGGAGACGCTGACGCCGCCCACCGTGAGATGGTCAATGTAGCCGTGGCCGGCCTGCCGGGCCTCATGGATGGCTTCCAGCTTGGCCCGGTAGCTGGGCACCGAACCGCTTAAGGTCACGATTTGGTCGTCGACGCTGGCCTGCACTCCGGCCAAATCCTTGTGTCCGGCAAATTCCTTTTGCAGGCTCTGCTGGATCTGTTGATCCATGGCGTTGTGGGAAACTTGGGCTGCTGCCATTCCGGCGCCCAGCGCCACGGAGAGAGCGGTAACGATGAACGCGCGCATAGCGGACCTCCTCGGAGCAAGCTCGTTACTCTGCTTGGATTCCGGCTTTTATGCGCCCGTTGTCAGTTCGCGGTTTGGCGGGCGGAGTAAAGTGGGAAGGCGTCCGCCAACCCCAGCACCTCGCGCTGGATCTCGGCCAGCACCGCGGCCTCCTGGGCATGGTGCAGTGCACGCGCGATCCATTGGCCGATTTGCCGCATCTCGGCCTCGCCCATACCGCGCGTGGTCAGCGCGGGCGTACCCAGCCGGATGCCGCTGGGGTTGAGCGGGGGATTGGTGTCGAAGGGAATCGCGTTCTTGTTGACCGTGATGTTCGCCGTGTGCAGCGCGTTCTCCGCCTCCTTGCCGCGCAGCCCCTGCGAAAACACGTCCACCAGGATGAGATGGGTGTCGGTGCCGCCCGAAATCACGCGGAATCCCTGCGCCTGCATCTCCGCCGCCAACGCCTTGGCGTTCGCCACCACCTGCTGGGCGTACTGGCGGAACGCCGGCCGTAGCGCCTCCTGAAAACACACCGCCTTGGCCGCCACGATGTGGACCAAGGGGCCGCCTTGTGAGCCCGGGAACACCGATTTGTCGATCGCCGGGCCGTAGGCCGCCTGCGCCAGGATCAGCCCGCCGCGCGGTCCGCGCAGCGTCTTGTGGGTGGTGCTGGTCACGATGTGGGCGTGCGGCACCGGGCTGGGATGCGCCCCTCCCGCCACCAACCCGGCAAAGTGGGCCATGTCCACCAGGTACAGCGCCCCCACCTCGTCGGCGATGGCGCGCATGCGCGCGAAATCGATCCACCGCGGATAGGCGCTGCCGCCGCCGATGATCAGCTTCGGCCGCGATTCGCGCGCCAGCTTCGCCAGCTCGTCGTAATCAATGGTCTCGGTTTCGTGCGTCACCCCGTAGGGAACGATCTTGTAGGTCTTGCCCGAGAAGCTCAGCGGATGCCCGTGGGTCAGGTGCCCGCCGTGCGCCAAATTCAGCCCCATCACCGTGGCGCCGGGCTCGATCACCGCCGCGTAGGCCTCCTGGTTGGCCTGCGAACCCGAGTGCGGCTGCACGTTGGCGTACTCGGCGCCGAAGAGCTGCTTGGCGCGGTCGCGCGCCAGGTCCTCGACCCGGTCGGCGTTCTCGCAGCCGCCGTAGTAGCGCTTGCCGGGATACCCCTCGGCGTACTTGTTGGTGAACACCGAGCCCGCGGCTTCGAGCACCGCCTCGCTGACGAAGTTCTCCGAGGCGATCAGCTCCAGGTGTTCATGCTGGCGCCGCGTTTCCAGACCGATCGCCTGCGCGACCTCGGGGTCGGCCTCGCGCAATGGCGCCAAAAACGTGTTCGCGGTCCGGGTGGAGGTGCTCATAGCTCAATTTTAGCCACGCGCGCGGCGTGGCGGCCACCGGAAAAGGGGATGGTGAGCCACTCGGTCAGCCGTTGCGTCGCCTCCTCGAACGCCATCGTGCGCGCTCCCAGCGTAATCACGTTGGCGTCGTTGTGCTCGCGGCTCAGCCGGGCCGACACCGCATCGTAGACGTTCACCGCGCGTACCCCCGCCACGCGATTGGCCGCCATCGCCATGCCAATGCCGCTGCCGCAGATGAGCACCCCGCGCTCGCTTGCGCCCCCCGCCACCGCCTGGGCCACCGGACGGGCATAGTCGGCATAGTCCACCGGCAGCGCGTCCCGGGGGCCGTGGTCGTCGACCGCGTGCCCCGTCTGCCGCAGCCAAGCGGCCAACCGCTGCTTCATCTCGACGCCGGCATGGTCGGAAGCAATCGCAATTTTCATTCGGCCACCCTGTACTGCTCCCCCGCGCAAAAAAATCGCCGGGAAACTGGAGTCCAATTTCCCGGCTAGTGGTCGTGGCCTCCTTTGCGAAGGCACGGTCAAGTGTGTGGATGAACCCAGTCTAGCGCGTTCCAGTTCTAAAAACAGTATTAATTTTTATTTTTTTTGTGATTTCCTGGAACGGCAACCCTCGGCACTACAGGCCTGCGGCCTTCTCGGCGGCCAGGATATGGGCTTCGGCCCCCTCGAACTGACAGTTCTTGTGGCTGCCGTCGCAAAAAGGCTTGTTTTGGGACTGTCCGCACCGGCACAGAGAAATTATCGGCTTGGCCGGATCCAGGGCAATTTCCGCGCCGTTGGAATCAATCAGCCGGAACGGGCCCTCGACTTTGAACGACCCGTTGCGGCGCACTGTAATGGTAACTTCTGGCATAGCTCTAGAGATCTTCCTTTTCCGCGGGCAGGGCATCGCCGTTTCTGCGTTTCATCGCCGCGTCCCGCTGCCGCGACCGCATCAACAGGCTCTCCAGGCGGGTCCGCCGCTCCTCCGAACGGTCCAGTTCGAAGCGCAGTTCGGGCACGTGGCGCAGTTGCAGCCGCGACCCCAACTCCGCCCGCAGAAAGCCTTTGGCGGCGACCAGTCCCTGCAGGCTGCGTTGCTGCTCCTGCTCGTTGCCGACTACCGCAACGAAAATATGGGCGACGCGCATCTCCGGCGCCAGGTTGACCTCGGTCACCGAAGCCAGCCCGATGCGCGGATCCGCCAGCTCACCCTCGACCAGTTCGGTGAGCTCGTCGCGGATCATCTCCGCCAGCCGTTCGGGACGATGCGGCATGCCAACAACCCCGGGCTAGGCCATCAGGGGAGCGACCTTCTCGACGATAAAGGCCTCCAGAATGTCGCCCGGTTTGATGTCGTTGAAGTTGGCCACCGAGGCGCCGCACTCCATGCCGGCGCGGACCTCGCTGGCGTCGTCCTTGAACCGTTTCAGCGAGTTGAGCCGGTTGGTGTAGATCACGCCGCCGTCGCGGATCACCCGCACCTGCCCGTCGCGCACCAACTTGCCTTCCTTGACCAGGCAGCCGGCAATGGTGCCCGCCTTGGGTATGCGGAACACCTGCTGCACCTCCGCGCGGCCCACCATCACTTCCTTGAACGTCGGCTCGAGCAGGCCGTGCATGGCCTTCTTGATCTCGTCGGTGAGCTCGTAAATGATCGAGTGCAGGCGGATGTCCACCTTCTCCTTCTCGGCCAGATCCGAAGCCTTGCGCTCCGGGCGCACGTTGAAGCCGATGATGACCGCGCGCGACGCGGTCGCGAGCAGCACGTCGGATTCGGTGATCGCGCCCACGCCGCTGTGGATGATGCGCAGCTTGACCTTGTCGTTGGAGAGCTGGTTCAGGGTATCCACCAGCACCTCTTCCGAACCCTGCACGTCGGCCTTGACGATGAGGTTGAGCTCCTTCACGTCGCCGCGCGCCAACTGTTGGCTCAGCGCCTCGAGGTTCATGCGCGCCGAACGCGCCAGCGCCGCCTCGCGCGCCTTCTCCTCGCGGAACAGCACGATCTGCTTGGCCTTGTAGCGGTCGTTGACCACCAGCCAGGACTCGCCCGCGTCGGGCAGGCCGTCCAGACCCAGCACCTCCACCGGCGTCGAGGGCCCCGCCTCTTCCACGGCGCGGCCGCGATCGTCGAACATGGCGCGCACGCGGCCGAAAACCGAGCCCACGATCAGCGTGTCCCCGGCGCGCAGGGTGCCGTTCTGCACCAGCATCCGCGCCACCGGGCCGCGCCCGCGGTCCAGCTCCGACTCCAGCACCACGCCCTGCGCCGGACGATCCGGATCGGCGCGCAGCTCCTGCAGATCGCTCACCAGCAGGAGCATCTCGAGCAACAGGTTGAGGTTGGTCTTGGCGCGCGCGCTGACGTTGACCATGACCGTGGTGCCGCCCCAGTCTTCGGGCATCAGGCCGCGGTCGGCCAACTGCTTTTTCACCCGGTCGGGTTGCGCGTCGGGCTTGTCGATCTTGTTCACCGCCACTACCAGCGGTACGCCCGCCGCCTTGGCGTGATCGATCGCTTCCAAGGTTTGCGGCATCACGCCGTCGTCGGCCGCCACCACCAGCACGACAATATCGGTGACCTTGGCGCCGCGGGCGCGCATGCGCGTAAAGGCGGCGTGGCCGGGCGTATCGATGAACACCACCTGGCGCCCGAAGGCGGGCGACTCCCGGTCGGTGATCTCGACCTTGTAGGCGCCGATGTGCTGGGTGATGCCGCCGGCTTCGCCGCTGGCCACACTGGTCTGCCGGATGGCGTCCAGCAGCGAGGTCTTGCCGTGGTCCACATGCCCCATGATGGTGACCACCGGAGCGCGCGGCCGCAGCTTCTCGGAAGATTCGGCTCCCGGGGTGGCTTGGCCTTCGGCCTCCACCGCTTCGGCCCGCCCCAGCGCTTCCTGCTCGAAGCTGACGGTTTGAGCCGTGACCCCGAAGTCCTGCGCGATCTGGGTGGCGACTTCGGCGTCGAGCGACTGGTTGACCGTCACCAGCAGACCGCGATCCAGCAGCTTCCGGATCACGTCCTTGGCGCGCAGTCCCATGCGTTCCGCCAGGTCCTTGACGGTCAGGCCCTCGCTGATGGTGATTGCGGTGGTGGTGGGTGTCGGACCGGCCGCCACCGGCCGCTGCGAGGGCTGAAAGCGTTGCGCGCCTTCCTTGCTGCGCGGCTCGCGCCGTCCGTAATGCGTCCCGCGCGGAGGCAGGTCGCGTCCGGCTCCGGGGCGGGTCGGATGCATGGGGCGGCGCCCTTCCGGCACGACGCCCCCGGGGCGCGGTCCGGCTCCAGCTCCCGCCCGCGCCCCCGGGGCTCCCGGACGTTGATAAATGGGACGCCCGGGCGCGGGTCCGCCCGCAAGCGGCTGGCCCGGGGTCGGGCGCAAGGGGCGGTCCGGAGCGGTATAGGTGGGCCGCTGCGGCGCTACCGGAACGATCAGCCGGCGCGGCGCTCCCGGCGTCGGAGCGCCGGCCGCGGGCGGGGCCTGTCCCGTCGCGGCCGGTGAGAATGTCAATTGCGGACGCCGAATCGTGGGCGCCGGCGGCTGACTCGCGGATGCGCTCGGGGCCGCCGATGGGCTGCTGCCGGCCGGAACGAACGGTTTGAACGGCTGTACCGGGACGGTCGGACGGGGCACATACGGCGCGCTGGGCGCGGCCGGACGCTGCGGCGGGGCGACGGGAGCCGCTGACCGGGTTGGAGCCGCGGGTCGTGCCGGCGGAACGCTTGCTGCCGAACCGCTGGACGCGGCGGGCGCCGCCGGGGCGCTCGGAACCGCGGGCGCGGAAGCCCCCGGATGCGCCGGGGCGCGATATATGGGCCGTGGCGGCGCCACCGGCATCTTGGGCGCGCTGGGCGCGGACGGCGCCACCGGCCCGGCCGGCCGCAGGCTGGGCGCGGGACGCGGCGTCGGGGTGGCTGGCGTGGCCGGGGTGAGATGCCCCGCCGCGGGCGTGCTTGCCGGTGCCGGCGGGGGTGCGGCGATAGCCGGGGGGGGAGCCGGCGCGGGTGCCTCCTCGGGCGCGGCCTCCGCCTCTTCCCGTGCCGCGCTCGCGCCGGGCATCGGCGGTACTTCCTCGCCCCGCAGATACAGCCGCACGCGCTCGGCGATGTCTTCCTCGACCGCGCTGGAGTGCGTCTTATGTTCGGTGAACCCCACCGCCAGCAGCGCATCCAGGATGGCGCGCGACTTGACTTCCATCTCGCGCGCTAAATCGTTAATCCGGATTTTGGCCATTCGACTCTATTCGTTCCTTCTCGCGGTGGCGCTCCCGCCCCCACGCCCCGCTTACAGGTTCTTATCCGGTGGCTCTGTCGGTTCGGGCCCGACCTCCGGTTCGCTCTCCGCGGCCAGCTCCTCGCTGCCGCCTTCCTCGGCCTCCGCCGCCTCGCCCTGGGCCGCCCCCGACATCGCCGCCGGTTCCAGCCCGTCGCGCGACGGGATCTCCGCCTCGTCGGCCGGCGGTACGTCCATCACCCCACGCTGTTCTTCCGCCTCCAGGCTCTGCCCGGTGGCGTCCAGCTCGTTCTCTTCGGTGGCGGTCAGCTCCGGTTCGCCTTCTGGCCCCGGCTCGGCTTCGGCTTCCGCCGTCGCCTCCACCGCCGCCCCGAAGAACTGGTTGACCGCAATAAAGATTTTATCAACTGCCTTGGGCCCGATGCCCGGGATCTCCTGCAACTGTTCCGGGGTCCGGCTGCCCAGTTGCTCGATGCTGCCGATCCCGGCCTTGGCCAGCGCCGCCACGATGCGCTCGCTCAGCCCTTCCAGTTGTTGCAGCGGTGTCTCGGCCGCATCGCCGTCGCCCACCAGGGCCGACATCTGCTCTTCGACCTCGCGGCGTTTTTCCTCTTCGCTCTTGATGTCGATCTTCCAGCCCAGCAGCTTGGCCGCCAGGCGTACGTTCTGGCCCTTCTTGCCGATCGCCAGCGAAAGCTGGGTGTCGTCCACCACGACTTCCAGGTGGCGGCTCTCCGCGTCGAGCACCGTCACCCGCGAAATCTTCGCCGGGCTGAGCGCGTTGGCCGCGAACTGCACCGAGTCCTCGCTGTACTCGATGATGTCGATCTTCTCGCCGCGCAGCTCGCGGATGATGCTCTGCACCCGCATCCCCTTCATGCCCACGCAGGCGCCCACGCAATCCACGTCCTTGTCGCGCGAGTAGACCGCGATCTTGGTGCGTTCGCCGGCTTCGCGCGCCACCCCCTTGATGACCACCGTGCCGTCGTAGATTTCGGGTACTTCGGACTCGAACAGCCGCTGCACCAGCGCCGGATCGGCGCGCGACACCGACACCTGGGGCCCCTTGGCCGCCTTCTCCACTCCCCGGATGACCACACGGATGCGCTCCCCGTTGGCGAACGACTCCAGCCGCGACTGATCCCGCCGTCCCAGGCGCGCCTCGGTGCGGCCCAGATCCACAACCACGTCCGGACCCTCGGTGCGCTTCACGGTGACGTTCACCACCTCGCCCACCCGGCCGATGTACTCGTTGTAGACGGTGTCCCGCTCCGCTTCCCGCACCTTCTGGAAAATGATCTGCTTGGCCATCTGGGCCGCGATCCGGCCCAAGCCCTCGGTGATCTTCTTGATGCGGATCTCGCCCCCGACCTCGGCGTTGGGATCCAGCTCGCGGGCCTCGGCCAGCGATACTTCCAGCGCCTCGTTGGTGACCTCTTCGACCACCTTCTTGACCGCGTAGACGGAGATCTCCCCGGTATCCTTGTTCAGCTCCGATTCCAACTCCTCCTGGGTACGCAAATGCTTGCGCGTGGCCGCCAGGTAGGCGTCCTCGACGGCGCTGACCACGATGGCTGGATCAATGCCTTTGTCCCGGCTCAGTTGTTCGACCTGCTGATACAGTGCGCTTGCCATAACCAATCTGCTCCTGCCTACTGAGACGCCGCCGGGCTCTTCTTCCGCCCGCGCGCCGGAGGTCCCGCCGGCCGCCACTGCGGCGCCAGCCGGGCCGCCTCGAGGTTGTCCCATTCGACCACTACCTCGGGTCCGCCCTCCACCTGAATCCGGACGCCGGCTTCGTCCCCGCCGCCCAGGACCCCGACAAAATTCTTACTGCCGTGAATCGGCTCGCGGGACCGCAGCCGCGCCCGCTGCCCGGCGAAACGTTGAAAATCCGCCGGCTTGACCAGCGGCCGGTCCAGCCCCGGGGAGGAAACTTCCAGCGTGTACTCCCCCACCTCGTCCACCGCCGCGCTGAGGCTGTGGCTCACCCGCTCGCAGTCGTCCAGGGTCACCCCCTCGGGCCGGTCGATATAGACCCGCAGGATCTCCCCCTGGCGCTCGATCTGCACCAACTCCACGCCTGCGCCCGCCACCAGCGGCTCCAACCGCGCCTGCCACTCCGCCGCCGAATTGTTCCCGGCCGTCATACTCTTGCCATGCCCCCGTCTTGCCGGGCATCTCAGCGCCAGCAACCGAGCCGGCTCCGAGCGACCATCGGGAGCGACCCAAGCAAAAAGTGGCTGTGCCACCCCAACAAAAAAGTGGGCTCGCGCCCACTGTCGGTTTGCGACAATCGTTCGTGGTTCCATCATAGCGCAAAACGCTACTTCGGGCAAAAACCCTGGCCTTCCTATAATGGAAGGAGTCATGGCCGCCGGCGATGCTCTCCGCCTCCACGCAGTGCCCCCGGCGCCTTGTGCCTTTCGGGAAGCGGACACGCTTGGCCGGCGCCACCCCGAGCCCCGCCACCCCTACCGGGGAGAGTTCCAGCGCGACCGTGACCGCGTGCTCCACGCCCGCGCCTTCCGCCGTCTGGAAAACAAGACCCAGGTCTTTTCCCGCCGTTACTCCGACCACTTCCGCAACCGTCTGACCCACACCCTGGAGGTCACACAGATCTCCCGCACCGTCGCCCAGGCGCTCGGCCTCAACGCCGACCTGGTCGAAACCCTCGCCCTGGCCCATGACCTCGGGCACTCGCCTTTCGGCCATTCTGGAGAAGAAATGCTGGCGGAATGCATGCGGGAGCACGGCGGTTTCGAGCACAACCGCCAAAGTCTCCGCGTCGTTGAATTGCTGGAAAATCCCTATCCCAACTTTCCCGGATTGAATCTGACTCTTGAAGTACGAGAAGGCTTGCAAAAAGACCAGGTGAGCTCGCTCGAGGCGCAGATCGCGGACTTGGCCGATGAGATCACTTATTACAGTCACGACCTCGACGATGCGATCG
>Ga0134125_10001990_pt1 | contig 24544 bp, 25 predicted proteins | sample KB31751_FD_96464 | JGI IMG/M metagenome (GOLD analysis project Ga0134125, IMG submission 96464) | Terrestrial soil microbial communities with excess Nitrogen fertilizer from Kellogg Biological Station, Michigan, USA - KB3-175-1 | ecosystem: Environmental > Terrestrial > Soil > Unclassified ...
CGCCGAAGCTCCTGGTGGAGGACGCCGTCGCCCACGCGACGGGCTATAGCCCGAAGAATTATCAGCTCGAGATAACCCCGGTGAACTCCACGCCGAAGCTGCCATCGAGCTGAGCCGCATCGGGCGGTCGAAGAGGCGCGTCGTGTTCGCTGGCAAAACGACCTGGGTCGGCGCCTTCGAGTCCCGTGAGCGCATCAACCTCGCTTACGGCGGACCGCGCGAGCCGGCCGATCCTGTCATCGTCGAGCGCACGCCCTCTGCCGTGTTCGCGCACCGGCCGACGCCGCTCGCGGCCTGGTACGGGGACGAGCCCCTGGCCGGACGCGGGCTCTGGCGCGAGCGCCACTACGTCGGCGTCGCCGACGCGCGGCTCGACAACCGCGACGAGCTCGCCGATGCGCTCGGCCTGCCGCGCGCCGAGCTTGCGCGCACCAGCGACGCCGCGCTCCTGTGCCGCGCCGTCACGCGCTGGGGCGATGCCGGGCTGGGCAAGGTCCTCGGCGCCTTCGCATTCGCGATCTGGGACGGGAAGGAGCGCCGGCTGACGCTCGGTCGCGACTGCTTCGGTCATCGGACGCTGTTCTACCAAGTCGGCGACGGCTGGGCGGCTTTCGCGACGAGCCTGAACAACCTCTTCGCCATGCCGGGTGTGCCGCGCGCGATCGACGACGTCGCCGTCGCGAATTTCACCGTCTTCAGTCTGCTGACGGCGCCGGAGCAGACGCTCTACCGGGGCATCGCCCGCGTCCCGAGCCGCACGGTGGCGGCCGTCGACGCCAACGGCACGCGGCAGTGGCACTATTGGCGCCCCGATCCGCGCGCCGCCGCCGATTGCAAATCCGAGAACGACTTCGTTGCGCGCGGCCGGGAATTGTTCGACGCCGCCGTGCGCCGCGCCACCGCGGGGCGGCGGAAGATCGCCATCGCCGCCAGCGGCGGGCTGGATTCGGCGGCGCTGGTCGCCACCGTTGCGCGCATGCGCGGGCCCGAAGCCATCACCTGCTACACGCAGGTTGCTCCGGAAAACTTCGATCTTCCGCTCGGCCCTAATCTCTATCTCGACGAGACCGCGAAGATCGCGGCGCTGGCGCGGATGTACCCGGGCCTTCAGACGCGTTCGGTGCGCACCGACGCCATCCATCCGACCGATCGCGACTGGAGCTTGTATTTCGCCCGCACCGGGCTGCCCGCCTTCGGCCCGGTCAGGTTCAGCACGTCCGGTCCGCTGCTCGACGCGGTCGCCGCCGACGGCCACGAGACGCTGTTCTTCGGCGGCTTCGGCAATCACGGCATGAGCTGGGGCGGGCCCTACGTTCTGCTCGAGCTGCTGCGGAGCGGGCAGATCGTGCGATTCATGCGCGAGCTGGCGGCGCAGAAGCGGGCGCGCCCGGTCTCTCTGCCCGCGATCCTGCGCAACATGGTCGCGGTGCGGGCGGTGCCGCCACGTGTCCGCCACGCGGTCGCCCGCATGCGCGGCCGCGATCCCTTCGACACGACGCGGCGCGGCGCGCTCAACCCGCAATTCATCGCCGATGCCGACCTGCGCGCCGCCTGGCAGGCACAGGGCTTTGCGCCGCTCGGTCATCTCGAACGCGGCGGGCGCGAGCATCGCGAGCGCTGGAATTTCGATTTCAATCAATTCGGCCGCGACGGCCGCGCCCTGCTGCCGGAATGGGCCGGCCTGGAGCTGCGCGATCCCTATGCCGACCGCGAGCTCGCCGAATTCCTGGTCGCGGTGCCCGAGCCGCTCTTCAACCGCGGCGGCGTGCATCGCGCCTTCGCGCGGCGCGTCTTCGCGGACCGCCTGCCGGCCGAAATCGCCGGCGAGCTTCGGTACGGCGCGCAAAATGTCGGCTGGTATCGCCACCTCGCGGCGCGGCGCGACGACATGGCGGCCGATCTCGAGGACATCGCCCGCTCGCCGCGCGTGCGCCGGATTCTCGACCTGCCGCGCCTGAAGGCCATCTTCGCCGCGTGGCCGGCCGACGAGGCCGCCGCGCAGGGGCAAGAGCGCGATTACGTGTCCGTCCTCAGCCGCGCCATCTACATCGGCCGCTTCATCCGGTGGGCCGAAGGCGCCAACCGGTAGGCCGCGGCCCATCCATCCGCAGCAAAGGGAGTTCGATGCCTGCTGAGCAACACAATCCGATCGGCGGCGACACGCTGATCACCCGCACGACCTCGGTGCTGACCGCCGAGGTCCGCGACGAGATCGTCATGATGGACGTCGACAGCGGGCGCTATCTCGGGCTCGACGATATCGGCGGCGACATCTGGCGCCGGCTCGAGACGCCGCGCACGTTCGCGCAACTGCTCGAGGCGCTCGCCGGCGACTACGATGCGGCGCGCGACACCATCGAGCGCGATGTGCGCGATCTGCTCGCGGACATGGCGCGGCACAAGCTCGTGACGCTCGGCTAGCGCGGGTTCGTCCGGATGCGGTGGATCGATCAGGGCGATCCGGCAACCGAGGAACGCAGGCTGGAGCTGGCGCGCCGGGCCGCCGCGCTCGATCCGGGCAATCTTCGCTGCCAGCGCGCGCTGTTCAGGTCGCTGCGCACCGCCGGTGCGTTCGACGAGCTGCGCCGGCGCCTCGAGGATGCGCTGGGCCGCTTTCCAGGAAATGCCGAGTTGCGGCTCGAGCTGGCGCGCGCGCTGATCGACAGCGGCCGGTTCGAGGCCGCCCTCGATGCCGTCGAGCGCGCGATCGCCGCCGATTCCGGCTGCGCGGCGGCGCACCGTTTGCGCTATCGGGCGCTCATGCTGCTGCGGCGGCCGGAGGAAGCGGCCGCGGCGCGGCAAGCGCCGGCGGGCGATCCTCCGCAATTCGCCGAAGCCGACGCGCTCGCCCTGTTCGGCGGCGCGCGCTATGGCGAGCTGGTCGTGTTGTGCGACGCGCATCTCGCGCGGCAATGCGGCCATACCGCCGCGACCTACTGGAAGGCGATGGCGCTGGCGCGCGCCGGCCGCGGCGGCGACGCGCGCGCGATCATGTCGCTTGACCGCTTCGTGGCGGTGACGACCGTTCCGGCCGGTGACGCCGGAGCGGCGGACTTCCGCGCCGAACTGGCGCGCGAGATTGCCCGCAATCCGACGCTCGCCGTCGATCTGCGCGGCAAGGCGACGCGCGCCGGCTTGCAGACACGCCGCCTGCGCCGCGCCGATGCCGCCGCCGTCGAGAAGCTCCTCGTCCTGCTCAAGGACGCCGTGGACGCCTATGTGCGGCGACTGCCGGAGGCCGCGGATGGCTTCGTGCGCGCCTGCCCCGCATGCGCGAGCCTCAGCGCATGGGCCGTCGTCAGCGGCGCCGAGGGCCACCAGGTCTCGCACTTTCACGCCGGCGGCTGGCTGAGCGGTGTCTACTACGTCGAGGCGCCGCGCGGCCGCGACGGCTTTCTCGGCTCTCTCGTGCTCGGCGGCGTCGAGGGAGGCGAGCCGCCGTGGGGCACGCGCGAGATCGAGCCGGTGCCCGGCCGCCTTGTCTTGTTCCCCTCTTATGTCCCGCACGCGACACGGCCGCCCGGCATCGACGGACGCCGCATCATCGTCGCCTTCGACGTGGTGCCGCGGCGGGGCGCGGCGCGGCGAGCCTGCCCGGCGTCACCGGACCGTAGCCGAGCCGGGTCATGACCGCGCGATGCTCGCTTTCGATGCGCGCGACCTGTGCTTCGCTCAGTTCGCCGGTCCAGGCGCCGGCCTTGCCCTGCCGGAAGAACAACCGGCCTCCGGCATCCTCGTCGAGCCATTCGCGGAAGCCTTTCTCGCGCTCCTGCGATTGCAGCCTGTCGAAATGCGAGAAGCGCACCGCGCGCCCGATCGCCTCGGCGGGCGCCTCGTGTCCGCAGAACGCCATTGCCGCGGCGAACACCTCGGCCGGTGAGGCCAGCAGGTCTTCATAGCGGATGAGATGGACCGGAATGTCGCGCTGGTCGAGCCAGCTCGCCACGTGCCGGCTCCAGGTCGACAGAAGCTGGCGCACCTGCGGATACTCCCGGCCCTGCGCGAAGCAATAGGCCGCGTTCGGGTTGGCCATGCTGGCGATCGCCTCGTCGATGGTCGAGCGATTGTGGTTGGCGAGCGACGGCGCCACGTCGCGCGGGTCGCGCACCAGCACGATGGCGCCGTCGGCGCCGCGCGCGCCGCCGAGGATCGGCTCGCCGGCGGCGTTCGCGGTATAGGCGTCGTGCGTCTTGATCAGCGACATTCCCGGCACGCCGTCCGCCTCGATATCGGCCGGGCCCGAGTCGGCGGCGGCGGCGGCATGAACCGCGGGCCGCAACAGGTCGAGTTCGTCGTGCGTCAGCAGGCTCGAGTCGAAGGCGAGGAAATAATCGAAAATCGCGCGGCCGCTGGCGATCGTGTTGCGATGGGCGAGATCGTTGATGTCGATCGGCTCGTCAGCGCCGAGATTGGCCACGAGGAAGCGGAACCACGTGTTCCCCGATTTCGGATACGAGGCGAGCCAGACGGTCTTCATGGCCGGCTCGCAAGGCCGATGTCCGCCCAGTGCCGCTCGAGCGCCGTGACGATGTCGGGGATCGCGCCGAAATCCTGCTTCACCGTCAGGAGGAACACGCCCGCGTGCCGCACGATGCCGCTCGCGGCCGCGAAGTAGTCGGCCTTGTGGCCGAAGTGCCGCACGAGCAGGGGCCGGTACACGTTCCGCCGCAGCATTGCCGCCGCGGTGACGATGCTGCGCGGCGGCTCGATGCCCGGCGAGAGGCCGGGATGGGCGCGGCGCAGCGCATAGACGGCGGCGAGCGCCAGCGGCCCGGCATGGGCGGCGCCGGGCGTGACATGGAATTTTCCCAATTTGCTGCGCACCGGCGCGCCGCGGCTGCCGCCGAGGTCGAGCCGCTCGATCGCCTGCGTCCACAATTTGATGTCGCGTCCGTCCGGCGCGATCGTGGGGACCGTCGCGCCGTCGTCCGTGAAGGTGCATAAGTCGTCGGTCAGGAACGGATAGCCGCGCTGCGCCAGCGCGGCCGCAAGCGTCGACTTGCCGATGCCGGAGGGGCCGCAAAACACGACCGCCTTGCCGCCGACGCCGACGGCGCTGGCGTGCAGCACGATGCGCTTGCGCTGGTGCAGAAGGATGCCGATCGCCGGTCCGATCAGGAAGGCGACGATCTCCTCCGCCGGCGTGCCGTCAGGAGGCAGCGCGTGAGCTTCGGGATGCGCAGCAGGAAATGCGCGCCCGCGATCTGCCATGTCGGCCCCAGGTGCGTCGCGCCGGCAAGCTCCAGCGGCACCTGCCCCTGTCGGATGACGATGTCGGGTGCGGCCGGCGGCTGCGGGTCGGCGGGCAAGGCGGGCAGGATGAGGTCGCTTTCGACCGACAGGCCTGCGATCCGGTAATGCTTCACGAACAAGGCCTTGGTTCGGGCGGGCGAGGGCGCGACGTGTCCCGATTATGCTATAAAACCTGCGGTCGTAAAACCACAGCGTGTATAATCGCGCAGCGCCAACCCCGAGCCTCCGCCCCGCCGATGATCAGGACCCTCGACGACCTCGCCGGCGACGCTGGGCCGGCCTCGTTCCTCGCGCACGTCACCGCCCGCCGGCGCCTCCATATCCCGTCGCCCGCGCAAGGCCGCGCCGCCGATCTGCTGCCGTGGGACGCGTTCGACCGGCTGCTCGCCGCCGATGGCCTGCGGCCGGAGCGGCTCAGGGTGATGCTGCGCAACCGCGAGGCGGAGCGCGGCATGTACCGCGACGGCGCGAGCGGCGCGTTGCGCGCCGACACGCTGATGACGATGGCGGAGCAGGGCGCGACCCTCGTCGTCAACGTCATCTGCGAGGTTGCGGCGCCGATCGGCGAACTCGCCGCGGCGCTGGAGCGGCGGCTCGACCGCAATATCCACGCCAACTGCTATGCGAGCTTCGGCGAACGCTCGGCGTTCGAGGCGCATGTCGACGGCCACGACGTGCTCGTCGTGCAGATTCACGGCGCCAAGCGCTGGCGCTGCTTCGGCGCCGGCGATGCGCCGGAGTGGCAGAGCGTGCTCGAAGCGGGCGACGTTCTGTTCGTGCCGCAGGGCGACCGCCACGACGCCGTGCCGGCGCGGCGGCCGTCGGTGCATTTGAGTTTCGCGCTCGGGCGGGAGGATGCGAGCGAACGCGCTCGAGGCGCGCGGGCGCTGCGCCGCGTCGCCGCGTTCGCCATCGCCGGCAGGCTCACGCCGGCGTTGCCGGTGGTGCCGGCGCTGCGCCGGCGGATCGACCTGCGCGTGGCCGACCCGGCGGAGGTCGAATTGCATATCGGCGGCCGGCCGGTGCGCCTGCCGCCGCTGCAACGGCGCGCGCTGCACGTCCTCATCGAGCACGACCGCATGGCTTTCGCCAGCCTCGCGGCCGGACTCGAGCAGCCGACCGATGCGCCCGACCTGAGCGAGGCCGTCTGCGCGCTGGCGCGCAAAGGGCTGATCGGGATCGGCGCCTAGCGCGCGTCCGACGAGGGCACGCGATACCAGCAATTGATGGCGAAGCGCGAATCCGCGAAGTCGCGCGACGGGCAACGGACCGGCTGCACCGCATGCTGCGCCCAGGATGGAAACACCAGGAGCGTATTGTGGGCCGGCGCGATGTCGACGAACGCATCGCTCGGGCCCCGGCCGAAGGCGAACAGCCGCAAGGCTCCGCCGGAGAAGCGCCGCGGCTGCCGGTGGAAATAATAGACGGCGCTGATGACGCGGATCCAGCGCCGCTCTTCGGCCGAGGTCCGCGTGTCGATGTGACGGCTGAAAAAGGCGCCGTCGCCGTGCGCGGCGAACTGCAATTCGATGTCGGGCTCGTGCACCGGCGCGACGCGAAGCCCGGCGACGAATTCGGGCAGGCGCGCCGTCAGCAATGCCCGCAACGGCGCGGCAAACGGCCCGAGCTCCGCCGAAACGCCGGCGACGCGCCGGGCCATGTCGACGCGCTTCTGCCGGCCGGCGCCGACCCGCGCCGGGACGAAGGCCGCCTCGTGGGCGAGCGTGAAGGCGAGCAGGTCGGCGGCGAGACCGTCCGGCAGGAGATCGGGCAGCACGAGGTGAGGCGGCATGCGCGCGCGCTCCGACAGCGTCTCCCCGTCGCCCCGCCGCTCCGCTCCGCTCATGCTGCCTCCGTTCCGAATTGAAAATCTCATATCGCCGCGCGAATTGCCATTGCAAATCTCACGGCGGCAGCGCGATGAAATCCGGGAAGGCGCAGCCGTCGAGGCCGGCCGCCAGCAGCGTGCGCAGCGCGTCGGCGGGCGTCTCGACGATCGGCTCGCCGGGGCCGTTGAACGAGGTGTTGAGCAACAGCGGCACGCCGGTGCGAGTGTGGAACGCGGCGACGAGGTCGTGAAACGCGCCGTTCGCCGCAGCGGTGAGGGTTTGCACGCGCCCGCTACCGTCGGCGTGCACGACCGCGGGCACGAGCGCGCGCTTGTCCTCCCAGAAGCGGCAAACGCGCAGCATAAACGGGCTGTCGGCGTCCGCACCGTTCTCGAACCAGTCGCTCGTGTGCTCGCGCAGGATCGCCGGCGCGAAAGGGCGGAACGCCTCCCGCCTCTTGATGCGGCCGTTCAGCCGCGCCGGCATGCCGGGGTCGCGCGGATCGCAGACGATGCTGCGCTGGCCGAGCGCGCGCGGCCCGAGCTCCGAGCCGCCCTGGAACCAGCCGATGATGCGGCCGTCGCGGATCATGTCCGCCGCCGCATTGATCGCATCCCCCTCGGCAGCGATGCGGACCCCGGCCGCCGCCGCCGCGGCCCTGATCTCCGCCTCGCCATAGGTGCGTCCGGCCGCATCCGCCATCAGGCGGCGGCGCGTGTTAACGCCGGTCAAATGCCACAGGCCCCAGAACGCCGCGCCGATGGCGCAGCCGCTGTCCTCCGCCGCCGGGACGATGAAGACGTCGTCGAAACCGCCCTCCCGCCACAGCCGCTCATTGGCGATGCCGTTAAGCGCGACGCCGCCGGCATAACAGAGGCGGCGGGAGCGCGATTTTCGTCGCAGCTCCTGCGCCAGGTGCAGCACGCCGGCCTCGATGGCGGCCTGCGCCGAGGCGGCGAGATCCTGGTAGCGCGCGCGTTCAGCGGGCCAGCGCGCGTTCGAGGCGAAAGCGTCCGGCACGTGGCTGGCAAAGGTGAATCCGTTGTCGTCCGCGCGGAAGAAGTCGCCGGCGGGAATGTCAGGTGTGCCGTACGCGGCGAGCCCCATGACCTTGCCGGCTTCGGTCGCGTCGCCGAAGATCTGTTTCGCCGCCGCCGCATAGAGCCCGCCGAGGCTGCCGAAGCGCGGCATGCCTTGCGCGCCGATGTCGAGCCAGTCGCCTTTGGCGACGAGGTGCTTCCGCAACGGCGTGATCCCGGTGCCGCGTGCGTCGTAGAGCGAGGCGGTCTCGAAGCCATCCTCGACCGCGCGAACCGCCACCGCGCGCTCCGCCGGGGTCAAGTCGGCGACGGCCGAGCCCATGCCGTCGATCACCAGCACGGCGCTGTCCTCAAATCCGGATAGCGCAAAGGCGCTCACCGCGTGCGCGAGATGGTGCGGGATATAAGAGACGCGCACACCGCTCTCGCGCGTGCGTAAGAGCCGGTTGCGGTGCACATCGTTTTCGGGACCGCCGCCGCGGCCCTGCACCGTGACCACGATCATGTCGAGATCGGCGGCGCCGATACCGGCGGCGCTGAGGCAATAGGCGATGGCCAGCGCGGGCGTCGCCGCCTCGATCCGCTGCCGCTTGATGCGGGTGAGCCGCTCTTCCTGGATGGCGGCGACGATGCGGTCGCCATTTATGAGGCATACAGCGCCGTTATGGGACGCGCTGATGCCCAGCACCCAAGGCTCTTTGCCGACGCGCACGTTCACTTATGCCCCGGTCATGTCCGCGCGCCCCCGGCCGCGCGTCCGCGCCTAGCGCCACATCGTGAACCAGTTCGCTCCTGAATCGGCAGTCTGCGCCTTCTTTTTCCGCGACGCGACAGCTTTTGCAATTGCATCGTCACTGCCGCCGTCGGCGACGTCGCTCGCCGGCTTGTGCCGGTGGCGGCGATGCGCGTGCTTCTTCTTCGCCGCGTGCTCGGTCGATAGCGACGCCTTGACGACGCGCGGCCAGCCTTCGCTATCGTGCGCCTTGGCGACGAGCTCGGGCACCGAGGCGGGGCGTTCGCCGGCCGGCACCGCCTGCACGATATGGTAGCCGCGCTCTTTCAATTCCTTCAGCAGCATCGGCAGCGCCAGCGCGGTCGCCGGATGGATGTCGTGCAGGAGCAGCACGCCGCGATGCCCCTTGGCCTCGATGCGCCTGATGGCGAGCTTGACGATCTGTTTCGGCGTGATGCCGTGGTGCCAGTCGTCGGCGACCTCGTCGGCGCTCCACACGGCGAGCGACTTCGAGGCGAGGAAGGTGTCGACCGTCTTGCTGCGCAGCAGCCCCGGCACGCGGAAGAACGGCGCTACCGCCTTGGGATCGCCGGCCGCGGTCTGCACCGCGGCGATGCCGCCGTCGACCTGGCGCTCGACCTTGTCCTCGTCCATGCGGTTGAAGGTGAGCGGATGGCTTAAGGAATGCGTGCCGACCACGTGCCCGGCATTGTAGATGCGGCGGACCAGCGACGGATAGGCGCGCGCCATTTCGCCGACCAGGAAGTAGTCCACCTTGACGCAGTTCTCCGCCAGCACGTCGAGGATGCGGGTGGTGTAGGGCGGCAGCGGGCCGTCGTCGAAGGTCAGCACGACCTCGTGGTCGGCCAGCGGCAGGCTGGTCTTGTACTGCATGGTGCCGATCTGCGGCAGCACGCTAGGGTCGACGGTAATGGTGCGGCTGGTACCGATGGCGTCCGGGTGCCCCGGGCACGGCTGCGCGACAGCGTGCCCCATGGCGGCGGCCATGAGGCCCAGAACGAGGCCGAAACGACGCATATTCCCCCCAGCGGTTCGGGTGCGGCAACCGTGCCGGCCCAAGCCGTACCCCCAGTACGAATTCCAACATTAACCTGACATTAACCAAATGGGGCCGTCCACAGCCCGGAGGAGGTGGGGCTCGCCCGGCTCAATTGGCGGCCTGGCCGCCGCCCGCCGGCACGACATGGACGATCGAATAGCCGCGCTCCTTCAGGGCGCGCAGCAGGGCGGGGAGCATGCGGGCGGTCTGCGCCCTCGTGTCGTGAAGCAGCACGATGCCGCGCCCGGCCTTCTCGATGCGGCCGAGCAGGAGGGTCAGCTCCTCCTCGGGCGTTTGCGCATTCCAGTCGCTGGCCCAGACATCGGCGCCGAACACGACCATGCCGCGTGCCTGCACGCGGTCGAGCAACCCCGGGCTCGAGGCGAAGCCGGGGAAGCGGAAGAACGGCGCCGCCCGCGCTCCGCCGAGCGCCGCCTCATTGGCGCGGATGCCCTTGTCGATCTCGGCCATGGCCTTGTCCGGCGCCATCCGGCGGAGCAGGGGATGGCTGAAGCTGTGATGGCCGATCGAATGGCCCTCGGCCAGTTCCCGCCGCGCCAGCACGGGATGCGCTTGTGCATTGCGCCCGAGCAGGAAGAAGGTGGCGTGCACGCACTCCGCCTTGAGCGCGTCGAGCACCTTGGGCGTCGTAGTCGGCCACGGCCCGTCGTCGAAGGTCAGCACCAGCTCCTTCGGTTCGAGCGGCAGCGTCTGCGGGAATTCCTTGCGCCCGACCCGGGGCGTCGACGCCGCATCGACCGCGAGCACGCGCGCCGTGCCGAGCGCGCCGGGATGGCCGGGGCAGGATTGCGCGGCCGCCGCGGCCGGCAGCATTGCGGCAATGAAGGCGAATGTGACGAGGCGGGACATGCGGCACGTTCGTGGCGGGAGCCGCAATTGACCGCACCGCGCGCGCAACGGCAAGCGACCGGTGATTGACCGGCCGATTTATGCGCTGAGCAATTGCCCGTCCGCCAAGCCCGGCGTACAAGCGGCGCGTTCGATCACCGCAGCGGGCCTCGCATGCTTGACCATCCAACCGGCGAGCCGCCGCTGCGCGACGAAGAAGGCGCCATCCGCGAGGAATTCGTCGCGCGCGTCTCCGCCGCGATCGACGCCGGCAACGTCGAGACCCTGCGCGAGATCGTCGGCGACCTGCACGAGGCCGATCTCGGCGCGCTGGTCGAGGCGCTGGAAACCGAGCGGCGGCCGCGCCTCGTCGAGCTGCTCGGCATCGACTTCGATTTCACCGCGCTGACCGAGGTCGACGACGCCGTCCGTGAGGAGATCCTCGAGGAACTGGAGCCGAAGACCGTCGCCGACGGCGTGCGCGACCTCGATTCCGACGACGCCGTGGCCATCCTCGCCGACCTGCCGCAGGCCGAGCGGACCGAGATTCTCGACCAGCTGCCGCCGCCTGAGCGCGTCGCGCTCGCCCGCAGCCTCGAATACCCCGAGGACTCGGCCGGCCGGCGCATGCAGACCGAGTTCATCGCCGTGCCGTCGCACTGGGACGTCGGCCGCGCCATCGACTACATGCGCGAGACCGCGGAACTGCCCGAGCGCTTCTACGAAGTCTACGTCATGGACGAGCGCGGCCACTTCGTCGGCGCCGTGCCGCTCGACAAGCTGCTGCGCTCCAAGCGCCCGGTGCCGGTGTCCTCGCTGAAGGAGGATGAGCGGCCGTTGATCCGCGCCGAGCAGGACCAGGAAGAGGTGGCGCGGCTGTTCCAGCGCTACAACTGGGTCGCGGCGCCGGTGCTCGACAGCACGGACCGGCTGGTCGGCGTCATCACCTTCGATGACGTCGCGGACGTCATCCAGGAGGAGGCCGAAGAGGACATCAAGGCGCTCGGCGGCGTCGGCTCCGAGGAACTGTCGGATTCGGTCTGGACCATCGCCCGCAGCCGCTTCAACTGGCTCTTGGTCAATCTCGGCACGGCGTTCCTCGCGTCCTCGGTGCTCGGCCTGTTCGAGGGCCAGTTGCAGAAGATGGTGGCACTGGCCGTGCTGGCGCCGATCGTCGCCAGCCAGGGCGGCAACGCCACGACCCAGACCATGACGGTCGCGGTGCGCGCCATCGCCACGCAGGACCTGCACGACGCCAACGCCTGGCGCGTCGTGCGCCGCGAGCTTCTGGTCGGGCTGCTCAACGGCGTCGCCTTTGCCGTCATCACCGGCGCCGCCGCTTACGTCTGGTTCCGCGTGCCGGGGCTCGGCTTCGTCATCGGGCTGGCGATGATCTGCAACCTGATCGCCGCCGCGCTCGGCGGAATCCTGATCCCGCTGGTGCTGCACCGGCTCAGGTTCGATCCGGCGGTGGCGTCCAGTCCCTTCGTGACCACCGTGACCGACGTGGTCGGCTTCTTCGCCTTCCTGAGCATCGCCACGGCCTGGTTCGGCCTGCGCTAGGGGCCGGGTTACCCTTCGTTCACCCTGTTTCCTGACCCCGCATTAAGCCTGACGATTTATCCCTTTGTCCCTGGGACCGCAGGGGCGCGGGGAGCATTCGGCCGGTGGGCGCAAGTAATTTCCAGGCTATCGGGGCGCCGCAGGCGCAGACGCGCCGCACATTGGGCGCCTCGCGTCTCATCGTGCTGGTGGCGCTTCTTGCCTTCGGCGCCAGCATCGTCACCGCCGGGATCGGTTACAGCCTCGCGCGGCAAAGCGACGAGCGGCTATGGGCCGAGCAGCGCGGCGCGTTGCGCTCGTCGATGTCGGAATTCCGCGCCTTCTTCGGCCAGAGCGGCAACCTCGACCCGCGTTTCGTGCGCATGGTCGAGCGCAGCGTCAACATCCCCGGGCTCGCCTTCGAGACCGAGCCGTCGCCCGGCGCCGAGACCCAGCCGGTAATCGACGGCGACGGCCGCATCGCCGGCTTCTTCACCTGGCACAAGACGCATCCGATGATGGCCGCGATGAACCGGCTGGTGCCGCTGATCGGCGGCATTACCGCGGTGCTGCTCGGATTTGCCGCGTTCTCGCTGTGGCAGTTGCGCCGCGCCCGGCGCGAGCTCGCCGCCAGCGAGGACCTCGCCCGCCGCGCCGCCGACGAGGACAAGCTCACCGGCCTGCCCAACCACGCCAAGATGCTGGAGCTCCTGGACCTCGCGCTCGCCGAGCGCACCGACGAGGAGGTCGTCACCTTCGTGTTGATCGAGCTCGACGGCATGGACGACGTCACCGCGCACCACGGCGTGCTCGGCAGCGACGAATTGATCGTCGCGGCGGCGGCGCGCCTGAAGGAAGGCCTGCCGGAGCACGCGGTATGCGGCCGCATCGGCACCGACGAATTCGCCGTCATCCTCACGAGCGGCGTCGAGATCGACGCCGAGGCTGTCCTGCACGGCGCCATCGAGCAGGTGGCGCGGCCTTATTGGGTCGACACGGTGGTCAGGCTGTCGGCGCACGGCGGCTTCTCGCAGGCGCCGGCGCACGGCGCGACGCGCGGCGAGATTACCCGCCGCACCGAGCTTGCGTTGCGCGCCGCCGCCGTCAAGGGCCCCGGCGTGCTCATCGCCTTCGATCCGGCGATCGACAAGCTCTCGGCCGAGCAGCGTTTCATCCATCGCGAGCTGCCGCGCGCGATCACCGCGCACGAGCTCGAGGTGCACTACCAGCCGATCGTAGCGGCGGCCGGCGCGGCTTTCGTCGGCGTCGAGGCGCTGTTGCGCTGGACGCACGCGACGCAAGGCGCGATCCCTCCGTCGGCCTTCATCCCGGTCGCCGAGCAGATGGGGCTGATGGACACGCTCGGCACCTTCGTGCTGCGCAGGGCATTGCAGGACGCCAAGCGCTGGCCGGGCCTCTATATCGCGGTCAATCTGTCGCCGTTGCAGGTACGCGACCGCGGCATCATCGACGTGGTGCGCGCGGCGCTCGGCGAAAGCGGCGTGCCGCCGTCGCGGCTGATGCTCGAGATCACCGAAGGCGTGCTGATCGACAACCCCGACGAGATGATCCGCCGCATCGAGGACCTGCACGCGCTCGGCGTGCGCATCGCGCTCGACGATTTCGGCTCCGGTTACTCCAATCTCAGCTATCTCCAGCGGTTCCCGCTCGACAAGCTCAAGATCGACAAGAGCTTCGTCTCGGCGCTCGGCCAGTCCGGCAATGGCGGCGTCATCGTGCAGGCGATGGTCGCGCTCGGCCGCGCGCTCGGCCTGTCGATCACCGTCGAGGGCGTCGAGACCGAGCAGCAGCGCATGCTGCTCAAGCTCGCCGGCTGCGACGAGATGCAGGGCTTCCTGTTCGCGCGCCCGTCGCCGGCGAAGGCGATCGACCGGCTGATCAAGCAGCCGAAACCGGATGCGCCGTCGGCGCTGACAGCGTGAAGCCGAGCCGCTAGAGTCGTTTCCGATGATCTCGCGCCTTTTTGCGGGCGCGTCCGGAGGCGGCGAATGATCCCCAATGCGTGGCACGGCTTCGATTTCGGCCTCGGCGCCGACAACGACATGTTGCGCAAGTCGGTCGGCGATTTCGCGCAAGATCGTATCGCGCCGCGCGCCGGCGAGATCGACCGCAGCAACCAGTTTCCCCGCGACCTGTGGCCCGAAATGGGCGCGCTCGGCCTGCACGGAATCACCGTCGAGGAAGAATACGGCGGTTCGGGCCTCGGCTATCTGGCTCACTGCATCGCCATGGAGGAGGTGTCGCGCGCCTCCGCCGCGGTCGGCCTCTCCTACGGCGCGCATTCCAACCTCTGCGTCAACCAGCTCCGCCGCAACGGCTCGGAGGCGCAGAAGCGCAAGTACCTGCCGAAATTGGTCTCCGGCGAGCACGTCGGCGCGCTGGCGATGTCGGAACCCGGGGCCGGCTCCGACGTCGTGTCGATGCGCACGCGCGCCGACAAGAAGGGTGACCGCTACATCCTCAACGGCTCGAAGATGTGGATCACCAACGGGCCGCTTGCCGACACGCTGGTCGTGTACGCCAAGACCGATCCGACCGCCGGCTCGCGCGGCATCACCGCCTTCGTCATCGAGAAGGGAATGAAGGGGTTCGCCCCGGCGCAGAAGCTCGACAAGCTCGGCATGCGCGGCTCCGACACCTCTGAGCTGGTGTTCACCGATTGCGAGGTGCCGGAGGAGAACGTGCTCGGCGCCGTCGGCAACGGCGTCAACGTGCTGATGAGCGGCCTCGACTACGAGCGCGTGGTGCTCGCCGCCGGCCCGCTCGGCATCATGCAGGCCTGCATGGACGTCGTGGTGCCGTATCTGCACCAGCGCCAGCAGTTCGGCCAGCCGATCGGCCGCTTCCAGATGATGCAGGCCAAGCTCGCCGACATGTACGTGACGATGAACGCGGCCAAGGCCTACGTCTACACGGTGGCGCGCGCCTGCGACGAGGGCCGCACCACGCGCGAGGACGCCGCCGGCGCCATCCTCTACGCGGCGGAGCGGGCGACCTGGATGGCGCTCGAGGCGATCCAGTGCCTCGGTGGCAACGGCTATATCAACGACTTTTCGACCGGGCGGCTGCTGCGCGACGCCAAGCTCTACGAGATCGGAGCGGGGACCAGCGAGATCCGCCGCATGCTGATCGGTCGGGAGATTTTCGAGAAGACAAGGTAGGCCACAGGCCGACTCGGCCTTTGGCTCATTCAGCCTTTGGCCGAGCCGGCCATTAACCCCTCGTTTCCCCGAATCACCTAGGCCTCGGGCCGATCTCGGGACGCGAGACGGGGGATGCCATGCTGCGGGTGCGCCTGAAAGCCGACGGGCGGATCGTCGAACTCCTGCCGGACGGCAGCGAGAAGGCGATGGATCATTCCGATCCGGCCGCTTTCGTGCGCCACGTGCGCTCGCGCTGCGGCCTGACGCAGGCCGCCTTCGCCGAGAAGATCGAGGTGCCGCTCGAGACCGTGCGCAACTGGGAGCAGGGCAAGCGCAGCCCGCGCGGCCCGGCGCGGGCGCTGCTCAAGCTGATCGACCGCGCGCCCGACGCCGCCTTCGCGACGCTGTCTGCCGGCCGCCGCTAGACCGCCGCCGCGCGCCGCTTCTGCGGCGCGGCCGCGATCCGCATCAAGAGATACATCGCCAGCAAAGTGCCGGCATAGACGATGAGCTGCATGCCCGTCGGCCGCTCGGTGTAGCCGATCAGGGTGTGCAGGAGCCGCCCCGGAATCGAGCCTTCCGACAACAGCCACGATGTATCCCACATCGTGGTGTCGAGCGCGGTGAGCATGCCGCCGTTGTTGAGGAACTGCACCGCCTGCGCCGCCATGCCGGCGGCGAGCAGGGCGATCAGCCAGCTCGTCACGGCGAAGATATAGCGCTGCGGGATCGCCAGCAGGCCGTAATAGGTCAGCCCGCTGAACGCGGCTCCCGCCACGATGCCGAGCGCGCCGCCAAGGAGGAGGGCGCTCATCGACGTGCCGGAGGCGACGATGCCGTAGAGGAACAGCACCACCTCCGACCCTTCGCGCAGCACGGCCAGTCCGACCACCACCGCCAGCGCGGTCAGCGGTTTGGCGCCTTCGCTCACCGCCGCGCCGATGTCGCGCATCTCGGCCGCGATCTCGCGGCCGTGCCGCGCCATCCAGGCGTTGTGCCACATCAACATGACGACCGCGATCGCCAGCACGCAGGCGTTGAACAACTCCTGGCCCGAACCCTCGAAGGCCTGCGAGATGGCGCCGGCAAAGGTCGCGACGATGCCCGCACCGGCAAGGCCGCCGCCGATGCCGATGGCGATCCAGCGGCCGCGGCCGGCAACGCCCTGCGTCGCCGCCAGGACGATGCCGACGATGAGGCCGGCCTCGATGACTTCGCGGAAGACGATGATCAGCGCGCCAAGCATGTCCGACTATTCCGCAACGATGACGCCCTTGGCGGTGGATTCATGATACTCGCCGACGAAGGGATACCTGCCGGCCTTCAGCGGCCCGATGCGCACGATGCCTTTCGACTTGCCCGGCACCACCTTCTCGATCTTGAGCGCGTGGCTCTCGAACTCCTCCGGCGTCGCGTCGTCGTTGACGACCGTGATGACGTGGCGCTTGCCGGCCGCAACCTTGACCTCGGACGGCGTGAACGTGTGGTCCTTGATCGTCAGCGTGAAATCGTCCGCACGCGCCAGCGCGGGCGCGATGAGGACGGCGGCGGCGCCGGCGATGAGGAGCATCTTCATGGTCGACCCTTCATATAATGACCTTTCGCGCCTTACCAACGCGTCAAATTCCGCAGATGCAACAGGTATTTCCCTCTCTTTAATTATTCCAATCTGAGAACGGGGCGCAATCGTCTGGCGGGCAAACGCAATGTCCGGGCGCGCCGCGGCGGAAAAATTTTCGTGAAGCCGGCGCGCCAGCACCCCCGGTTGGCAGGCATTCGGCAACCGGGCATTCTCGCCCGGCAACGTGAAACCAGAAACTGCAGCGCGAGGGAGATGATATGTCCATACCGGTCGTCGAAGCGCATGGAGCCCGCATTCCGCAGATGGGGCTCGGCGTCATGACGTTGAAAGGCGATGTCTGCGTCCAGGCGGTGAAAGACGCGCTGCAGATGGGCTACACCCACGTCGATACGGCGTGGTTCTACGGCAACGAGAAGGAAGTCGGCGAGGGGCTGCGGCAGTCGGGCGTCAAGCGCGACAACGTGTTCATCACGACCAAGGTGCGCGAGACGCATCTCGAGCCCGAGAAGTTCCGCCAGTCGCTGTCCGAGAGTCTGGCCAACCTGCAACTGCCGTACGTCGACCTCCTGCTGATCCACTGGAACAACAAGGACATTCCGTTCAAGACCTCGGTCGCGGCCCTGTGCCAGGCCAAGAAGGACGGCAAGGCGCGCCACGTCGGTGTCGCCAACTTCACGACGAAGATGCTCGACGAGGCCTGGGCGGTGACGTCCGAACCGCTCGTCTGCAACCAGATCGAGATGCATCCTTTCATCAACCAGGACAAGGTCGTCGCCGCGTCGAAGAAGCGCGGCATGGCGGTGGTCGCCTATTGCCCGATCGCGCGCGGCAAGGTGCCGGGCGCGGAGGTGCTGGAGCGGGTCGCCGCGGCGCACGGCAAGACCGCGGCGCAGGTGTCGCTGCGCTACCTGGTGCAGATGGGGGCGATCCCCATCCCGCGGACCGCGACGCCGGCGCACCTGAAGCAGAACATGGACATCTTCGACTTCAAGCTTTCCGACGCCGAGATGGCGGAGTTGAAGAAGCTCAACGCCAAAAACATGCGCGTCGTCAATCCGCCGCACGCGCCGGTGTGGGATACGCCGTGAGGCGGCTCGCCGTCCCTCTCGTCGCGCTCATCCTGTGCGGCGGCGCGCTGCCGTCCGCCGCGCAGGAGAAGCCCGCGGCGAAGGACATGGCGAGAATATTGAACTGCCTAAAAGCAAAGCCGCTGGCGCAGGATAGTTGCCTCGGCATTGTCGCCGATCCCTGCCAAAAGAGCGACGCGACCAAGTCCACCGCCGACCAGAATGCCTGCAACGGCCGCGAGGCGGCGGCGTGGGACAGCATCCTCAACGAGTCGTACCGCAAGCTGCGCGACAAGCTCGACGAGGCGCAGCAGACAAAGCTGCGCGACATGCAGCGCGCCTGGATCGCCTCGCGGGAGAAAACCTGCGCCTTCTACTGGGACTATTACCAGGGCACGATGGCGAGCCCGATGGGCTCGTACTGCGTCGCCAAAGAGACCGGCCGCCGCGCGCTGTTCCTGCGCGCGTTCGTGGAAGAGGACAAATGAAAGGCCGCCGATGCAGGTGGTGAAGGCCAAAGGCTTCGACATCCCGATCGTCGGGCTCGGAACCTGGATGCTGCGCGGGCGCGAATGCGCGCGCCTCGTCGAGCAGGCGATCCGTTTCGGCTATCGCCACATCGACACCGCGCAGATGTACGACAACGAGCGCGAGGTCGGGGAGGGCGTGCGCGCCTCGGCCAAGCGCAACGAGGTGATGGTCACCACCAAGATCCAGCCGACGCATCTTGCCCCGCGTGACGTCGAGCGATCGGTCAAGGAGAGCCTCGCGCATCTGCGCATCGATCACATCGACCTGTTGCTGATCCACTGGCCGAACCCGCGCGTGCCGCTCTCCGAGACGCTTGGCGCCATGGCGCGGCTGAAACGGGCTGGCGTCGTGCGCGCGCTCGGCGTGTCGAACTTCACCGTGGCACTGCTTGACGAGGCGAACAAAGTCTCGCCGGAGCCGCTGGTGTGCAACCAGATCGAGATGCATCCGTTCCTCGACACGGCGAAGGTCGTCGCCGCGTGCAAGCGTCACGGCATGGCCGTCGTGGCCTACAGCCCGGTGGCGCGCGGCAACGCCGCCGACGATGACGTGCTGGCGCGCATCGGCAAGGCGCATGGCAAGAGCGCGGCGCAGGTGTCGCTGCGCTGGCTGGTGCAGCAGGGCATCGTCGTCATCCCGCGCACCAGCAAGGTCGAGCGGCTGGAGGAGAACCTGGCGCTGTTCGATTTCGCATTGTCCGAGCTCGAGATGGCCGAGATCGGCCGTCTCGCCCGCCGCGGCGAGCGCATCGTCGACTGGACCTGGTCGCCGAAGTGGGATTAAGGAGCGGCCGCCGTGGCCGGGCGAGGGCGGGCATGAATACCCTTTTGTCCCGGCCGTTCCGGCCTTATAGGTCCTCACCGCAGGATTTCCCCTTTCGTGAGCCGCCGTGATGCAAGCACCTGAAAGCCGCATGACCGACAACGACCGCCGCAAGCGCGCCGAGGGCTTCGCCTTCCTCGTCTTCTTCTGCCTGACCATTCCGGCCGCGAACTGGATGATCGGCCATGTCGGCACGGTCTGCGTCGCCGATGGGCCCTGCGTCGTGCCGGTCGCGCCGCGCATCATGGCGCCGTCCGGCGTGCTGATGGTCGGGGCGGCTTTGGTGCTGCGCGACCTGGTGCAGCGCCGCCTCGGCGCGGCCTACGGCCTGATCGCCATCGCCGTCGGCGCGCTGATCTCGTGGGCGCTGGCGCCGGCGGCGCTGGTCGTTGCCTCGACCATCGCCTTCCTGCTTTCTGAATTTGCCGACTTTGCCGTCTACACGCCGCTCGCGCGCCGCCGCCTGGTGCTGGCCGTGCTCGCCTCGAGCGTCGCCGGCCTCGTCGTCGACTCGTTCGTGTTCCTGTGGCTTGCTTTCGGCTCGCTCGAATTCCTCGAGGGCCAGATCCTCGGCAAGCTCTGGATGGTGCTGATCGCCATGCCGCTCATCGCCTATCTCCGCCGCCGCGACGAGCGGCTCGGTCTCACTCCCGCCTGAACGGATCACCGCATGTCCTCGACAATCGAGAAACTGAAAAGCGTCACCACCGGCACCATCACCACGATGCTCTTGAAGAAGGGCATCCGCCACGCCTGGATGAAGGGCGCCATGCCGCTCGGCTTCTCCGGCAAGCGCGTGGTCGGCCCGGCGTTCACCTTGCGCTTCGTGCCGGTGCGCGAGGACCTCGCCACGCCCGAGAGCTGGTCGAAGCCGATCTCGACGCGCGGCGCCATCGAGGACATGCCGGAGAACTGCGTCGTCGTCGCCGACGCGATGGGCGTCACCGGCGCCGGCATCTTCGGCGACATCCTGTGCATGCGCATGGTCAAGCGCAACGTCGCAGGCCTGATCACCGACGGCGTCATGCGCGATCGGCACGGCGTGCTGTCGACCGGCCTGCCGGTCTGGTGCGCGGGCGTCGCCGCGCCGGCCTCCGTCAACCAGTTGACCTTCGTCGGCTGGAACGAGCCGATCGGCTGCGGCGGCTGCGCCATCTTCCCCGGCGACATCGTCGTCGCCGACGACGACGGCGCGGTGGTGATCCCGAAGGACCTCGCCGACTTCGTCGCCAATGAGGGCGCCGAGCACGAGCTGCTCGAGACCTGGCTGGTGCAGGAAGTCGAGAAGGGGGCGAAGCTCCCCGGCCTCTATCCGCCGAACGAAGAGAACAAGAAGCGCTACGAGGCCTGGAAGAAGGCGCGCTGATGTTCTTTGTCCTGTCGAAGACCGCCGCGCAGTTTTTGGTTCCCTCGAACCTGCTGCTGGCCGTCGGTCTCGCAGGACTGGTGCTGCTTGCGACGCGCTGGCGCCGGCTCGGCAAGGGCCTCGCTCTTGCGAGCCTGGTGCTGTTCCTCGTGATCGGCTTCCTGCCCGTCGGCTACACGCTGAACTACATCCTGGAGAACCGCTTTCCGCCCTGGGACGCTTCGCGCGGCGCGCCGGACGGCATCATCGTGCTCGGCGGCGCGCTCGATCCGCGTATCACCCGCGCGCGCGGGCAGGCGGCGCTCTACGACAGCGCCGAGCGGCTGACGATCCTCGCCATGCTGGCGCGCGACTATCCGAAGGCACGCATCGTGTTTACCGGCGGCTCCGATAAGTTGTCGGCGAACCAGCCGCTCGAGTCCGATTACGTGATGCCGCTGCTGGAAAGCTTCGGCATCGCGCGCGAGCGCATCACGCTGGAGCGGCGCGCGCGCAACACGCAGGAGAACGCCGCCTTTTCCAAGGCGCTGATCGAGCCGAAGCCGGGCGAGCGCTGGCTGCTCGTCACCTCGGCGCAGCACATGCCGCGCGCCATCGGCTGCTTCCGCCGCGTCGGCTTTCCCGTCGAGGCCTATCCGGTGGACTGGCACACCGTTCCGCGCTGGCGGCCGTCCTTCAACCTGGGCTTCGCGAGCGGGGTGGCCGGCACCGACGGCGCCGTGCACGAATGGGAAGGTCTCGCCATCTACTGGTTGACGGGGCGCACGAGCGAATTTCTGCCCGGTCCCTGACGCGCGCTCAGCGTTTGCGCGCCTTGCGGCAGAACACGTCGTAGACCGCGCCGATGACGACGCGCGCTTCTTCGCTGGCGAGCCGGTAGTAGATCGCCTTGCCGTCGCGGCGCGTGGCGACGAGGCCGTCGGCGCGCAGCCGCGCGAGCTGCTGCGACACGGTCGGCTGCCGCAACGACAGGATTTCCTCGAGCTCGCTCACCGAGCGCTCGCCTTCGGCGAGAATGCACAGGATCAGCAGCCGGCTCTGGTGCGCGAGCGCCTTGAGAAATTCCGTCGCGCGCAGCGAATTGCTCGCCATGCGCTGGAGATCCTGCTTGCGCTCGCGGATATCGGTTGTGTGGAAATCCATCAGCCCACCGGGGTCGCGTGAGGCGCCAGAATACAGACCAGTCTTTTACCCGTTGCAATGGCTTTTACGCGGGCCGGGGGTGTTATTTTTTTGGCCGGACCGGACCTTTCGCGCGCGCCGGTGTGCCGCATTTTTTACACGCACAAGCGGTGATAGCCTGAGGCTATCAGCCGAACCGGAAAGACATGAGGTTGTCGATCGCGCGCAGTTCGTCGAGCACGCGGTGCAGGAGATCGCCGTCGCGCGCGGCGATTGCCTTATCGATGTTGGCGACACTTGTTTGCGCGCCATCGATCAGCCGGCGGAATTCCGGCTGCTGCCTGATGCCGGTGGGCGCCATCCCGTCGCAGCGCGCCAGCGTCTTGCCGTAGGCCGCCGTCCTTGCGGCGAGATCGGCGCCGGCCTTGGCGAAATCGAGCTTCGGGTCGTCGTAGGCCGATAGCGCCGAAAACGATTCGCCGGCGTCGTGCACGCAATCCGCGAGCACCTCGACACCGGCCGACTTGCGCAATTCATGGAGATCGTCGCGCACGGCGACGAGCGAGGCGCGCGCATTATCCGGCTTGCCCAGGTTGAGCAGCATGTCGGCGGTGACGAGCCGCATGGCGATGTCGGTCATCTCCTTCACGTAGAGCTTGCCGTCGAACACCTCCGGGCGCTTGACGCCGCCGACGCGCTGCCATGCCTGGCGCAGGCGGTCGATCTCGATCGCGGCGAGGTCGACATTTCCGGTGCGCAGGTAGCCGATCGCGACCCGGTTGTGCGCGGCGGCCGCCTCGACCGCGGCGTTGAACTCGGCGAGATCGTCGGCCCGCGCCGCGGGAAGCGCGGGAGCGGCGAGGGCGGCCGCGAGCAGTGCAAGGCGGGCAAGCCTCGGGAGCATGACTTCACCGGACTGTGAGACGGTTTATGGGCGTTGCGCTATATATACGCCGTCGATCCCGGCCGGCGAAGGCCGGGTGCGAAGGATGGTTTCGGCGATGTTGACACGGCGCAATCTGATGCTCGGCGCGGCGGCGGCCTTGGCGCTGCCGGCGGGCGTGCGCGCCGCGCCCGAATTGACCGACGAGGGCCTCTACCGCGAGCCCTGGTTCCTCGACAGCTTCATGGTGCTGCCGGAGGACCTCGCCGAGGCGGACAAGGCCGGCAAGCGTTTCGTCGTCATGTGGGAGCTGCGCGGCTGCCCCTATTGCAAGGAGACGCATTTCACCAATTTCGCGCGACCCGATATCGTCGACTACATCAAGGCCAATTTCGTCGTCGAGCAGCTCAACATCATCGGGCTGAAGACCGTCACCGATTTCGACGGCGAGGAATTGACCGAGAAGGCGCTGGCGAAAAAGTACGGCGTGCAGTTCACGCCGACCTTCCAGTTCTTCGGCGAGGATCCGGCGAAGCTCAAGACGTTGGCGCCGAAGGCGCGCGAGGTCGCGCGCGCGCCGGGCTATTTCCGGCCCGACGACTTCCTCGCGATGTTCCGTTTCGTGCGCGAGAAGAGTTACGAGACGAAGAGCTTCCGCGATTTCCTGAAAAGCCGGGCGAGTTGACGGCGGCTTTGCCATCGGCCGCCGTTTCCCTTAAGACTCCGCGGCCAACACAAACGCGGGTCAACCCCTCGCATGTCCAAGCTCAGGCTTTCCGTCGCTGTCGGCCCCTATGACCGCACGCGCGCGCTGCTCGACGGCAGCGTGCAGATCGACGGAGTCGACCCGGTCTGCATGACGCTTTCGCCGGAGGAAATCTTCTTCCGCGCGCTGCGCCACGAGGAGTTCGACGTTTGCGAATTGTCGCTGTCGAGCTTCACGGTGAAGACGGCGCAGGGCGGCGGGCCTTACGTCGGCGTGCCGGCCTTCGTCTCGCGCATGTTCCGCCACACCGCGATCTACGTGCGCACCGACCGCATCAGGAAGCCCGAGGACCTCAAGGGCAAGAAGGTCGGCCTGCCGGAATACCAGCTCACCGCCAATGTGTGGGCGCGGTCGATCCTTGCCGACGACTTCGGCGTCAAGCCCTCCGACATTCACTGGATCCGCGGCGGCATCGAGCACGCCGGGCGGCCGGAGAAGATCACCATCGACCTGCCGAAGGACGTTCGCCTCGACAACGCGCCGGAGGGCAAGACCATCTCGGCGCTGCTCGCCGAGGGCGCGATCGACGGCTTCATCGCGCCGCGGGCGCCGGCATTGCCGAAGGGCACACCGAATGTGGGCTGGCTGTTTCCCGATCCGGTCGCGACCGCGAAGGATTACTTCAAGCGCACCGGCGTGTTCCCGATCATGCATCTCGTCGGTGTGCGCCGCACGCTCGCTGAGCGGCACCCGTGGCTGCCGGGCGCGGTGTTCAAGGCATTCAGCGAGGCGAAGGCGAAGGCGCTCGACCTGCTCGGCGACCCCTCGGCGATGAAGGTGACATTGCCCTTCGTCGAGGAGCGCCTGGCCGAAGCGCGCGCGCTGATGGGCGAGGACTTCTGGCCCTATGGTGTCGCGGAGAACCGCAAGACCCTGGACGCTTTCATGCGCGCCCATCACGCGCAGGGCCTCTCGTCGCGGCTGGTGAAGCCCGA
>Ga0134125_10001991_pt1 | contig 24543 bp, 26 predicted proteins | sample KB31751_FD_96464 | JGI IMG/M metagenome (GOLD analysis project Ga0134125, IMG submission 96464) | Terrestrial soil microbial communities with excess Nitrogen fertilizer from Kellogg Biological Station, Michigan, USA - KB3-175-1 | ecosystem: Environmental > Terrestrial > Soil > Unclassified ...
ACCTAAAATTGTATATGATAATGTACTTTTACCAGATCCGTTTGGACCCATGATTGCATGAACTTCTCCTGGACCTGTCTTGAGATTTACTCCTTTGAGAATTTCTTTACCGTCTCTTTGCACATGTAGGTCCTTAATCTCAAGTATTGCCATTAGAAATGATGATTACTTTTGGGTATATAATCTAACAAAAAATTAGCTTCATCTAATTGATTTATCAGTGTCTAGTCTTCGTCAAGTTCCTTGTCTACTTTGTCCTTTAGTGCTCTATATTTTGTAAATCTCTTGTTCCAGTGCGAAAAGAAACGGTATTCCTTTATTGCAATAAACAACAAGATTATGGCAAACACTATGGAAATTATGATGAATACTCGCAGTCCAAAAAATATTGGCCCCACATGTGACCTGTCCATTCCGGGTGGAGGTGTCATTGGTAACTCTCTGATTACTGTACCGTTTTGATCTACAACCTGAAGATGCATTCCATTAGCACGGTGCATGTCTGTAAAGTTATACCCACCTGGTTCCAAATGTTTAATGTTGTAATCTGGATGTTCTAGTAAAACTCCTCCTAAAACCAATGCAACAGGTCCAAAAAATAATGCACTTGCAATGAAAATTAGAAACAGGCGGCGTGAACTGTTGGTATGAGATAAAAGTTCATCTAAAATTTTCAGAATGTTATCAGATTTTTTTTCCTCGTCCTTGTCAGGTGGAAGTCCTACTTTTCCAGCTGGATTGTTTTCCGGTTCTGGCATTTACTTGAAACACTCCGGTTGCATTAAAAATGCTTCGCTAACTTTGTTCTCTATCACGTTTTTCACTCCTAGGAAAAATATCTTCATACGGCTCTAGAATTAACTTGCAAAATTCTCTTCCTTTCTGTGTTACTGCATATTTTATTATTTTTTTATTTCCCCATGCCTGTTCCGCTCTGCTTATGAAGCCCTTTCTTTCCAGGCTTTCAAGAATATCTTTATGCTTCATTAAATTTAAACCGCAAAAACTGAGAAGCGACGTTTGATTAAGTTCGCCATGCTCTGTCAATTTTAATATGATATCTTTTCTAATGTAAACTCGGTCTCTGTATTCATGCGACAAGATTATTGTTCTGCCATACAAATTACGTATTAAGCTTTTTACCTTAATCTCTCACAAAAACTGAAAACTATCATTACTAGTACTTTTACCTTTCAGTAACAATGTTCACTGACATGGTTGCACAATTTTTTATTAACTAATTATCAAATTATGAGTAATGAATACACAAGACCTAGTCAGGAACAAAAAAATGCTGGCTATATTTCTAGGAGTAGCTGTTTTTGCTATCACCGGAGTATCAGTTGCATCAGCACAGGTTCAAAATTCTACAGGTCAGACAACCCCGCCACAGATTCAAGGCTCCATAAACCTTGAGCAATCCATAATGTCTAATGTACAGACAAAATTCTCTGCAGCATCAGACACTGCAGCATCTGCAGTAACAAATGGAAAGACAATAGGTGGAAGCCTAACAGTGGCACAAGGATATGTTGTGTACAACTTCCAAGTGATTGATGACAAGAACATGGTTTATTCTGTAATTGTCGATCCAGCTAACGGCAAGGTTCTCTACACCTCTCCAGGACACCAATTTGGAATGGGTGGCTTTGGCATGGGCGGTCACTTTGGAGGTATGAAACACAAATTCCACATGGGTGGTTATGCAATGAAATCACAACCATCTTCATCTGGTACAGCAAATCCTTCGTCTGATACAACAAACCCATCAAGTGGATCACAATCCTGATCCAAAATTTTTTCATTTTTATTTTGTTTTGAAAAGTATCTTCCTTGAATAACCTTGTTCCTTAACAATGTTTGACAAGCGTTTTATTCAAAACGACTGTAAAAAAATGATGACGCCTGAGCTTGAAGCAATTCCAAATTTTGAACGTAAAACACCGTCACAAGAGACACTAGAGTCTATCTGTGAGATGATCCTAGACTTGGATCCTGATATCAGATTTGCTGGTGTGATAAATAATAAAGGTAGACTTCTTACTGGACATACCAAGAAAGGAATTCGGGCTTTTACAACTAAGAAAGATCAAGAAATGTTACTCATGGAGACTGCATTGGGAGTAAGGATGCGCAAAGAACATGACTCGCATTTGGGACCTGTGATTTTTACCATTTCTTATGGGGATAAAATAATATCAATGAATTTTCCTTTATGTGATGAAATTCTGTGTGTCTCTGCTGAAAAAAAGATCAATCTTATGGCAGTGCCATTCCTAATTCTGAAATTTTTAGAAGCAAACTTGGGTAAAAAAGATGTATCATGACAAAAGGCTGTGACAAATAAAGCATGTTTGATAAGAAAAAGGATTTCAAATGTAAGGAATGTAATATGATATTTGATGATCCTAAAAGGTTAGAGATACATTTCAAGGCAGCACATCCTTCAAAACATGATGGATTTAGGCAGAAATGGTATTGGGATAACTAGCAAGTTGTACTACATGATTTTTTGGCAAAATCCAAGTCCAGATAAAAATTTACAAAATAACACGCGACAAATTTTATAGAAATGGTTTTCATATGATGCAAATTAGATTAGAACCAAGGGATATTGCAAGATTAATTTCTAATGATAACAATGTATGTAGAAAATGTACTATAAGATTGATTGAAGGAGATATTGTAGTGAGAATTGGCGCAAGACCTCCAAAATATTATCACAAGGAATGCTTCAAGGCGTATTGATTGGAGGTGTTCCATGGTACACCTGGTTATACTTTTAGAACAGCCGATTTCTTGTGCCTTCATTAACAATGTTCATGAACAAGGTTTGATAATCGTTTTATTCTAAAAATAATCAACAAAGACAATGACTTCTTTTCTGAATCTATGTAATTCGCATGGCTATTTTTTTTATCCATCTGAAATTCAGATAGATGAGTTCTAAAAGGGGATTGATTTTGAAAAACATGACAAAGGATTTGGTAGTTGAAAAAAGCACACAAAATGAAATTGTAGACAACAGTTCCTTTGCTCTACAAGTAGAGAATCTCTCTAAAATTTATGATTCTACAGCAGGACGAGTTGTTGCATTAGATAAAATCAGCTTTTCTATAAAAAAAGGTGAATTTGTATCAATTGTGGGACCATCAGGCAGTGGAAAATCTACTGTTTTGAACATGGTTGGGGCACTTGATAGACCTACAAGTGGAAAAATCTACATTGATGGCATAGACATATTCTCTCTTAATGATTCTGAAATTGCCACGATGCGAAATAGACGTATTGGTTTTATCTTCCAGTCATTTAATCTGATTAATAGGACAACAGTACACAAAAATGTAAAACTACCTGGAATAATTGCTGGCATGTCAAGCAGTGATGCAAATTATAGAGCCCTGAAAATCTTAGAATCGCTTGGTATTGCTGACAAGAAAAACCAAAAGCCAGTAAATCTTAGTGGTGGGCAACAACAAAGAGTTGCAATTGCTCGTTCCTTGATAAACAACCCCTCCATAATTTTGGCTGATGAACCCACTGGTAATTTAGATACAAAGACAGGTGAGGATGTATTTGACATGTTAAAGATGCTTTCACATAAATTCAAACGTACAATAATCATGGTAACACATAATCCAGAACTTGCTGAATCTACAGATAGATCCATATTACTAAAAGATGGGAGGATAGAAAAAGATGTCTTCAACTAGATTACCAAAATTCTCCACCCAAAGACTTGGAGTAAAACTTGCGGTTCCAATTTTAATTGTAATGTTGATTGTACCGACCGCACTCTCAACTTTTACTGCATACGGTCAAGTACAGACACAAGATTGTTTTGCACCTCTTACTACTATTCTTGATGCTACTTATGCTGGTCCAGTAGTTGTTGACTCGTATTGGGTTGATCAGGGAACATCCTCTGCAAGTGATGTTACAAGTAACCCTGTGAAAAAGGAAATAGGTCCTGGAGAAGGACCATCAGTTTTTGCAGTAGTCTTTAACAATAGAAATTCAGCTTTTTCAATAACTTCGATTACCGCATTTCTTAATCTACCATCTGGATTTTCGCCTACTGGAGAGAGTGCAAATCCTCAATTGCTTCAACATTACAACCAAGCATCAAGAGTTGCAACTGATCCTGCAGTAGGAAACTATTATGGTACTGTACAACCAGGTGCATCATTTACAATGTATTTTAACATAAACGTACTACCAAGTGCCAAGGTAGGTACTTTTGCTACTACAGTTGTTGCAAATTATGTTCAAGTGGGAGTAGTTGGACAACAGTGTACTTCTGCGCTACTCAATGTACCATTTGTTCTTCCTGGAAAAGTGATATTGGATGCATCCACTGCAACTTCTAATCTTACTCCTCAAATTAACAATCCAATCTCAATTACAATTGAAAACAAGGGTTCTGCTGATGCAACCGGAGTGGTTGCAACCATTGTAAACCTTGGAAGTTCTAAGGGTGGTACTGGTAGCAGCGGTAGTGGAGGATCTCTTGTATTGCAATCTGCTACAACACAGATAGTCAATCTGGGACCTAATACTTTCAACTTGGGTACAATACCTGCAAAATCAAAAGTTGTGATAAGTACAACAGTTTATCCAAGTACTGCAACAGCTGGTACTACTCAAGAAGTACAACTTCAGATAAACTATCAAAATGCCTGGGGAAAACTCTCAACTGATTCTGTCAGTACAGGACTTGTTATTGAACCAAATCCGCCACAATCTCTCAGCTTGTCATATCTTGGAAATGCATCAACTCCTGTAATTACTGCAGCTACATTGGATGATCTTGATTTTGCTGTTGCAAATAACAGTACTAATCCCATGTCAAATATTTTAATCTCGCTTGTACCGCAATCAGCTTCAGTTTCTGTAGTTGGTCCATCTACTTGGACAATACAGGACCTAGAACCAGGAGATAGGCAAATACTCACCACCAAGGTTTATGCTGCAAATACTCTGATCAATAGTCCAGCTTCTTTTACATTGACTGCAAATTATGTATCAAAAGGACAAACATTAACAAACTCTCTTACCTTGGGAACTTTTGTAGTTGGTAACATCAAGCTGCAAATCTATGGACTATCTGCAAGTTCTGTGGGTGGAACTACTAATCTTGTAGGTAATTTACTCAATCAAGGTAGTACAACTGCATTATTTACAACAGTTCAGCTTGCACCCTCCCAGCTTTTAGATGCTATGAGAGCTGCAAGATTTGCAAATTCTACAAATAATCAATCTCAATCATTTACACCGACTACACCAGGAGACAGCGGACAAGCTGCTGGCCAAGTATCCCAAGGTGGAGGTCAAGGATTCCAAGGAGGCGGCGGTGGACAAGGAGGATTCCAAGCAGGAGATGGGCAAGGCTTCCAAGGACGTGGACAGGGACGTGGTCAAGGAGGCGGTGGAGGTCAAGGATTCCAAGGAGGCGGTGGTCAGAGAGGTTCAGCGTCCACACAACAATTCATAGGAGATCTTTCACCAGACTCACCAATTCCAATCAGTATGCCAATTAGAGGAATGGGTTCGTTACAACCTGGACCATATCAGGTAGCATTCAAGGTAGTCTATGCTGATGATCTGAAGAACTTTCACACTGTAGTATTAAATGGAACAGTCTTTCTTGCTAGAGCCCCACAATCTAATACTGCACCTCAAGATCAATCCATACTTGATCAGATTCCTCTGCCATTGCCAGTAATTATTGGAATACCAATTGCAGCAGCAGTAGCGATTGCATTTGTAATAAAAAAGAAAAGATCAAAGAAAAAACTAGCCATGCTAACACAAGGAGATACGGACATCGTATCAATATTTGATAGTACAAAAAAGAAAGAAAATGAATCCTAAAGATCTTTTTTTACTGTCGTTTGAAGCACTAGTCGATAGAAAAGTCAGAACACTACTTACCATACTTATGGTGGTACTTGGATGCAGTCTTGTTGTTGTATTAAATGGTCTGAGTGCAGGTCAGGCAGCATTTTTAGAAAAACAGTTTAACACATTAGCTGCCAATGTTCTCTTTGTAGGTAGTGGACAACGTTCCCTTAGTTCATTTGCCTCTTCATCCAGTAATTCTTTGATAATTAATGATGTCATTATACAAAAAATAAAGAGTCTTCCAAACATATCGGATGTTATACCTCAATACAGCGGTTCTGTACAAATGAATTCGCAGGGAAACACTCAACGTGCTTCAATTGTTGCTATTGACCCGTCAAAATTGACTGTAGAATTACCTAATCTTGAATATGTGGATGGTTCTACGGTAAATCCAAACGATCGAGCATCTGCACTAGTAGGCGATACCATAGTAAATCCGCCTGGAGCAGATAGTGCTTTTGTTGTACTTGGTCAAACAATCAAAGCCACTTCAAGTTATACGGATTCAAGCGGAAAACAAACAACTGTAATAAAGAATTTTGTAGTTTCCGGAATACTGAAACCATCTGGCAATACGATGATAGATCGTTCAATTATCATAAATCTTGATGCTGGCAATGAATTGTTACACAAACAAAATAGATATGATCAGGTAATAGTGGCAGCTACTACTCCTGATGATGTTGACACCGTACAACAGGAAATAACTGGCATGTTTGGTAAAACACTAGGTGCTACAACTCCTAAAGCAATCATGGCAGTAAGACAACAAGCTGCAAGTGGCAATGCTGCCTTTATCCTAATGGTTGGAATTATTGCACTTGTTGTAGGAGCAGTTGGCATTGTTACTACGTTATACAACTCTGTTACAGAAAGAATTAGAGAAATAGGTACAATGAAAGCAATAGGTGCACAGAATACTACTATTCTTGCACTATTCATAGTGGAAGCTAGTTTGATTGGTATTATTGGTGCCTCGTTGGGAGTAATCATCGGTATTGGTGGTGGTTACGTAATGAGCATCGCTACTACATCTTCTCCAATGGGAGGAGGAGGCGGTCCATCTGTACACATACCGCCCATTTTTGCTCTGATGGATTTGATTAAAGTCTGGTTTCTTTCTTTCATGTTAAGTGTTATAGCTGGAATGTATCCTGCATGGAAGGCATCCAAGTTGTCTCCAATGGTTGCATTACGAAGAGAATAAAATTTTAGATTGTCTCAAGTGCGAAATAATTTTAATTTATTTTGATAATCCAATAATTCTAGCCTGAAATGATTGGAACTACTGTCTTTACTGTCATTTGTGCTGCTGCAGAAAATATGTCTCCAGAAAATGGAACTATTAGCATCATGATATATGCCACAAGCATGTTGCATTTTCTGTTCATGTAGTATGTTATGCATTTTTGCTTATAATGAATTGTGCAACCATGTTCAGTAACATGGTTAACAGTGATTTTCCATGCTTTATTTTGAACACTAGTTGATTTTACAAATACCCTAGATAATACCGTTCATTAACATTGTAAGTGAATAATGTGTCACAATTCTTTATAGGTTATTTGAATAATTCACGTCATGAACGCAAAAAACTTCACCGCGAACCAAAAGATGATTGCCATCATAATCGGTGTAGCAATAATTGCTACAGTGGGAGTGTCAGCAGCATCTGCACAAGTTCAAGGAACAACACCATCTCAGACAAGTCAACAACCTCCAGCAATACAGGGTACAATCAACCTACAGCAGACAATACTGTCTGGCGTACAGACAAAATTCTCTGCAGCATCTGATACTGCAGCATCTGCAGTAACAAATGGAAAGACAATAGGTGGAAGCCTGACTGTTGCACAAGGATATGTTGTATACAGTTTCCAGGTAGTTGATGACAAGAACATGGTATATTCCGTGATCGTCGATCCTGCAAATGATAAAGTGCTGTATACTTCTCCAGGCCATCAATTCGGAATGGGTGGTTTTGGCATGAGTCATAGACCTATGACACATGGTCAAATGGGAGGACACGCATGGAACTCACAAAAAGCTCCATCTGGAAGCACCACTCCATCATCTGACTTGGTAACCCCAAGTGGATCACAATCCTGATCCTAAATTCTTTTTATTTTTTATATCACGATCACATATGATCAATATTAGATCATATCTTTAAACTGGAAACAATGCAAATTTGTCTGAACAATACCATTGTTACATGACCTGTCATACCGATTATAATACCGGTTGTTGCATCGTGAAGAGATCTAGATTTGGAACCGCTTGAATTCTGTGATGTTTGTTTTCAGAGAGGAAAACCCAATCTTTGTGAAACCTACAAGAATACGTTTACAAAAATCATTGCATTACAATTTTCTCAAAAATCAAGACTAGACAAGATTCTCAACAGGCTTGAGATAAGACCGCGTTCAGTTGACAAGCGTTGGACCATAGTTGTTGATTCTGAAAAACGTAAAGAGTTTCTTGATTCGTTGTGGGGAGTCAATGTTACAATACATACGCTAGAAGATCATGTCAAGGTCATAACTAGACTCTACAAGCCCGAAGTACGAAAATTAGGAGACCGAGAACAAGTTGAGCTTACCAGCAAAGAATCATGGGAAGAGTTTGATCCAAAATCACGAGACTGGGCACCTTTACAAGTTGATACCAAAAAAGAAAAGTTCTTTGCTAAAGTCAATATGGGAAATGTACTCAAGTGTTCAAGTTTCGAAGGTACTGAATATTTTCGCACTTACCTAAACACTGATACTCCAATGCTTGCACCTATGGAAAAACGTGCAGTGTATAACATTGTATCTACCATTGCTGAACCAATTACGGCTGTCTGGAAATCTGATGGTGATAACCAACATGGTTTTATTGGATATGACCAACTGCCAAATCTTCCTGATGAAATTTTTAATGTCTTGCGAAGACTGGCAACTACAGACAAGAGAATGCCTGAAACCATGATATTTGAAAACGATGATTTTGAATTGGTAAAGACAGTTTTGGGTTGTATCAAGATTGATCTAACAAAATCATCTGATATCATAACTTCCCTCGTAGATAAAAAATCCGATATTCCAATATCGATTGAAACTATACAAAAAGAACGCTTGCAGGTAATGCTTGACATTCTCAAGGAGATGGGAGGTAAAATAGAGACTGAAAAAGACAGCCTCACTATATCTGGTACTCGTGGATTGGTTAAGATGACATTTGTAGACAATGACAAGAGCACTCAAGATGGTACCATGGTAAAAATTTCTATATCTGCACTTGAAGACCCGCCAAGATTTGCAGAGATATTGTTCATGATAAAAAAACGACTGGGTCTTCTTGATCTGCCTCTTGAGAATACATTGAGCCAACACTGGCCAATTGTTTCAGACATTGATTTGCAGTATATAGTCCAGACTGCAATCTCTTGGTGGTCAAACAATCCTGTCTTGGCTACAAAAATAATTGGAGATGGAGAAAAATTTGCCAAAGTAAAAGAATGGAATAATAAAATCAAAGAGGGCAAGATCCGTTCTACTCTTGATACTATAACACTTGGCAAGATAATAAAACAAAAAGAATCAAATCAAATAATAAAATAATCTATTGTGCAAGTAAGTTGTCAATTCTCTTGTTGCGTATTGTAATCTAAAAACGATGAAACTCCTAATTGCGGGGAGGGTCTACAAAAATCCGTAAGCCTTGATATGTAAGGAATCTCTGTAGACCAAATTACAGAGTATTCTTTTTTTATCTAAATATTTACTATAGTTTTGTTGATCACTACATGTACACATTGATCTCTATATGGCCTTTAAAGCGATCAAGTTTTTATTCGTCGATTTACTATCTGCACTTGTACTAGTATGACATTGGATCCAATCACAATTGTAGTACGATACAAAATAAAAAAGAAAAAACTTGCCAAAGCAACTAGTGCTATATCAGAATATGTAGAACAAGTAAAAAAGACTGAATCTGGAACAACAGAGTACCACGTATTCCAGGATGAAGATGATCGTACTTTGTTTGTGCATGTGATGTCTTTTACCGACAAGGCTGCTAAAAAAACACATGAAAAAAGTGTTCATCTAAAACAATTGAAAAAAATACTGGTTCCAATTTCAAAAGGAAAAGCAGTCTATACTAGTCTGGTGAGAGTGAAACCTACCAAACCTATTGAAAATACCAGTGAAAGCAAAAAAGATGCACCATCCCATGAGCCAGTTTGATGATCTCTGACTCATTTCTTCAAAATTAGTCATTGTGCACTGAAATTTTTAGTCTTCTTACTGATGATCTATGCGTTGAAGAAAAGTGTCTATTCTTTTCTGTAGATCGTTGTGTATTTCTGGCATTGTTCTATTTCCATTGATAGGTATCAAACCATATTTTTTTTGCATTGCATGAAATTCCTGTGAAATCCTTTTTTGATAAATCAAAAATGACTCGTACATGTCTTCTGATAAACCAATGTCTGCTCCTGATTCATAATGATCTAGTGTAGAATTTTTCTGAAATACCCTGTGTATCAATACTGATGGTTCCACGTCCAAATAAAACACAATGTCAGGTTTTATGGCAAACCCGTACAAATTGTGGCACCATGTTCTGTCTAACCCTCTAACTAGATTTCTTGCTATGAGTGTGTAGATGTACCTGTCTGCAAGTACGATATATCCTGCCTGTAATGCAGGTATTATCTTGTATTCAAATTGGTCTGCAAAGTCTGCTGCATAGTATAATGCCAGAGTTTTTCTGCCCAGGTTATAGTCTCTTTTTGCTTCCAATATTCCTCTACCTACAAGTTCAGATCTTTTGAGACCTGTATTGAGGACGGCATGACCGTCTGCCTCTAATCTTGTGGTAATCTCTTGAATCTGTGTACTACGTCCTGATGCATCTGGGCCTTCTATTACGATGAGTCTACCTTTGATTTCTATGTCTTGCAAGTTCTTTATGCCTTGACCGTAAAATTCGACTGTTCTTTTTCCAAGATCTTTGTATTTTGTCCGTGTCATTTTCTTATCTCCTAGTCCTTGTCTTGTTTGTTTGGTAGCCTTCTAAAAGCGGCAGGATTTTTTTTCTTACAATGTTTTGCTGCTCTTCAATATTCATCGTACCATCTATTACTGTGAACCCTTCACTCTGTGCAAGCGAGTCATATTGCTCAATTATTCTTCCCTGGAAAATCCTATAGCTTTCATACTGATCATTACTCAAATTCATGTCCATGCCGGCTTCATAATATTTCAGCTTGGGTCTGCCTATCAGAATCCTGTCTACTGCTATATCTACTGGAACCTTAAAGTAAAATGCAACATCTGGTTTTATTGCAAAATCATAAACCTTCTTGACCCATTCTGGATTACATCCTCTAACAATGTCTCTTACAAATGCGGTGTACACATATCTATCTGCTAGAACAAAATGACCTGCTCTTAGTAACGGAGAAATATTCCTTTCATATCTGTCTGCAAAATCTGTAGCGTGTAACAAGCTAAATGTAGTTGGAGTTAGTAACCCCTTTTTCTTTCCCTTGGAGGTGATCTCCTTTACCATATCAGAAGAATTCCACTCTGACTTGAAAACACTGACACCTTTGTATGCAAGCCATTTTTCTAAAAGATGAATTTGAGTTGATTTTCCTGAACCGTCTATTCCCTCTACTATGATGAGTTTGCCTCTAGTCTCTGACCTCATACTCGAATCACTGCGGTATGAGGCAATTTTAGGTTTTACAGATGTTGTCACATTATTTCACTTGACATTGATTTTGTAGAATTGGTATGAAGTAATGACTGTAATCTATATAGTAATTGTATCTCTATGAAACATAATAAATCACGGTCGATTTTTACATATCTGACTATTTCAAATCTGATTAATGGCAAGTGCAATGGTATTTTCTCTAACTCATAAATATATGAAGAATTGATGACTGGTCAATGGATTTGTTAATACTGCGCCATGGTGAAGCTGGAAGACATTCTCTAGCTCCTGGAGATTCTAAAAGATCACTTACTTCTGAAGGACAACAAGAGATTGCCGATTTGTCAAATGGCCTCAAATCTCTGGGAATAAAACTGGATAGGGTATTTACCAGTCCTCTTTTGCGAGCCCAGCAAACAGCTGAGATTGTGACAAAATCTCTAAAATACAAAGGCAAAATTGAAGAAATTATTTCTCTAAAACCTGAAGGTAACAGACTAGAGTTTTACTCTGTCTTGTCAAAATTAAAACAGGATTCTGTGGTACTAGTAGTAGGACATGAACCGTATCTTAGTACGATGATAAGTGAAGCAATATCTCAATCTGGTTGTCGGATAAACCTCAAGAAGGCTGGTATGGCAAGAATACGTGTGATCTCAACACTTCCTAAAATTAAGGGAGAATTAAAATGGCTTCTTACTCCCAAACACCTAAAAAAAATTGCATAGGTCTACGTTTTCTATGTTTTTCATTTAGTAAAAAAATGTAAATCAGAACTAGATTAATAGTAACATGTTAGTATCAATGTGGGTAATGTTTAGCTGAAAATATCAGTAATAGATTTAGGCTTTAACTCTGCAAAATTAGTTATCTATAACGTAAAAGACGATGATTCATTTGATATTTATCAACAGGAAGGAATCAAAGTACGATTAGGAGAAGGACTTGACGAAAGAGGACAACTAGGAAAAAAACCCATGTCACGAGCAATTGACACACTAAAAGTTTTTAGAGAAATAATCCAGTTGAATCCAATAAAATCGGTCTTACCTATTGCTACCAGTGCAGTTAGAGAGGCAAGTAACAAAGATGATTTTCTTAATTCTGTTTCAAAAGAAGCTGGATTTAATTTCAAAGTTTTATCTGAGCGGGAAGAAGCACTGTATTCCTATGTTGGTGCAATAAAATCACTACGTATTCCTGATGCCTTGTTCTTTGATATTGGAGGAGGAAGTCTTGAAATTGTTCACGCAGAACGATTCAAGATAAAAAAAGTAATTTCCTTGCCTCTAGGGTCTCTAAGACTCACACATCAATTTGATGGAAGACAAGGAAAACTGACTGACAAGAATCTCAAAAACCTAAAACGATATATCTGGAGCCTTCTTCCAAATAAAAAAGATCTGGGTCTTAGTAAAGACGCCAAGCTTGTGGGTGTTGGAGGCACACTACGTGCATTGGCAAGATATGAACAAAGACTTTCAAAATATCCTCTTGATAAGACCCATAATTACAAAATTAGCCATAAATCTCTTGATTCTACAGTTGGTAAATTATCCCAGATGAAGTCTGATGATATCTCAAAAATATCTGTAATAGGTTCCAGTAGGTCAGAAACAATTGTTGCGGGATCTTGTGTGATTAACACACTGATGGAAAAATATGATTTTTCAAATCTATACGTAAGCAATCATGGGCTACGAGAAGGAGCACTTTCAATATTTCTTGAAGATCCAAAAACATATCATGATGGTAACATCACGGCAGAACAAATTCGAAAAACTATAGGTCTTGATGAGCAGCAGCGTAAAACAAGTCCAGAAAAAGAGAATTTTCTTAACAGTCTGTATTCTCTCAACGTCATTTCTAAGAGAGAACGAAAAATACTTGATTATGCTGAAAAAAACACATCGGTAAAATCGTCGTTTAGTAACCCTCAAAGTGTTTTTTATTCAATTATGGATGAAGATATACCGCTTGATCATAACGATCATCTAGTATTGGGGCTTTCTCTAGTACATACAAAACATACCAAAACTGCAGATTGGTTATTTTCTAGATATAAAACAATCCTGTCTCAACAAGATAAGATATCGATGAGGAAAATATCAACACTAGTTACTCTGAGAAAAATTCTTGAAAGAACAAAATCAAAGGTCGAAATAAAACTACACGGTAAGAAAATAATAGAATTTGTTATTACTCAATCAAGATCCACTCAGACTTTGTTACTCCAGGATATACTAAAGAAATTTGAGATTGTATTTGATGTTAAAGTGATTCTTTCAATTCGTCCGTATCAAGGAAGCTCGCAAAATTCAATGTTGGAACTGTAGTACAAAATTATCCGTCTTTAGATCTTTTTTAAAAGTAGTTACAAATGTGTTGTATTTTTTGGCTCTCTCCAAAACTTCTGCTTCGATAATGTCTATGTATGACTTTTGTTTAATATCTCTAAGATGGTTTATGATTATGTCACTATCGTGAATTTCACCAAGTATATCCTGAATATTTTTTAAATCTTTGAGTATGTCTGCAGTTATTTTCTTATCTGATGCAATCTCCAACGAATATCGTAATCTTTTAAAGTCTTTTCTAAGCATATGGAGTTCATCAATTTTTTTCTCATCTCCCAGTGCAATTATTGCATTTTTCTGTATATCCAGCATAATTTCATCTAAAACCTTGAGGTATCTCTTTTCTAGTTTTAATTTTCTTAAATCAGATTTGTGAATTTTTGGTTTATGTACATGGGATATCTTGAGAGCCAATTCATTGGCATTTTTAACATGTTCTACTCTTGAGTTTCTTAGACCTGATACCAGATCTATGGTTTTATCTGCGTATTTTGCTTCCATGTTATTACAAATTATGTCAAAATCTCTTATCTCTGCATTAACTTTGAAAAGTTTTTTTGCTTGTTTAACGTATTCACTAATTTCCTCTTGTCTTCTCACGCTCTTTGGAAGTATTCTGTATGCTGTCTCTAAGCGTCTGATTGATACCCTGATATCATGTATGTTTTCATCATTAGGATCTGTTGTGTACTTGTCTAGTTTCTGACAAAAATCATTTAAAATCTTTTCAAATTTTTTAAGAAATATTTTTTTATCTATATTTATGAATTTTTTCATTTTATTTATTGTAGTGTATCATTTCTTTTAAGTTGTGGTAATCAGTATTGGTGACGCGCTGTTGAAAATCTTATAATGATTCGTAATAGTATGTGAAAAAATTCCTTAATGAGATATTGCTTTTATGAATAGCATTATGACAAATGATACTGCTGCACTGGCAGGTATGGTGATTATCCATGCCCATACGATTCTTTTTCCTATGCCCCATCTTACTGCAGACATTCTTCTTACTGCTCCCACTCCCATTATACTTCCAGAAATTGCATGTGTAGTACTTGCAGGAATTCCAAGCCATGCAAGAGTTGCAAGTATGCTGGCTGCACTTGTCTCTGCTGCAAAGCCTTGGTATGGTCTAAGCTGGGTAATCTTTACTGCCATTGTCTTTACTATGCGCCACCCGCCAAAGAACGTTCCAAGACTTATTGCTAGTGCAGCCATTATGATCACGTAATATGGAACGCTAAACTTTGTGATTACTCCTTGAGTTAGTAAGATCAATGCAATTACTCCCATTGTCTTTTGCCCATCGTTTGCTCCGTGGGTCAAGGAAAAATATGTGGCAGAAACTAGCTGCAGTCTTCCAAATGCAGAGTTTACTGCATGCGGTTTTGCCTTTGCAAATACTGCCATTATAGCTAATCCCATTGCAAATGCGGCCGCAAAACCTGCTATTGGTGAGACCAGAATCCCTACTCCTACCTTTTGAATTCCATCCAATATTATCACTTGAGAACCTGCTCCTGCAATTCCTGCTCCTATGATTCCACCTACCAATGCATGACTGCTAGAAGTAGGCAATCCTAGTAACCATGTTATGATATCCCAAACTATGGCCCCTGCCAAGGCACCAATTATTATGTTCAGTGTTACAAAATCTGGATTTATGATTCCTTTTCCAACTGTTGTGGCAACTGCAACTCCAAATAGGAATGGACCAATAAAATTTGCCGCCGCTGCCAAGGTGACTGCATGTAATGGCCTCAGAATTCTTGTTCCAACCACCGTTGCAATCGAGTTTGCCGCATCATGGAACCCATTGAGAAAATCAAAAACTAGTGCTACTACAATTGCTCCAATTGCTAATTCAATCATGAAAATACCTATGTATATTTGAGAACGATGTCCTCTATGGAATCAGCCACATCAAGACATCTATCTGAGGCATGTTCTAATGCTTCATAGGTATCTTTCATCTTGATTATGTTGATGACATCTGTTGTTTCAAATAACTCTCCGATGGCTTTACGATAAAGTTCATCAACACGGTGTTCTTGCTCGTTTATGGCACGACAGTGTTCAATTAGCGATTTGTCTGCTTTTACTTTGTTTAGTCTTGTAATCATTAAATTGATTTCCTTTGTGGAATTGTGTATCTCTTTTGCAATTTCAAGCATATGTGGTGGAGATGACTTTATCTTAAAACCAATTATCCTTCCAACTATTCCGTCTATGTAATCTATGATATCGTCTGTCTTTGATGCTATTCTTGATATGTCTTCCCGGTCTAATGGAGTGATGAATGTCTTGTTTAACTCTTCAAAGACAGAGTGTGTTAACTTGTCAGCTTCTTTTTCTATCTTCTCGATCTCTGAATGAATCTCATTTAATTTATCAAAATTTACAAACAGTTCTACCAATAATTTTGCAGATTCTTCTGCTTTGTTTGCAAGATCATTTAATATTGCAATGATTTCCTTATCATTTGATTTTATCCATGACATCCATTGAGCCATGTAGTCCCTCCTAAGATTCATAGATAAATACCTGTTCTATATAGGGCACGAAATCTATATAGATTGAAAAATTGAAGCGATCTAATATTTTGTACCTGTTTTAGAGTACATTATTCTCAGAAATTACATCTTGCACGGTTTCATTAATGACTGCTTCTGCAATGTCGCTTGAATATTCTGCAGTCCTGCGAATATCCTCCAAGACAAACTTGATCACACTAGAATATTTTTTTGATTCTTCCAAACTGTCTGTAAACTCTCTCTCTTTTTCAGCAATTCTTCGTGCATTTGATGCAACACTGTCTGCAAGAGCATAATCTCTCTTGTTTAGAGCTAATATGGAATCTTCAAAGACCTTGAGTGATTCTTCGCTTAGACGTGTTATTTTTTGTATTAATGCTGGCTCCAAGGTTGATTTTAGAAACTTTATTCTGCTGGCAATTGATACTGCATGGTCTGCAATTCTTTCAATTGATTTTACTACTATTCTATAACTTATGCAATCTGATGGTTTTTTGAGTCCAATGTCTCGAAGAATTTTTTCATGTTCTACTGCAAGTGTCAAGTTCCTTAGTATGTACAAACTGAATCTATCTACCTCATCATCTAGATGCGTAATCTCTTCACCTAGTTCCACGTCCATTTCTTTTAGAGCATCAATTGCTTGTCTGTGCATTGTTGAGGTGAGCAAAAACATTCTCTTTAATGCATCATTTATAGAAAGTTCTGGAAGGCTAGTTAAAATCTGGATTGTAATGGATTCCGGAGTAGATTCTACTATCTCTGTGCCAATCATGTTTTTTCTTACAAGATCTCTTATTGCTTGTTTGTGTTCTAGTTGAATTCTGCCTCCTTTTGTATGAATCTCGATAATCTGATACCCGACCAAGTACATTGCAATGATTCTTCTCTGAATTGATTCTACGGAATCTTTCTGTCCTATGACTGTCTTTGATTTTGAAATCTTTGGTGTCGAAGAGTTTTGTGTTGGTAATATTGAAAGAGACTTGTTCACATTTTTGATTATTGATACTGGATCTCCGGTCTTTAGTTTTAATTCATCAACCCATTTTTTTGGAAGTGACAGAACATATGTAGAGCCACCTACGAGTTGTAATTTTCTAACCTCTTTATCGTTTAGTATCTCAGACACGCTTACATTGTAATTCTTATAATTAAAGCACTTGTCAACGTTTTCTATGTATATCTATATAGTTCTATGGTGAACTATGAAACCTAAGAAATTATGGTCGATCCTCTGATATCTGGTTTGATAACCAAATATGTTATGATGACCGACATTAAAATGAAAAAAGGGTCACCTCATGTAGATAAAATTTTCAAGTATGTGGCAATAGGTGCGGCCACCTATGTTCTTGTAATTATTGCACTTATTGTGTTCAACCTTGGTACAGGCTCAGCCCAAGTGTGGCAACAGGAGGGCATTTCATTTCTGACAGGATCAGATTGGAATTCTGTTGAAGGTAGAGAATCTTATGGTGCAGCGCCTTACATCATGGGCACTCTTGTTAATGCTGGAATTGCCATGGCAATAGCAATACCTCTAAGCTTTGGAATTGCCATGTTCCTTTCTGAACTCTCACCTAGATTATTACGAACTCCACTTGCCATGGTAATAGAACTTTTAGCAGCCGTTCCAAGTGTGGTGTATGGTTTATGGGGTCTACTTGTATTTCGATCTTATATTAGAGACTGGATTGAGGCTCCACTTCACAATGTTTTTGGAGACAACAGCATAATATTTGCTGGAACTCCATTTGGATTAGATATTCTTACAGCAAGCATAGTTCTAGCCATTATGATAATTCCTACAATTGCATCTATCTCAAAAGAGATCATGATGGCAGTACCAAATAGCCAACGTGAAGCTGCATACATGCTTGGAGCAACAAAATGGGAAGCCTTCAGACTTGCAGTATTACCATATTCAAAATCAGGTTTGATTGGTGCATGTATACTTGGTCTTGGAAGAGCTGTGGGAGAAACCATGGCAGTTACAATGCTTATAGGAAATGCAACAGGAGCTGCAGCTTTCTCATCTTCTTTATTCCAACCTGGACAAACCCTGGCAAGTATTATGGCAAATGAATTTGCTGAAGCTTCTCAAGGTGGGCTTCACTTGGCAGCCCTTGTTGGAATAGGTCTGATTCTTTTCATGATGGCTTTTGCCATAAATGTAGTAGCACATCTTCTTGTTGCAAAAGTTGTCAAATCACATGAGGGAGCAGTATTGGCATGATAACTCCTGAACAAAGAGCGGAATTTAGGACATATTTTCGGTATAATGTTGGTAGGAGACTCTTATTAGATAAAATCGTCAAAGGTACAGTATTTCTTTGTGTTGTAGTTGCTATTGTGCCACTAATTGCAATCTTGGTTAATGTCTTTACTAACGGATCAGCCGCACTTTCATGGGATTTTCTTACTAAAATACCTGGAGCAGTAGGTAGTGATGATCCTGGAGGAATTGGTCCTGCAATACAGGGAACCATTGTATTGATTGGACTATCCAGTCTTATTGGAGTTCCAGTTGGTGTGATGGGAGGAATATTTCTCTCAGAGTATGGAAACAACAGATATGGAAGAACTGTAAGATTTTTCAATGATGTTCTTGCAGAATTTCCAACCATAGTAATAGGCGTGTTTGTTTTTGTACTTGTTGTCTTGACTATTGGAGACTTTTCAGTTTGGGCAGGCTCTTTTGCATTGTCTATTGTAATGTTGCCAATTATAATGCGAACAACAGAAGAATCTCTCAAGTTAGTACCAGTCACGTATAGAGAAGCTGGATATGCATTAGGGATTAGACGATATCGTGTAGTCTTCACCATCGTACTAAGCAGTGCAAAAAGTGGTCTTGTGACAGGAATTCTATTATCTGTTGCACGAATCGCTGGTGAAACAGCACCTCTTGTATTTACAATTCTTGGTAGCAGTCAATTCATAAATGGTCTTGATGGGCCAATTGATGCACTTCCACTTAGAATATGGAGACTATCATCGCTTCCATATGATAGTGCAGTAACACAAGGATGGGGCGCAGCATTTGTTTTGATAATTCTGGTTCTTTCTATCAATATTGGTGTAAGATATCTATTCTTACGAAAGAAAGAAAAAACGTTCTTAAAGTTCAAGAGACTAGGAGCGATATCATGATGGAGACTGTTACAAAAACTCCTACAAAGGAAAGTTCTACTGAAGATATAAAGTACAAACTCATTGCAGAAAATATCTATGCAAGCTATGATGGTATTGTAGCAGTAAAGAATGTTTCAATGAAATTCAGAGATAGGGCTGTTACTGCACTGATAGGACCATCTGGATGTGGAAAGACAACTTTTCTTAGATGTCTAAATAGAATGCATGAACTTACAAAGAATGCTACATTGACAGGCAAAGTCTTACTTGATGGCGAGGATCTTTATTCTAACAAGGTTGATCCTATTATAAATCGAAGAAAGATAGGAATGGTATTTCAAAAACCAAATCCATTTCCTACCATGTCAATATATGATAATGTTGCATGTGGCCTCAAACTTAATGGTGTGAGAGACAGAAAAATTCTTGATGAAGTGGTGGAAGGATGTCTCAAGATGGCATCACTTTGGGATGAAGTAAAAGGAGATTTGAAAAAACCCGGAATGAGTCTTTCAGGGGGACAACAACAACGTTTGTGCATTGCTAGAGCACTTGCCATTCAACCTGAGGTTCTTTTAATGGATGAACCAGCTTCTGCACTTGATCCCATTGCGACTCAAAAAATTGAAGAGATGATCCAGGAATTAAAAAAAGAATACACGATAATCATTGTGACACATAATATGCAACAAGCAACCAGAGTCTCTGATTATACTGGATTCATGTATCTTGGAGACCTAGTTGAATTTGGAGAGACTAAGCAAATATTTGAAAATCCACGAAATGAAACAACTGCCAAGTATGTTCAAGGTCAATTTGGATAGCTAATGACACGTCTTATCGATCCACATCTGGCAAACTTGTCTGAAATGATGAAACAGATGTGTGACTTGTCAATCAAATGCACGAATCTTGCAATTGACTCGTATCTGGGAGGACAAAATGCCAGAAAAGAGGTTCATGATCTTTCTGGTCATATGATGGACTTGTATGATAAAGTTGGTGAATTGACATTTGATATGATCCTACGATATCAGCCAGTTGCAAGTGATTTTAGACTTATACGCTCTTCACTTGAGATTTCATATGGATTTACTAGATTGGGCCGATATGCTTATGATATAACGATGGTCCGAGAAACTTTTGGTGATCTATCTGATTGCAAAAATGAAGTTGTCTATACTTTGTCTGGCGAAATCAAACAAATGGTACAACTTGCAGTAGAATGTTTTGCAACACTTGATCTGACAAAGGCTAAGGAATTGAGAACTGATGAAGATCTTGTTGACAAGTATTACAATAAACACTTGCCCACATTGATTACTCTTGGTAATGTCAAATGTGCACTAGCAGACGCCTTGGTTCTGCGATACATGGAACGAATGGCTGATCATGCTGCGTTTGTTGGTGATTCAGTAAACTATATTGTTACTGGTGCAAGGACATACCGTTAATTCTATAAAACTAGTCTTACTACATTTATTCTATATAGATTACTAATTAATATGAAAACTATGTTGACCAAATGTAAATAGAGTAATTTTTCTGTGAGTATATGACTAAAGTCATTATGGGATTAACATTTATGTTAATTCTGATAGTGCCCGCGATGTCATTGCATGCAAGTGCACAGACAAGCCAATCTTATACGATTACGGGGGCAGGATCAACCTTTGTGTTTCCATTGATGGATACATGGAGAGTTGAATACAACAAAATACACCAGGACATCCAGCTGAACTACCAATCAATTGGAAGTGGAGCAGGGATAAAACTCTTGGAACAAAAAAGTGTAGATTTTGCAGCATCTGATGCACCATTATCTGCATCTGATGTGAAACAGGCTCCTGGCGTACTTACCATTCCAGAGTCAATAGGTGGAATCACAATCGCCTATAACCTTCCTGGAATTGATAAGGGACTAAAACTGACAGGACCTGTTATTGCACAGATCTTTATGGGAAACATAACCTCATGGAATGATCCTGCAATCGCCAACACCAATCCAGGAACAAGTCTGCCTGATCAAAAGATAATCATTGCTCACAGATCAGATGGATCTGGAACAACATATGCGTTCACTGACTATCTTTCCAAAATTAGTCCAGACTGGAAAACCAAAGTAGGTCAAGGAAAGACAGTGCCTTGGCCAGTTGGTACTGGAGGTCAAGGAAATGCAGGTGTAGCCAATATTGTAAAAACTACACCATATGCTATAGGATATGTAGAACTTGCGTATGTTTTTCAAAACAAGATGACATATGCATTTGTACAAAATGCTGATGGTAACTCCTTTGTGGAACCCACTCTTGATACTGTAGCAGCAGATGCTGCAGCAGCTAGTGGAAACTTGCCAGCAGCAGATGGAGACTGGAGTAAAGTGTCCATAGTAAACCAACCTGGAAGTAACTCATATCCAATATCTACACTCACCTATATCCTGGTGTACAAAGACTTGAGTACAGTAACTGGAGAAACACAGGATAAATCAAAGGAGGTAATCAATTTCCTCAACTATGTTCTCCATGACGGACAGCAGTATTCTTCAGGTTTGTTGTATGTTCCATTGCCTGATTCAGTTAAGAAGATAGGCGAAGATGGACTTGCTCAATTGACGTTTAGTGGCGGAGCAGTTCCAGAATTTGGCCCAATTGCAGCTCTAGTTCTTGCAATTGCAATTGTATCTATAATTGCAGTTTCAGCAAAAACTGGACTGAGATTTAGTCCAAAACTCTAAACTCTTTTTTTTAATTATTTACAAACTGGAACCAGATTGTTATGAATGATTTAATTGTCAACTTGTAGTACAATGACTTTGTGTTGATCGACAAGTGAATTTCATAAATCAATGTAACATATAGCTATTTACGTGATCTATGTCGATTATATGTAAATAAACAAATCCTTCATAGCGTTCAATGACAAAAAAAATCTTATTAGGATTAACATTAATGTTAATCCTATTAGTACCGACAACTGTTCTTAGTGTGCGTGCAGATTCTGCACCTCCGACTGCACCTGGTGACAGTGATAAATACAATTTCAATGCAGGGGGATCAACATTTGCATTTCCAATTGTTGACAAATGGAGAGTTGAATACAACAAACTATACCCTGGAATCACATTGAATTACCAGGCCATAGGCAGTGGAGCCGGCATTAAGCTGTTTACCGCAAAGAAAGTAGAGTTTGCAGGAACTGATGCACCATTACAGGCTTCAGATATTGCAAAGGCTCCAAAAGGTACACTCACAATCCCAGAATCAATGGGTGCGATAGTTGTTACATACAATCTTCCAGGAGTCCAACAAAATGGGCTTAAACTAACTGGTGATGTAATAGCAAAGATCTACTTGGGTCAAATTTCTACATGGAATGATCCAAAAATTGTGAAACTCCAAACAGATCCAACCGTTGCAAAAGCATTACAGCTTGACAGAAACAAGATAATTCTTGTTCACAGATCAGACGGTTCTGGCACAACGTTTGCTTTTACCGGCTATCTTTCACAAGTAAGTTCTGACTGGAATAGCAAAATAGGACAATCTACATCTGTCCCATGGCCAGCAGGAATGGGTGGATCTGGAAATGCTGGTGTCGCTGCAATAGTCAAGAAAGTTCCTGAATCATTAGGATATGTTGAATTAGCATATGCCAAATCTAACAAGATGGCATCTGGAATTCCAATGACATATGCTTATGTTCAGAACCATGACAAGACTGCATTCCTTGATGCTACTGTAGACACAACTGCAGCAGCTGCATCGGGAGCAATATCGACACTACCGGCAGCAGATGGAGTCTGGAGTAAAGTATCAATCAATGATGCACCAGGACCAAACGCATATCCGATTTCAACCTTCACCTATCTATTGGTGAATCCAAACCTTGAACAACTCAAGGGCATGGATAAAACAAAGGCACAGGATCTCGTACACATGCTCTACTGGTTTGTAACAGACGGCCAAAAATACTCGACAAAACTATTGTATGTACCACTACCAAGTGCAGTACAAGACTTAGACAAGAAGGGTATCTCTGAAATAAAATTCAACGGCAAACAGCTCTGGTCATACCAATAAGGACACAATCCTTTTCTTTTTATTTTTAATCTCTAAAGTTATTTGTAGTATGTTGTATTCTTGTTTGGTATAGGTTATGGCATCTGTTATGATATTATCAAGGTTCTATGGTGAACTACTAGAACTATTTGCACTCTGCTAAAAGCAAAGATCCGCTAATACACTGTGATTGCCTAATGCCAGATGAGAGCTGTAGAACCTGTGGAGGGGAACTTGCAAAACATCTTTGGTGCAGCCATTGTAGAAAAACAATACAGAAAATATGCAAGATATGTAGCAAGGAAACACTTCAACAACAGCATACTGCATGCCTCATTCTAGTGGACTTGAAATATCTAACACAAACTGCTATGGTAAATTAAGAATTCTCAATATATTAAAAATAAGAAAAAGGGTTAGTTCTTAACTAACGACTGTCGTAATGTCACTTTCATCTTGTATGCCGTGAGAATTTCCTTGCATCTGTTTCTTATGGTGACCTCTGTTATTCCTGCAACACTTGAGACATCTCTTTGAAGGATGCTCTGCCCCAGGAGGGTTGATGCTATGTACAGGTATGCAGCAGCCAACCCATTTGGCGCCTTTCCGTCTGCAAGACTGTGATCAGATGTCTTTTCTGCAATTTCCGCAGCAAGTCTTTCTACACGAACTTCAAGCTTTGCCAGATTTGCTATTTTTGATATGTATTTTTCAAGAGTTACAACCGGTGCTGTTTTAGAACCAAGTTCCATAACCAGTGTTCTATAGTATTTTGCCGTTAGTTTGACATTGAGCTTTTCTTCCTTTGAACTTCCTGTTGCAGCACAGATC
>Ga0134125_10001993_pt1 | contig 24537 bp, 21 predicted proteins | sample KB31751_FD_96464 | JGI IMG/M metagenome (GOLD analysis project Ga0134125, IMG submission 96464) | Terrestrial soil microbial communities with excess Nitrogen fertilizer from Kellogg Biological Station, Michigan, USA - KB3-175-1 | ecosystem: Environmental > Terrestrial > Soil > Unclassified ...
CGCCAACACGCGAGTCAACGCGCACGTTCAGGTGCAGGGTTATTACTCATATGGTCAATCGCACTCCAACGCGAACGGGTTCCTGATGAACCAATACGACGCCTCGCTCGACTGGGGACGCGCCAACTTCGACCAGCGCCATCGCGGTTTCATCGGCGGCAACATCGGGCTTCCGCTGCGCCTCACTGTCGCTCCGTTCATCACCATGCAGTCCGGTTCTCCGTTCAACATCACCACTGGAAATCAGTTCAACGGCGACGGCATCTACAATGCGCGCCCCTCCTTCGCCCCCTGCACGGCAACCAACACGACGCGGTTCGGCTGCTTTAATCTCAGCCCGGCGCCCGGCGACAAGCTCATCCCGGTGAACTACGGCGATGGACCCTCCGAGTTCAGCGTCAATCTCCGCGTGAGCCGCACCTGGGGATGGGGGGAACGCAACGGCGGTGGCGGCAACGGTTTCCCCGGCGGTGGCGGCGGATTTCAGGGACCTCCCGGCGGATTTCAGGGCGGTGGCGGGAACCGCGGCGGCGGGGGATTCCAAGGGGGATTCGGTGGCTTCGGCGGCGGCGGCACCGGCAAACGATACAACCTGACGCTGAACGTGCAGGCACGCAACGCGTTCAACCATGTGAATCTCGCTGCCCCGAGCGGAAACCTGACGTCGACCTTCTTCGGCCAGTCCACGGCGCTTGCGAGTGGCGGCAACAACTTCAACGGCGGCAACGGCGCGGCCGGCAACCGGAAAATCGAAATTCAGCTCCGCTTCCAGTTCTGAACAAACCCGTGGGGCGGGCCATCGTTGTCCGTGGCCTGCCCCGCAATGGCGCACCCGCGCGATAATCGTCCTTGCCCACGCCGGCCGCGGTCGAAGTTGTCCTGGTCTTGTTCCTCGCCACCGTCATTCGTTCTGCTCTCGGCTTCGGCGAAGCGTTGGTCTCAGTTCCTCTCCTCGCACTCACCCTGCCAGTCAACGTGGCCACGCCAGTCGCTGTCCTCGCCTCCATCACGGTGGCGCTCGTCGTAGTCATACAGGACTGGCGGAGTATCCATCTCCGCAGTGCCGTCCGCCTCGTGATCCCGACGTTATTCGGCATCCCAATCGGACTAATGCTGCTGAAATCCATCCCGGAATCCTCCATGAAGGCGGTGCTCGGGGTAATTATCATTGCCTTCTCAGCATGGTCGCTGGCAAGCAAATCCCCCGTCGAGCTGAAGACGGACAGCTATGCGCCCGTCTTCGGATTCATCGCCGGCATCATGGGAGGAGCTTACGGCATGAATGGCCCCCCGCTCGCTATCTACGGCTCTCTCCGCCGCTGGACTCCCGCCAGCTTCCGCGCGACCCTGCAGGGCTACTTCTTTCCCGCGAGCGTCGGGGGCATGGCAGGCTACTGGATCGGTGGACTCTGGACCGCCCGCGTCTCTTCCCTCTTCTTACTTGCGCTGCCCGGTGTGATCGTGGCGATCTTCCTCGGAAGATACCTGCACCGCCGCATCAACCCGCGCCATTTCACGCGTTACGTGCACGCGGGCCTCATCGGCATCGGCGCGCTTCTGCTGGCGCAGGCGTTTTAACCAGCGTCGGTTTTCGGATAAACTCTCCCATATGCTTCGGGGAGTTGCTGTAATTGCGCTGGCGGGAATTGTGCTCGCCCAGGAACCGACCTTCCGCGCGGGCACGCACATGGTTCAGGTCGACGTGGTGGTTCATAACAAGAACGGCGCAGTCGCCGGACTCGGGAAATCCGACTTCACAATTCTCGACGAAGGCAAACCGCGGCCGATCACCAGCTTCTCGGTAACAGCCTCATCGCCGCAGCCCGAAGACTTCATCCCTTTGGCGCCCGGCGTGGTTTCCAATCAACGTAATAGCCGGGGCGCGCCCCTCACCGCGGCCACCATTCTCCTCATTGACCGCCTCAATACACCCGTTAGCGATCAGGTCTACGCCAACCGCAAAATTATTCAGTTCCTCCAGGCGCGCAACACTCAAGATCGACTCGGTATCTACGTTCTCGGAAACGAAATCCGCGTGATTCAGGAACTGACCGATGACTCGGGGCGGCTCGACCGGGCCATAAAAGCCCTCAAGCCGGGGGAAGCCCGCCGCCTCTCCGGCGACGTGCAGGTTGACTCGACCGGCAATGCCGTCACGGACTCGCTGATCGCTGACACTCTCGACCGCTTGCAACAGTTCGTCGTCGACGATCGCGTTCGCACCGTGCGCGAAGCGATGCTGACGATTGCGCGGCATCTCGCGAAGGTGCCTGGCCGCAAAAACCTGATATGGGTTTCGGGAAGTTTTCCGCTGGTGATCGTCAAACCGCACGAACTCATCGACTACAGCAAGCACATCGACGATGCGGCGCGTGCCCTGACCGATGCCAACGTGGCTGTATATCCCGTCGATGCCCGCGGCCTGATCGGTCCGCCGGCGGGCGCGGATCAGGCGGGTCCCGCCGGCCGCCCCAACTGCTACACGATGGGAATCTGCACCGGGACGCAGAGCGGCGCCCCCTCCGGCATCGATACGATGAACGCTCTCGCAGGGCTCACCGGCGGCATTGCGTTTTACAACACCAATGGCATTGAGGATTCTATTCGCAAAGCGACCGAAGACGCCAGCATTACTTATACGCTCGGTTTTTCCCCCGCCGACGACTCGCTCGACGCCAGGTTCCACAAGCTCCAGGTCAAGGTTGCGCGCAAGGGAGTGGACGTGCGCTTTCGCAAAGGCTACTACGCGTTCGGGCAGTAGCCTGGATGAACGGCGAGATCGCGGACCAAGTGCTCCGCTCCCCTCTCGATGGCACAGCCGTCCGGGATTAACCGGCGAGGTCCGGCAAGCCCAGTCATCTCAATACGTGCATCGCCGGTCAACACCCGCACCCTTCAGCTTGATCACTTTTCGGGGCCGGCGGTCGAGGTTCCCCTCTATACGTCGAAGGCGGCGAGTCCGTCTCCACTCCTACGCGGCAGTGGGAATTCCACACAATCAACTCGCAACGACGCTACAGTCGGGATTTGAGATCAACGTTGCGCTCGATGCTTCGGCGGATACGCGCGATTTGCGCGTCGGGGTGCAGGACAAGACGACTCGCGCCCTTGGCTCGGTTCGCCTGACGCTGAAAGGTAAGTAGAGCGGCAATGAGAGTGACGCCGTCGGACCCCTGCCCGCGGAGGGAAACAGATTCTAATTAGCGGCACAATCGAACACTGCCAACGTCTGAAAAGCGGTTGGGCGCCACTGTGCCGCTGTTCAAATCTCGATGACGGCCGGCTGAGAGAATGTCGCATGTTGATGCGCCCCAGCGCGTCCGGTTCGCATCGGCCGATCTTGTAGCGCCCCCAAGTTTTACGTGCAAGGATAAATGTATGGCGGTTGGAACCCAGGTTTCCGTTGAAGAGTACCTGCACACGAGCTACCGGCCTGATTGCGACTACGTCGATGGTGAGGTGCAGGAGCGGAATTTGGGCGAGCGAGACCATAGCAGTGCTCAAGCGGAAATCGTGGTGTATTTGCGGAGCCGGTTTCCCGGGCTAAAAGGTCGCGTGCTGACCGAGCAGCGCGTGCAGGTCAGAGCAGGGCGATTTCGTATTCCAGACGTGTGTGTTCTTGCGGTGGACGCCCCGAAAGAGCAGATCATCCGCACACCGCCTTATCTTTGCATCGAGATACTGTCGCCTGACGATCGAATGAGCCGCTACCTGGACCGCGTCAACGACTACTTCGAGATGGGGGTTCCGGCCTGTTGGATCATTGACCCAGGCGCCCGGCGGGCATGGGTGGCCAGGCCGGGACATATCGATGAGGCAAGAGACGGCGTCCTGCGTTTCGGCGAGCTCGAAATGCCGGTTGCCGACATTCTCGAATAGCCTTTCGCCCCCCGGTGCTATCCTCACAGGCAGGTGGTCCATGGATTTCCGGAAAGCTCTGCTGCTTGTCGGCGGCGGGGCCGTGCTTTTGTCCGCGATCTACGCAGCAGAACAAACGCGGCCGTTCCGCGTCTATCGCAGCATGGAAGCCTACGACAACGTCGAACTTCCGCCGGACTACGAGGAACAGACCGAGTGGGTGTTTGCGCGGCTGATGTACCCGCAGAATCCGCGGGCGCGCTTTGGCGGTTTTCGGCGCTTTGGCGGCGGTGACTGGCGCGAAGGCGGCACGAGCTGGACGCAGGATTATCCTCGCGCCGACCGGCATTTCACGCAGGCGCTGCGCCGCCTCAGCCGCATTCACGTGCGCTCCGTCGAGCAACCGGTTAACCTCGATGACGGCGATGACGCGTTCAACTATCCCTGGATAAATGCGGGTGAACTGGGCGACTGGAAGCTGACTCCCGCTCAGGTGTCGGCATTGCGTGAGTACCTGCTGCGCGGCGGCACCCTCATGCTGGACGATTTCTGGGGCGCCGACGAGTGGAACCGCTTTGCTGAAAGCATGCACGCGGTCTTCCCGGACCGCGCCATCGTCGAAATCCCCGACGATGACCAGATCTTCCATATCGTCTACGATCTGAGCGACCGTTATCTTGTGCCGGGGCAGTGGGGACTCTACAACGATTGTCTCTGCCGGAACGAGAACCAGGGTGGAGGGACGCCACACTGGCGCGGCATCTATGACGACAAAGGCCGCGTGATGGTTTTGATGACGTTCAACAACGACGTTGGTGATTCGTGGGAATGGGCCGACGACCCGCGCTATCCCGAAAAATTTTCCGCGCTGGGAATTCGGCTGGGAGTGAACGACGTGGTTTACTCCATGACTCATTGAGGCTATGCGGGTTCGCTGGATCATCGCCACAGCAGGCCTCATTGGGTTGGCGCTCGCGAGCCTGCTCGTCGCGCAGAAGCCCTTCAAGGAATTCCCCGCGATCGAGTACGACGACTTCCCGCTGCCGACCGACTGGAATCAGAAGGCAGAATGGACGCGGGCGCGCTTGCGTTATCCGGACGTTTACGGCTATCCGGACCAGATGCTTTTCCTGAACGACGGACGGCCGTTTCCGGGCTACTGGACGATGGACTATCCTCGCTCGGACCGGCATTTGCTGCAGGGCATTCGCCGGCTGACGCGCATTGAGACCCGGTCTGTCGAGCAGGTGGTCAGCATCGATGGCACTGATGATATGTACAACTTCCCGGCCATGTATGCGGTTGAGGTCGGTCATTGGCGCCTGAAAGATTCGGATGCGAAGCAACTGCGCGAGTATTTCCTGCGCGGCGGTTTCCTGATGGTCGACGATTTTCACGGCAGCGAGGAGTGGTCGATCTTCGCGGAGGGCATGAGCAAGATTTTTCCGGATCGTCCGATTGTGGACATTCCGGACGGCGACCCGATATTCCATCTGCTTTACGATCTGGACAAGCGCTTTCAGGTGCCCGGCTCGCAGTACTACGAAACCGGCCTGACTTACGAGAAGGGCGAATCGGGCAAGGTTCCGCACTGGCGCGGCGTTTACGACGACAGAGGCCGCCTGATGGTCGTGATCTGCCACAACATGGACCTCGGCGATGCGTGGGAACATTCCGACGAGGCCAGGTACGAGGAAAAATGGGCGTCGCTGGCTTACCGGATCGCGGTCAATTACTACGTTTACGACCTGACGCACTGATCCTCTGCCTGCGGGTCGCGTTGATGTAGTATCGCCCTGATGTAACATCCAGGGATGTGCCGAACGTGGCAGCTTGTTTGCCTCGCGGGTTCTTGCCTTAGCCTCATGTCCTGCAAAAATCAGACTCTGGTTCCTCCTGTCGCTCCGCGTGCGGAGCATCATGAAGTTCGCCACGGTGAGACCGTTAGCGACGATTACTTCTGGCTGCGCGAGAAGTCCAACCCGATGGTCACCGAGTATCTGAAGGCGGAAAACGCTTATACGGAGGCGATGACGCGCGACCTCCAGCCGTTCAGCGATGCGCTTTATAAGGAGATGCTGGCCCGTATCAAACAAACGGATTTAAGCGTGCCCGTGCGGCGCGGCGATTATCTCTATTACAACCGGACCGAGGAAGGAAAGCAGTATCCGATCCAGTGCCGCCGCAAGGGCAGTATGGAGGCGCGCGAGGAAGTCCTTCTCGATCTCAACGAGATGTCCAAAGGCAAGCCTTTCGTCTCGCTGGGGGCGTTCACCGTCAGCGACGATCAGAACCTGATCGCTTATGCGATCGACTACGTGGGATTCCGCCAGTATTCGCTGCACGTCAAGGATCTCCGCACCGGCGAGACCCTGCCGGATACAACCGAGCGGGTCACATCGGTCGAATGGGCGGCGGATAGCAAGACCTTGTTCATGACCACGGAAGATGAGGTGACGAAGCGGAGCGACAAACTCTGGCGCCATGCGCTCGGGAGTAAGAAATTCGATCTTGTCTATGACGAGAAAGACGAGCGCTTCGATATCGGGATCGCGAAAACGCGCGACAAGGCGTATCTGGTGCTTGATATTGAAGCCAAAGACACGACGGAGCAGCGCTATCTGCGCGCGGCGCAGCCGGCGGGTAAGTTGGAGCTGCTGCTGACGCGCGAGAAAGGCCATCGATACTACCTCGATCATCGCGATGGAGTTTTCTACATCCGTACCAACAAGTCTGGCAGCGACTTCGCGGTCGTTACCGCGCCGGCACGAGATCCTGCGCCGAAGAACTGGAAAACTTTTATCCCGCTTCAGGAGGGTGTGCGGCTCGAAGATATCGACTTGTTCAACGATTTCGCCGTCTCGGTGGAGAAGACGAATGCGCTGAACCGGCTCAGAGTTTATAATTTCCAGACCGCAAAGTGGGCGCCTGTCGATTTTCCCGAGCCCGTCTACACCGCTATGCCCGCTCAGACGCCGGATTACGAATCGCGCACCTACCGGTACAACTACCAGAGCCTCGTAACACCTTCGAGCGTGTTCGATTATGATCCGTTCACCGGAAAATCCACGCTGCTCAAGCGGCAGGAGGTGATCGGATACGATCCCGCGCTATACACCAGCGAGCGATTGTGGGCAACGGCGCGCGACGGAGTGAAGGTTCCGATCTCGATTGTTTATAAGAAAGGTCTGGTGCGCGACGGAAAGGCGTCTCTCTATCTCTACGGATACGGTTCGTACGGGTTCGGGATTACGCCGGCGTTCTCGAGTGAAGGCGTTAGTCTGCTGGATCGCGGCATGGCCTTCGCCATCGCTCACATTCGCGGCGGCGACGAGATGGGGGAGCGGTGGCGCGAAGACGGCATGCTGATGAAGAAAAAGAATACATTCTTCGACTTCATCGATTGCGCGGAGTATCTGATCGAGCAGAAGTGGACCTCCAAAGACCGTCTGGTGATCGAAGGACGCAGTGCCGGCGGGCTGTTAATGGCCGCGGTAACCAACATGCGTCCCGATCTGTTTCGAGCCGTGCATGCCGGGGTGCCGTTCGTCGACGTGATGAACTCGATGATGGATGCGACTCTGCCTCTCACGGTCGGCGAGTATCTGGAATGGGGAAATCCCAACGAAAAACCGGCTTACGACTACATGAAAAGCTACAGCCCTTACGACAACCTGGAGAAGAAGGCTTATCCGGCGATTCTTGTGACCAGCAGTTTGAATGACAGCCAGGTGATGTATTGGGAGCCCGCGAAGTATGTGGCGAAGCTGCGCACGCTCAAGACCGACAACAATCCGCTGCTGCTCAAGATGAAGATAGACCCCGCCGGACACGGCGGCGCTTCGGGGCGGTACGACCGGCTGAAGGACCAGGCTTTCGAGTATGCGTGGATGATGAGCCAGGCCGGGATTCAGAAATAGCGAATTGCTACTGATTGACTCCGAGCAGTTCGACTTCAAAGATAAGAGTCGCGCCGCCGGGAATCACCGGCGGGCTGCCGGCTTCTCCGTATGCAATCGACGACGGACAGACAAGCTGCGATTTGCCCCCGACTTTCATGCGCTGCAATCCTTCGGTCCAGCACGGGATGACGCGGTTCAATGGGAACGAGATCGGCTCGTTGCGTTTGTAGGAGCTGTCGAATTCGGTGCCGTCGGTCAGGGTTCCGCGATAGTTTACTTTTACTGTATCGGTCGCCTTCGGCGAGGGGCCGCTACCCGCGCGGAGCTCACGATACACCAGACCGCTCTCGGTTTTCACGGCGCCCGGTTCCTTCGCCGCCTTCTCGAGGTACGCCGACGGGTCGCTCGACGACGAGCACGCGACCAGAGCCAGTGCGGAAACAACGAGAATTGCGCGCATGATCCAGGGTAACATCACGGCTTGAGCCCGGCTTCCGACATTTGCGCGTTGAGAGCTCGCGAGATTGCGAGGCTGATTCGCGGGCGGAAGCTGTCCGCGCGGGAAACCGTAGAAGCACATCTGCGGCAAATCGCGCGCGTAAATCCGGGTGTGAACGCAATCGTCACGCTGCTGCCGGAACGGGCTCTCGAGCAGGCTGCGGCCGCCGACGAGGCGCAGGCACAGGGACTTCCGCTCGGGCCGCTGCACGGCTTACCCACCGCGCATAAAGATCTCCAGACGACGCGCGGCATTCGTACGACTTTCGGGTCAACGATCTTCAAGGACTTCATACCCGGCCACGATTCGCTGCTCGTGGAGCGCGTGCGGGCGGCCGGCGCCATATTGCTCGGCAAAACAAATACCCCAGAGTTCGGCGCCGGGTCGCAGACCTACAACGAGGTTTTCGGCGCGACGCTGAATCCGTTCGATCGCACGAAGACCTGCGGCGGCAGCAGCGGCGGAGCCGCTGTCGCGCTTGCGACCAACATGTTGCCGATTGCGGATGGCACCGATCTCGGCGGATCTCTGCGGAACCCGGCCGGCTTTTGCAATGTAGTGGGGCTGCGCCCTTCGCCAGACCGCGTGCCCGTCCGGCCGGTTCTGGCAGCATCGCCGATGGGCGTAGAAGGTCCGATGGCGCGTACGGCGGATGACCTCGCGTTCTATTTTTCCGCCATGGCCGATTTCGACCCGCGCTTCGAACAAAAGCTGGAGCGCAGCTTCAAAGGCGTGCGCATCGCGTGGTGGAAGGACCTCGGCGGCATCCCCGTCGAGCGCGTGGTCCGCGACAAGACGAATGGGCAACGCCGTGTATTCGAGGCGCTCGGCTGCATAGTGGAGGAAGCCGAGCCGGATTTTTCGGGCGCCGACGAGGCATTCCGCACCATGCGTTTCTGGAGCACCTCGGTCCGGATGGGGGCCTGGGTTGGCCAGTATCCCGGGCAGTTGAAAGATACGCTGCTGTGGGAGATTGAGCAGGGCATTCGACTAAGGCGCAAAGATCTGATCGATGCCGAGATGAAGTATGTCGGCCTTCAGCACAGTATGCGGACGTTTCTGATTGATTACGACTACTTCGTTTTGCCGGTCAGTCAGGTGCTGCCTTTCGATGTCACTCAACCGTACCCGTCGGAAATCGAAGGGGTGGGGCTCGAGACTTACATCGACTGGATGAAATCCTGTTATTACATTTCGACAACACAGTCCCCGGCGATATCCGTGCCGATTGGGTTTGTAAATAAACTGCCCATCGGGATACAAATTGTGGGCCGCCGCGGCGATGACTGGGGCTTGTTACAACTCGCGCGGGCATTCGAAACCGCAACGACATAGACCTTCACAATCGTTTCGCCCGGAAATCATCGATCTGTAACCGCGCGCAGTTTACAACGGGAGCATGAAGTGCGACCACGTTCATACGGTTCATTCGGGGATGCGGGGCGCGCCTCTGCATTTCACGGTGCTGTCCGTCCGCTTGGCTGGAATCACGCCGGAGGCGGTCTCATGACGATCTCGAAAGCAACGTTGTCGGCTCCGGACCTCAATGTAATGCGCCGGCTGAATCGCTGGCGGGCTCCCCGCTGGGTGCGCTGGTGGATGCTGCTGGCGACTCGGGCGGGCGACGGCTGGCTGTGGGGGCTGATCGGCGTCGCGATTCTGTTCTCGCCAGACTCCGTGCGGTTTCGCGCGGTTGAAGCAGCGGGCTGCGCGGTAGCAACCGGCATGCTGATCTTCCACAAGGTCAAGCGCGTGTTCCGGCGGAGGCGGCCGCGCGACATCGAACCCCACTGCTGGGCGCACATCGTCACGCGGGACAAGTTTTCATTTCCGTCAGGGCATTCCACAACAGCTTTTGCGGTGGCATTGTCGCTTGGATCGTTTTACCCCGCGTGTCTGCCCCTCCTATTGCTGCTCGCGGCGAACGTGGCGGTTTCCCGTGTTGCCGTGGGTATGCACTTTGTAAGTGATGTGCTGGCCGGATCGGCGATTGGATCGCTGCTCGGATATCTGGCCTTCCGCGTCGTTGCGTAAGCAGCAGGCGTAAGTCCGTGGAGTCAGCAGCAATCTCGATCCCGCCACGGAACGGCTGATTGCCCGCTGCCTGGAGCCCCTTGCGCAGCAGCGCCCGGCATCTGTTCGCGGTGTGATGGCCGCCTTCCCCGGCGCCGCTGGCCCGGAAATGGACCCTCTGGCCGCCGCATTGGCTGCCGGTGAAACGCCATCTCCGGATTTGATCGCCGGGGCCGGCGGTGCGGGCACACTGCAGCCCGTGTCCGCGGCGGCCCTTCTGGCATTTATATTGGCCGGCCTGTTCGCCGTTCCTCTGCTTGCCTGGAGCCAGAGTTGGCTATCCCGACTGGACTTGAGCCAGCCACCGGTCGAGTTGGCGCACCATGCACGTGAACTCATCAGGCAATTCGGTTACTCCGCAGTTCCACAGGATGTTGTTTACGGATTCGAAAATGCTGCGGGAGGCCTGCCAGTCTTCTGGTATCGGCCCTGCTCGCTGCAGCCAAACGCCCTGACAAACATCGGGGAACCGCCGGGATCGCCCCGCAAAGACAATCCGCCGGACCCGTGTCCCGGGGCCACAACATTGGAACTCGACACGCGCGGCCGGCTCGTGTCCTGGAGATCGGTGGCTCCGGGCCTTCCGCCTGATTCCGAGCCGGCGGCGATTCCGTGGCAACAATTGATCTCGGCGGCCGGCCTCGACCCGGCACGCTTCCAGGAAATCGCCGCGACCGCCGCTCCATCGGTCAGGTTCGATCGTCTCTCCGCGTGGAAAGCGACGCGAGATGAGAATGGCTCGCCGGCACTGATCGAGGCGGCCGCCCTCAATGGAAAGCCGGTCTATTTCAGCTTTTCCTCAGCGGCCCCGATCGCCTCTCGGCGCCCGGTCCAGCCAGCCGGCCTTCGCATCATGTTGATTGCGCTGTTTATCGTCATTGGGAGCGCGGCATTGCTCGCGAGGCGCAATTTAAGAGCGGGCCGCGTCGACCGGCGGGCCGCATCTCGTCTGGCCGCGGTCGAGTTCTGTCTCTGCCTCGTGGTCTGGGCTTGCTATTGCGAGCACCGCGCGTCGCTTCTCGAACTGACGCTCTTCACGTATGCGGTTGGCTGGTCGCTCGTCCTCGCGGCTTCGGTCTGGCTGCTTTTTATCGTGCTCGACCCATTTGTGCGCCGCCGATGGCCCCACGCAATCATTTCGCTGAGCCGCATCGTCGACGGGCGGTTCCGTGATCCCCTGGTGGCTCGCGACATTCTGATCGGGATCGCCGCGAGCATCGTATCGTCGCTCCTGCAACTGCTGCAAATCCACTTCCATCTCACAGCGGTGGCGGCCGACACCGCTCTCGCGTTGAGCGGACTCCCCACACTCGTGGGCCAACTGGCGTTCGATGCCGCGGTAACCATCTGGTTTGTGCTGTTCGTGTTTTGCCTTGTGTTCTTGTTGCGGCTGGCGCTCCGCCGATCGTGGCTGACGGCGGTGGTCGTTATAACGCTCTTTGCGGTTGTCGCCGCTCTGAACCAGGGTCGGTTCGCTGTCTCCGCCAGCCTTGCCGCCGCAATCGTGGCGGCTCAGCTCGTTGTTTTTTTGCGGTTCGGTTTGCTTGCCTTCATGGTGCAGGCTTTTCTTGGTCCGATTTGGCCGGTGCTTCCATACTCGCTCGACTTTTCCCGATGGTATGCGGTGCCGCCGGTCGTCGTTCTGGGCATCGCGGTTGTCATCGCAGTCTGGGCGGTGACTCGTACAGTGTCCAATCGCAAGTTCATTTCAGACCAGTTTCTGTACAGGTAGTCTGTCGGCCGAAAGTCGCACTGCGCGCAAGGCGGGTCGCGTCGATGCGCGAGCTTCAACAGGCATTCCCGGAACCCCGGCCTGCCTACACGACGATTACGAACACGGTTTACCGGATGGAAGGCGGGAAAGCAGTTTGGGCCGCTTTATGGGAGTTCCTCAGCCGGCGTCGTCTTACTATTCAATAGCTAAGATTAGCTAAGATATATCAAGACCCAGGCGGGCAAACCCACGCGGGAGTGCCACGCACCCAATTACACAATCAAGGACGCAAGACAGATTGCTTGTCGCGATCTGCCGCGAGTCTTCAAACCTGTGGATGACGATCCTTCCAGTTCGTCGCCTGCTCATACGCATTGGCGATGCGGCACAACATCCCCTCACTCAACCTTCGTCCGGTGAACTGAATGCTGTAGGGAACACCCTCCGGCGCGAATCCGCAGGGCAGGCAGATGGCTGGCACGCCGGCGAGGTCCATCGGCATGGTGAATTCTGAACTGCGCGGCGCGGCAGCGGACCAGGCAGCGTGATAGGCGGCCATTGATCCGACTTGCAACTCGTGAGTAATGGGCCACGCCGGGTCGCCGCCTGCCGGCCCGGCCATTGCGTCCACCGAATTGAGCAATTCGGTGAACCGGGCTGTCAGCTCGGCTCGCCGCTTTCGAGCGGCCGACAATTGCTGGGGCGTCACACGCAGACCGGACGCCAGAAACTCGCGCAGATAGGGCCCATATTCACTTTGGCGGGCAGGATAGTTGGCCGCGTGTGCGGTCGCCATTTCGGAAGCACAGATCGGGATCCAGATGTCCACGGCGCCCTTAACGTCCGGCATCTCTACATCGATAATCCGTGCGCCGAGGCTCTGGAGGACTTCGATTGCGCTCTCGATCGCCATGGCCTGACCACTGTCGATACCCTTCAGCGCGTAAGTTCGATCCAGACCGATTCGCACATCCCTGATGCCCTGGCCGATCTGGCCAGACACGTTTGATGGCGGATCGTTCAATGACGTCGGGTCTTGCGCATCAAAGCCCGCGATCGCATCGAACAGGATCGCGGCATCCGCCACACTTCGCGCGATGGGCCCGACGTGATCGAGTGAAGGGGCCATGGCCAGCACTCCATATCGACTCACGCGGCCGTATGTCGGCTTCAGGCCCACCACGCCGTCGGCTGACGATGGCATTCGAATCGACCCTCCGGTATCGGTTCCGATCGAGCCGAAACACAGGCCCGCCGCCGTCGCCACACCCGAACCGCTCGACGACATGCCGGGCCAGCGGTCCGCGCGCCACGGGTTGAGCGGAACGTCGAAGGACGGGTTGTATCCGGCGGCTGCTCCTTCCGAGAGATTGAGCTTTCCGAGCACCACAGCGCCCGCGGATCTCAGTTTCGACACCACCGTTGAATCGAAGGTTGGAACGAAGTCTTTCAGAACCGCGGTTCCGCCCATAGTGCGAACGCCTTTCGTGCAGCACAGGTCCTTGATTCCGATCGGGACGCCGTGGAGTGGCCCTCGATAATGGCCCGCCCCGATTTCCTGAAGCGCAGCGCTCGCATCGTCCAGAGCCTGATCGTGCATCACCGTCGCGTAGCTCTTCAGGCGGCGATCGACCTTCTGGATGCGGTCCAGCATGAGGCGGGTTAAATCAACGGGAGACACATCGCGCGATTGGATTCGCCGGGCGACCTCCTGGAGAGTCGTGTAGTAAACATTCCCGCTGGCTTTGGTCGTGGTCACGGGCGAAGAAGAAGACGGTGCTGTGCACGAACTGAGCGGGAGAATGCGCCGGCTCCGATCAGAGTCGCGGCTTGCCGCCGGTTGAATCTATTTTGGTTCGCGTCTGATGACATTCTTCGCCGTTCCCTCGCGGAATTCTGGCGGCTGACGCCGCTGCATCCGGATCGCTTGAATATATACCGCGCGGCGGAACCTGCGCCCACCAGCTGCAATGCAGGATTCGAGCCGGGTTACCGTTGTAGCGCCAGTCGAGTTCCCGCGGGGTCGACCCCGTGGGGCGGACGATCGTTTTTTGTCATCTGCCGCCGGCCTGAGTTTGACGGGCCTCCACCGGTCGCCGATACTAAATGCAGTGCGCGACAGGGCGCCACCGGCCCGCGGCAAGGGAATCAAATCCCACCTGCTTCCGATTCAGACAACGTGTTTTGAATCTTCTTTCAGCCTGGTCAGCGGGTCACAGGCGCGCATGAAAGGAGATTACTGTGAGTACATCGAAGCTTCCCCTCAGGCCTTCCCTCGAATCCCTTCGCAAACAGGCAAAAAAGCTGGTGCGCGACATCGCAGCCGGCGACGCAGATGCCATCGCCCGCGTGCGTGCGGAATTACCGAAAGCCGGGCAGCGGTTATCCCAGCGTGATGCCCAGTTGGTGCTGGCGCGTGAATACGGATTTCCCGGCTGGAATGACTTGATGAAAGAGGTAAAGCTCCGCCTTGGCAGAGGATTCGAATGGGCCGTGTCAGAGGCCCGCCGGATCATCCATGACAACGATGTCGATAATCTGCGGCAACTGCTCGCGGAATTCCCGGCGCTGCTGTCGTGGAGGGCAGACGAAAACGACCACGGGGCAGGGGGGCTGCTGGGTATGGCCACAGGGTCATATGGCGACAGCGGCAATGCGTTCAGCGAGGAACACTTCACCCGCCTGGCGTGCGCCACGGTTTTGGTGGACGCCGGCGCCGTCGTCGTGCCGTCGGTTTGCGATGACGTGATCAAATCCCGGGCGCGAGGGGTGATCGACCTCTTCCGGCGCAACGGGCTTTTCCCTCAGACGCTCAAGTTCTTTGCGGCGATGGGAGATGTTGACAGCATACGCGCGCGTCTCGACACGCGTGCGGATGATCCTGCCGCGGCGAACGAAGCTTTCCTCTATGCGTGCCATCTCCAGCACCCGGCCGCGGCGGCGCTGCTGCTGGACCGGGCCATCGTGCTTGACGCCACGATGGGCCAGCGGATCGATAGCGGCCCGGGACGTTCGGCATTTATCGAGTATTTCCTCGAGCACAAGCCCGATGTCCACAATCCCGATCCGGACGGGCCGTGGCAGGCATTTGTGGAGCAACAGATCGATCGCGCACTGCATGACGGCAACCGGGCGGATTTCATCGGTGGGTTGCTGCGCGAGCCCTGGCTGCTGTCACCCGCCGCTGTGAAGTTTCAGGTCAGGTTGATCGAGATAGCGGTGCTGAACGATCGCGAACCCCTGCTGAATGCGTTTTTCGAACTCGATCCGGCTGTGCTCCATTGTCAGGCGCCGCCACCGTCGTCAGCCATTCGATTCGCGTTTACGTATGTGAAGACCCATCTGCTCCCTCTGCTGCTGCGCATCTGGCCAATGCCCGAGGACTTGCCGCATGCCGCCGGACGCGGCGACCTTGAAGGTGTCAGGCGATGGTTCGATGAGGAGGGCAAACCCGCCCTGGGCGATCCCCCTCATCATTTCCCGCTGAACGATCCGCACTACTGCGCCGATTTCGTGAGCTGGTTCGGCGAGCGCCCCACTTTTCAGCGAGTTCTCGATACGGCGCTCGCATGGGCCGTGCTGAACAGCCGCTTTGAAGTTGCGGAGTACCTTCTCACGCGCGGCGCTGATATCAACACCAACTGGTGTTCGCATGAGCCGGCCAGCATTCTGCATGAGTTGGTCTGGCACAAGAACTACGAGGCTATGCAGTTCCTCATCGACCGCGGCATCGACATGACGATCCACGATTATCGCTGGCACGCTACGGCGGTGGGCTGGGCGGCCGTCGCTGCCAAAGATGAGAAGCTCGCGCAGTGGATGCGTGACGCGCAGCAGCGGCGGGAGCAGCGCCAGGCGGAACCCGCGCAGGATTCCCCACCGCCACAGGGGACGCAGCCTGTTTGTTAGTAGACTATTCTTGCTGGAGAGCCAACAAACCGCATGAAAATCCGACGCCTTCTCCCTGTCTGCCTTGCTCTGTTTGGAGGGTCCGCGCTGTGGGCGCATCACTCTCTTAACGCGGAGTATGACCAGAGTAAACCGGTGTCCCTGAGCGGCACTTTCACCAAACTGGACTGGCGCAATCCCCACGCCTGGATCTATCTGGATGTGAAGAATTCAAACGGAGCCGTGGAGAGCTGGCGCTGCGAACTCGGTTCGCCCAATGCGATGATCCGCGCCGGCTTCAATCAGAATTCGGTTAAAGCGGGCGATGAGATCGTGCTCGACGGATTGCTGGCCAAGCAGGGCGCCAACATCTGCAGCACGCGGGTGGTGAAGTCGAAGGACGGCCGCACGCTGTTGAGCCAGTCCGAGCAGCGTTAGGTGAGTCCGAAGATGAACTTGCGAGCTCTTCCGGTTACGTCGCTTTTCGCCCTTTTTCTTGCCGGACAACTCCTGGGTCAGGCGCCTTCGCCGGCTCCGGGCGCGGCGCAGGCAACGCCTGCTGCGCAAGGCCCGGCGCGTGGACGCGGCCGCGGATATCAGCCTCCCTCAGGTCCCGCGCCACGGCTCCCCTGGGGTAAGCCGGACTTCAACGGAGTCTGGCAGCGCCCGTACGTAGCGAGCATCGAGCCGCGCGGCACGACTTTACCCTATACCGAGTGGGGCAAAAAGCAGTTTGAAAGCTATCACGCCGAAGATGGCGATTACACGGGATCCTGCCTGCCGTTTGGGTATGTACGGTCGACCAACTCCCCGGACCCGGTCCACATCATGCAAACCGAAAAGACCCTCGCGTTCCTGTGGGAGCAGAATACGTGGTTCAAAGTGATGCCCATCGAAGGTAAGGCTGCGACAAAGGGAGTGCCGACATGGTTCGGCGACTCAGTCGCCCACTGGGACGGCGACACGCTCGTCATCGAGACAACCAACTTCAACGGCCTGACCAGGCTCGATACGACCGGACATCCCCACAGCGATCAGCTCAAGACGACCGAGCGTTACACTCGCACGGACCTGGGCCACATCGCCTACCAGTTGACGATCGAAGATCCCAAGACGTATACAAAACCGATCGTCAGCAACCGGACCTTCACACTGCGTCCGGATTGGGAAGTGCTGGAATACTCCTGCGATGAGAACAACGTCGGTTTCGTTGAAGGCCGGATCAAAGCCCCGAGCCAGAATACCGGCGGCAAGTAGCCGCCGGTCCGTTACCGCCTGACATTATCCGAAGGCTTGCGCCAACCCGCAGCCCGCTGGCTGCGATGATGCAGTCCTCATGCCGGGCGGATATCATCCAAATGGCGGTAAACGTCACCCCCGCTTCATGTAGAGCTCGCATTGGCTCAGGCGCAGACCATCCCGGAAGCCCATTCAGCGGGCATGGCCTCAAACATCGGCCGCTATCGCTGGCGCATATGCGCCCTTCTCTTCTTCGCAACGACCATCAACTACATGGACCGGCAGGTCCTCGGCGTTCTCGCGCCCCAACTGCAGATCATCATCGGCTGGAACGAGATCCAGTACAGCAATATCGTCACGGCATTCCAATTGGCGTACGCGATCGGCCTGGTGTTCGCAGGCGGAATCATCGACCGCATCGGCACACGCCTTGGCTACGCCGCCGCCATCGCGCTCTGGAGCGTCGCCGCAATGAGCCACTCGCTCGTCCACACGGTGCTCGGATTCGCGATCGCGCGCTTCATGCTGGGTCTCGGCGAGGCGGGCAATTTTCCAGCCGCCCTCAAGACTGTCGCGGAATGGTTCCCGCGTCGCGAGCGCTCGTTCGCGACGGGCATCTTCAATTCCGGATCGAATATCGGCGCCATCGCGGCGCCGTTGGCGGTGCCGTGGATCGCGGTCAGGCTCGGATGGCAATGGGCCTTTCTCTTCACCGGCACCTTTAGCGCCGTCTGGATAGCCGTCTGGCTGCGAACGTACCGTCATCCCGCGGAACACCCGCGCCTTGGACGCGCCGAGCTGGCCTATATCCAACAGGATGCCGTTGAGCCGGCCGCCGGAATCCGGTGGGCAAGCCTGCTGCAGCACCGCCAGACGTGGGCGTTCGTGATTGGAAAGTTCATGACCGACCCGATCTGGTGGTTCTTCCTTTTCTGGCTCCCCAAGTTTCTCAACACGCGCCACGGCCTCTCACTAACGGAACTCGGGCCGCCCCTCGTCGTCATCTTTATCGCCGCCGACCTTGGAAGCATTGGCGGCGGATGGCTGGCCGGCAGTTTCATGAAGCGCGGTTGGCCCCACAATCGCGCGCGCAAGATCGCTATGCTTTGCTGCGGCTGCTGTGTTGTTCCCGTGGTCTTCGCCGCCAGCGTGAAGAATCTGTGGAGCGCGGTCGCGCTCATCGGCCTTGCCGCCGCGGCGCATCAGGGCTGGTCGGCCAACATCTTCACGCTGCCGTCGGATATGTTCCCGCGCCGCGCTGTCGCTTCTGTCGTCGGGATCGGCGGATTCGCCGGCGCAATCGGCGGCATGGTGATCGCCACCGTCACCGGATTCCTGCTGCAATTTACCGGAAGCTACGTGCCGGTTTTCGCCATGGCGGGCTCGGCCTACCTTTTCGCTCTGCTGATCATCCACTTGCTCGCGCCGCGTCTGGAAGCGGCGGCGATCGAACCGGCATGAGCGCCGTATCCTCGCATGCGGCCGTCCGGATCGCTCGCGCGTTAGCATAATCCTTCCCATGCCCCTGACAATCAAGCCGAAAGCCAACTGCCGCTGGGACCTCATCTCGCTCGGCGAGGTCATGCTGCGCTTCGACCCCGTCGATCGCCGCGTCCACACCGCGCGCCGCTTCGACATCTGCGAAGGCGGCGGGGAATACAATGTCGCTCGCGGACTCAAGCGCTGCTTCGGTCTCGATACCGCCATCGTCACCGCCTTCGCCGATAATCCTGTCGGACACCTCGTGGAGGATCTCATCCATCAGGGCGGCGTCGACCAGTCTCTCGTGAAGTGGGTAGACTTCGACGGCGTCGGACGCACCGTGCGCAACGGTCTCAATTTCACCGAGCGCGGATTCGGCATCCGGCCAGCGCTCGGCTGCTCGGACCGTGGCCACACCGCCGTCTCGCAACTCAAGCCCGGGGAGATCGACTGGGATCAGATCTTCGGACAGTGGGGCGCCCGCTGGTTCCACACCGGCGGCATCTTCTGCGCGCTCTCGGAGTCGACGCCGGAGGTCGCGGCGGAGGCGATCGAGTCCGCCCGGCGGCACGGCACGATCGTGTCCTACGACCTCAACTACAGACCGTCGCTTTGGCAGTCGATCGGCGGCAGAAGGCAAGCCCAAAGAGTCAATCGCCGGCTCGCGCCGCTGGTCGACGTCATGATCGGCAACGAAGAGGACTTTTCCGCCTGTCTCGGCTTCAACGCCGACATGGCGAGTATTGAAGTCGAGAGCTTCCGGAAGATGATCGCGAAAGTCACGGCTGAGTTTCCGCTCAAAGTCGTCGCCACAACGTTGCGCAACGCGACGACGGCCGGCGTCAACGACTGGGGCGCGATCTGCTGTGCGGATGGCGCTTTCTTCGAAGCAAAGCCCCGGCCGCGGCTGGACATCTTCGATCGCGTGGGCGGCGGCGACTCATTTGCGTCCGGCTTGATCTACGGGTTTCTCACGGGCCAATCCCCACAGTGGGCTGTCGATTGTGGCGCGGCGCATGGAGCGCTGGCGATGACGACGCCCGGCGACACAAGCATGGCGACGCTGCAGGAAGTGCTCGCGGCCATGCAAGGTGGAGGAGCGCGCATCGCACGCTGATCAGCAAATGACGAAAGAACAAATCCGCCGGATCATTCTCGACACGCGCATCGTACCGGTGGTGCGCGCACAGTCCGCGCAACTCGCGCTCTCCGCCGCTGAAGCCGTCACGGCCGGAGGCATTCCCATCGTCGAGCTCACGATGACCGTTCCCGGCGCCATTGACGCGATCGCTACGCTTTCCCGAAGGACGGGCGGGAAAGTTCTTATAGGTGCCGGTACTGTCCTCGACGCGGCTACCGCGCAAGAGTGCCTCGACGCAGGCGCGCAGTTCCTCGTCAGCCCGGGTTTCGATGCCGAGACGGTCAAGCTCGCCAACCGCACCGGTACTCTCATGATGGCCGGCGCTCTAACCCCGACGGAAGTGCTCACCGCATGGAAAGCGGGCGCGGACTTCGTCAAGATCTTCCCCGCCGGGAACGTCGGTGGACCATCCTACATCAAGGCGCTCAAAGCCGCGCTCCCGCCAGTCCCGATGATTCCGACGGGCGGTGTGAACCTGAACACCGCCGCGGCATTCCTCACAGCCGGGGCCTCCGCGCTGGGCATCGGCGGCGAACTGATTTCGGGCGATGCCGCCTCGATCATGGAGCGGGCGCGCCAATACCTCGCGATTATCAGGGAAGTCCAGTGAACAAACCAACGCGTACCGAGCCTGCCCGGCTGTACTCCGCTTGCGATCCGAGACCGAACATCAGGCTTGTCCGGCGAATTTCTGGAAGTTCGTCCGGAACAGCTTTGTCACATCGCGCCGGATGTCCTCGCGTGTCACTCCGCGCCCGTCATCCGACAGCAGCCGGTACATGTTGGTGAGGATCGGGGCCATCGTCCGGCGCGTGTTGCGCCATTTGTAGATCACCTGCTCAAGCACCCGCGCGTCGGAATGCTGCGGGATGAAAGTGGTCCCGATCATTTCCAGCCGCTCACGCGTGATCTCCTCGACGATCGAAGGATTATTCAGGAACCACCAGCAGCCGAACGGCATCATGTTGGCAAACTTGCGCGCATAAGTGCAAAGCTCATGCTGATTCTCGCGGCTCAGCACGCTGACGAGAAAGCGATTTTCCGTAAAAGTCACGCAGAGGTGCTCGAGAGCCCGCAGATCGGCGGCCCCAACGGCATCGCCCGCCAGACGCAGCGCCGGATTGACCTGGCGCCGCACGCCGATCATCAGCGATAAAGGAAGTCCGAACTCCGCGCACGTGGGCAGCACCGCTTCCGCGAGCAAGCGGCCGCGTGCGCTCTCCTCCGGAAATTGAAACGTATCGGGCAGCGAGCATGCCATGTAGACAGGCTTCATCCGCGCGCACCACGCCGCGAGAAAGCGCCGGACTTCCGCTATCGTCCGGCCACCGGCGGCAGCATCCACCTCGTAGCCCTGCGCCGCCAGCAGTTCCCAGTGGCACGGCCAATGGTTCAGAATTCGATCCAGCCGGAGCGCCGGATGGAACTGTGCGTCGCGGGCGGCCCCGCGCTCCCAGAGGGGCGCTTCGTCGGGATCGAGCGGATCGTTCGTCATGACGACTTCGCTAATCCCGGCCATGCGGAAGACTTCTCGGATGTGTGCGTCGATCCTGCGCGATGCGAAAAACTCCCGCGCCAACGTCAGGTCGCTGCTTGAAGCCGGCAAACCGAACGCGTCGAGCACAGCCACCACGCCGCGCGTCGATTCGGATACGGGCACATTCTCGACGAACAGCGTTTTCCAGATCAGATCGGCGCGCGCACCCTGGGGCAATTGCCAGTAATCCGCCGGCTTGATCGGCGAGGACCGGAACAACTCCGCTTCCAGATAGTGGTAAGTGATCAGCTCGTCGATGCCCCACTGCCCCAGTTTGCCGAGTGACGGCATGAACATGTGGGTGTGGACGTCGATGAAAGGGATCGCCGCCAGTTCCTCTTCGACAGCGGATGCCAGCGCACTGTTCCTCAGGCCGCTTTTCTCGAGGGAAGCCGAATTCGATTCAGTCGCCGCGTTCATGCTCCTCCGACGTTACGCGCGACGTGCGCGGGCTGTCAAACCAGGAATGTGGGATCCGCCCGGTCCCATAAAATCCGGTCCGCTAAAATTAGGACTTACCCGTTTCACGCCCGTACTCCATGCCCGAGACTCACGAAAAAGTGGTGGCGATCTATCCCGGATCGTTCGACCCCATCACGAGCGGTCACCTTGACGTGATCGAGCGGGGCGCGCGGCTCTGCGAGCGGCTGATTGTGGCGATCCTCCAGAACGAGGCAAAATCGCCCCTCTTCACCGTTGCCGAGCGAACCGAAATGCTGCGCGAAACGACGCGCAAGCTTCCCAATGTCGAAGTCGACTCGTTTGAAGGACTCCTCGCGGACTACGCGCTCCGCAAGAACGCTCGCGTAATCCTCCGCGGCATCCGCGCTATTTCCGATTACGAATACGAGTTGCAGATGGCGCTCATGAATCGCCGCCTGCAGCCCGGACTCGAAACTATTTTTCTTCTCGCCGGAGAGCAATTCTCCTTCATCAGCTCGAGGCTCGTGAAGGAAGTCTTCAGCCTTGGCGGCAACATCACCGGACTCGTTCCTGCGACGGTGGAAAAACGCCTGCGGGCACGTGCCAACAGACCAGACGGCAAGATCGAAGCAACCACGACATGACACCAACCCTGACAGCACCAAAAATCGCCGATCGCATCTCCAATATCAGCGTCTCCTCCACCATGAAAGTGATGGCGGACGCCGACAAGCTCAAGCGCGAAGGCGTCGACGTTGTCGACTTCAGCGCGGGCGAGCCCGACTTTCCGACGCCGGAAAACATCAAGAACGCCGCCATCGACGCCATCAACAAGAACTTCAGCAAGTACACGCCGGTGGGCGGCACGGTCGAGCTCAAGCAGGCTGCCATCAATCGCCACAAAGCCGAATACGGCACCGACTACAAGCTCTCGGAGTGCATCATCACGGTAGGCGGCAAGCACGTCCTGTTCAACTACACGCAGGCGCTGATCGATCCAGGCGATGAAGTCATCATCCCGGTGCCCTATTGGGTAACCTATAAAGACATCGTCAACTACGCTGGCGGCAAGTGCGTCTTCGCTCCCACAGATGAAAAAGAAGGCTTCCGCCTCACCGCCGCGGCCATCGAGAGCCACATCTCGCCGCGCACGAAGATGGTGATCATCAACTCGCCCAGCAATCCCTCGGGCGCCGTGATGGAAAACGCCGAATTCGAGAAGCTCTATCACATCACGTCGAAGAAAGGCATTTTCCTGCTTACCGACGAGTGTTACTCGCACTTCCTGTACGACAGCAAGCCATACTCGGTCGCGTCGATCGCCGGCTCGAAGTCGACGGTTCTCGTCGCCGGCACGGCGTCCAAGACATACGCGATGACCGGATGGCGCATCGGCTACGGACTCGCCCCCGAGCCAATCATTTACGCCATGAACAAGCTGCAGAGCCACTCGACGTCAAATCCGACATCGATCTCGCAGAAGGCTGTCGTGGAAGCGCTGAGCGGCTCGCAGGATTCCGTGCCGCAGATGCTCGCCGAATACCGGAAGCGGCGCGATTTCGTGATCCCGCGGCTGCGCCAGATTCCGGGCATCGAGTGTTCCATGCCGGCGGGCGCGTTCTATGCCTATCCGAATATCCGCGGCGCGCTCAACAAGATGGGCATCAAGACTCCACTCGAATTTGCCGACAAGCTGCTCAAGGAGTCCGGCCTGAACGTCGCGGTTGTTCCCGGCGAGGCGTTCGGCACCGATGACCACGTCCGCATGTCCTATGCGACGTCCATGAAAGAACTCGAGCGTGGGCTCGACCGGCTCCACAAGTTCGTGGAAAAATACAGCTAAGTGCTGAGACGGCTCGATTCTACCGTCTACGAGAAAGTCTGGGGCAGCCCGGACACGGAGCCTTGGTTTGAAGATAGAGAGCGTCGGAATTCGGAGCGTCGCAACATCGGAGAAATCTGGTTTCACGCTTCGGATTCCATACCTCTCCTGGTAAAGCTCCTGTTTACCAGCGATAACCTTTCGGTGCAGGTTCATCCTGGCGATGAGTACGCGCGCCAGCACCACGGATCGCGCGGCAAGACCGAGATGTGGCACATCCTTCGTGCCGAGCCCGAGGCAACGATCGCGCTGGGGCTTCGTCAGCCGGTTACTCCCGAACGACTGCGGGAGGCGGCCCGGAGCGGCGAAATCCTGGAACTACTCAACTGGATCCCTGCGCACGCCGGAGACACGTTCTTCGTGCCAGCGGGCACCATCCACGCAATCGGCGGAGGGATCGTGCTATGCGAGGTCCAGCAGCACTCCGACGTGACCTACCGGCTCTACGATTACGGACGTCCGCGGGAATTGCACCTCGACCACTCGCTAGCGGTCGCCAACCTCGAGCAGCACAAGGCGGGCGCGGTTGAGTTGCCAGTCAAATGCGACTACTTCCACACGAGTGTCGTGACGGTCCAGGGAAGCGCCAGCACACGCGGGTCGATCTTCGTTACGCTCGAGGGGTCGGGTTTAATAGGCGGCCAACCATTCCGGGCTGGAGAGGCATTCGAGATGACCGAAAATCTGGCTCCCGTCGACATTCTGAGCGCCAACGCCCGCGTGCTGGCTACTTACTCACATTGACAGTCACGGTACCGGAATCTTCCTCCTTGTCGCCCCCGTGCGCTGTGATGCGGTAAATCGTGGTCCTCTTTGGGTAATCGGTCAGACAGTTCGTTTTTCTGTTCAGCTTCCCGGGCTTCGCTTCGACGGACTTCGCATTCTGCACTTTAAAGCAG